>Ga0182021_10012026_pt1 | contig 10285 bp, 8 predicted proteins | sample 612E3MmetaG_FD_120493 | JGI IMG/M metagenome (GOLD analysis project Ga0182021, IMG submission 120493) | Permafrost microbial communities from Stordalen Mire, Sweden - 612E3M metaG (Illumina Assembly) | ecosystem: Environmental > Terrestrial > Soil > Wetlands > Permafrost | place: Sweden... | reverse complement strand
CTCTTTCTCGTTTACAAATTCGCTGCTTAAATCCATCATGTATTTTTGTGTTTCTACTGTCCATCCGTAAACCCAATTTTCCGCAAGACCTTCGCCGGAAAAACTGACGCGGGCTTTTTTTGCCTCTTCTTCTTTTGTATACGAACTTATCGCCCAGCTTAAAATATTTTTTACATCCTGTACTTTGAGTTTTTTGTTAAAAAGAAGTTTTGTCGTGCTTTCCGAAAGAAGTAGGTACGCAACAAAAAAATCCATTGTTGTTACATATTTTCTGTTCTGCTCTTTTGCCAAAGCAAAAGCCTGATCTGAAATTTTATTCCTATCCAAATCAACAACTTGTATCTCTTTTGTTGTTGCGTCACTTTTTCCTACTATAAACTTTACCTGCGGTAGCTTTAAAAGTTCATCTAGAATATCTGCCATCTTTGCCTGCGTTTCCAAAATCGCAAGCACTTCAAGAGAAAAAGAATCCAAAATATCTTTGCTGTTTTTAGAAACTTCCAGCGTTGGCAAAAGCCTTGAAATTTTATACTCAAAAAAAACTTCAAAAATTGCAAACAAAGAAAGAGGAATTATAAAAAGATTCGGATAATCTCTGTTCAGAAGTCCTCTGAAAAATAGGTAAAAAAGCCCAATAAACACTATTGCTCTAAGAAATCTAAAAAATGTTCCCTTATACCAAAAATAAAGTTTTGCAAAATCTTTCATATTTAAAATTTAACAAACGGCAAAATAAAAGCAGCAATAGGAAACGCTAAGAAAACTACAAAAATAACGGCTTCAAGAATTAGGAGTCCTATAAACATAAAAAAATCAACGGTAAGAAGGATTGTTTTAAAAAACATTCCCATAAATCTCGAAAATCCAATAAGGCCGCTTCTGTATTCGTTTTTCCAGGGCTTGAAAAAGGTTTTAATCATCAAAAAAACCGAGAAAAAGCCGATAAAAGCTTTGTTTAGGGATACAAAATAAGAAAGAATGGAAATCGGAGCCTCAAGGTACCAAAACTTTAGGACATAAAAGGGAATAAGTATTATTTTCATAGGCAGCTTATCTAAGTTTAGGGGATTTTGAGTTTATTTGCAATTTTAAAAACAATTATTCATTTGCGTGTTTTCTGAGGAACATAATAAGCAATACGAGATCCGTAAGAAATAGGAACTAATGCCGGGAGATGTTTATAAACGTGTCCACTTAAACCCCATTTTGAAATTACAGTCAAATCATCTGTAACTCTTCCAATGTGAGCAGCCTTTAAAACGTTTGCTTCATCTCTTAAATACAAAGCATATGCCCCCGGTACAGGCTCTTCTGAAAGCGTATGAGTGGCAAACATTTCATCATGAAACCCTTGAACATCAACACCTCTACCAACAAGATAGGTGAAACAATCTTCTGAAGGAGGTCTATTTTGATTTCTCTCTATAATTTTTATGTCAAATAAACCGTCTACACTATCTGGGTCTATTAAAAGCATAAGCTGTAGAAAATACCTGGTTAGTTCGATTTTTTCATGCAATCCAGGTATTTCTTTTAGTAGTTGGGCAAATGCTCTTTTTAAACCATCAGGCAATAAAGACTCATCGACAGTATCTTGTACTTCTAAGGCTTTTGCTTTTAATTGTCCCTCAGGGCCTATCATGGTGAAGAATTTTAGCTTAACTTAACAAAATTTTCAATAAATTCTGTCTCAACTGATATAATTAAAATAATGAAAGCGTTTGAGATTAAAGTAAACGGAAAAATCCTGGATTATCGAAAATCGGAAAATCTTGATTTAGAAAAGGTAAAAAAGTTTTTTGAAAAAACTTATGTTGTCAAAAAAATCTGGCAGGAAAAACGGCATGTTTTAGGAATTTTTGAAAAAAACGGCAAGGGCGCATTCCTAAAGCTTGCACCAACAGAAGGAATTTCCGTAGTTACGAAAATTGACTACAATTGGAATCAAGAATTTAACAATATTGTTTCTCGTGATACTAACTTCTGGGTTCCGCAAATTTATGATAGCGGCATGTACGAAAAAAATCTTTTCTACATGGTCATGGAATATTTTGAGGGCAAACTTTTTGCACAAAGACCAAAGCCTGATAAAATTGAACAGATTTTAAAAGAGGACCTACCGCAAATTATTGAATTTTCCGAACTTATTCAAAATCTGGAAATTCCTCCGCTATCGGAAAAGGACAAAGAAAATTATTCGGAGTGGTTTTTTGAAAAAGTAAAATCCTGGTACGAAGCGATTCCACAAAAAGCTGTTGAACAATACGAAATAGAAAAACTTTTGGAAATTGTCAAAGAGGGTTATAGGTCTTTGGAAAGAAAAACAAGACACGGCGATTTTACGCCGTGGCACATGATTAAATTAAATGGTAACAAAATAGGCTTAAACGACGGCGAACATGCGATGAAAAATGGAGTTGAGTATTACGATATCGGATATTTAATTCAAAGAATTTTCAGCGTTTTGGAAAATCCTGATTTTGCCAAGCAACTTTACAATATGCTTATTGAAAGAAATTATAATTTGGAAAAACTAAAAATAATCTTGACAAGTAGGGCTATCGGCGGATTTACAGACGAAACAATTATTGAAGATAATCCAAACTTCGAAAGAGCAAATAGGTTTAAAAATTGGGTTTTGAGCTTAGGCTAAAACCAGCTGCTCTTTTTCTTTTCGCCTTCGAGTTCCCGAAGAAGTTCTTTTTGGCGGCTTGTGAGATTTTTTGGAATTATAATTTTTATTCGCACATAATGGTCGCCGCGTCCTGAGCTGCTTACCGATTTTACGCCTTTTCCTCTTAATCTTATCAAAGTTTCTGGCTGGGTTCCCTGAGGAATTTTAATTTTAACTGGTCCAGAAACAGTTTCAACTTCCAATTCGTCCCCTAAAGCTGCTCTACTGAAAGAAATTTCTTCGTCCGTTACTATATCGTAGCCTTGTCTTTTAAATCTTGGGTGCGTTCCTACTTCCATAACAACATCTGCATCTCCAAATCTTATTCTCGAACCGTTATCAACTCCAGCAGGAATTTTTATGGTTTGGCTCTTGCCACCCATATTAACTTTTTTTGTCGCACCATTTACAGCCTCCATAAAGGAAATTGTTAGGGAATATGTGGAGCGTCTTTGGGTTCTGCCAAAAGGATTTCCTCCGCCGAAGAATTGTTCAAAAATGTCAAACGGATCGGAAAATCCGCCGAAGTCAAAATTTCCGCCGTTTGAAGAATAAGTGTAGGTAAACGGATTTCCCTGCTGGCCAAATCCGCCGAACGGCCCGCCTTGACCACCACTATACGGATTTCCCTGTTCAAATGCGGCTTCCCCAAACTGGTCGTAAGTTTGTCTTTTTTGCGAGTCGGATAAAACTTCGTAAGCTTTTGTTACTTCTTTAAATTTTTCTTCTGAGGCCTTGTTTCCTTTATTTCTGTCGGGGTGATATTGCAATGCGAGTTTTCTGTAAGCTTTTTTAATGTCTGCATCACTTGCAGATTTTGTAACTCCTAAAATTGAATAATAGTCTTTACTTGCCACACTAGTTTACGACTTCCCCTTCAACGGGTTCGTCTTTTTTGTCGGAGTCCGAAGCTTGGCTGTCTGCTTGTTTTTCTTCTGGATCTGCACTTTGAGCTTGTTCGCCCTCCGCTGGTTTTTCCTGTTTGTACATTGCTTCTCCAACTTTTTGCAAAGTATCGGATAATTCTTTTGTTTTTGTTTCCAAATCTTCCTTAGAACCCGAATCCAATATTCCTTTAAGCGCGGAAATTTTTTCTTCAACATCTTTTCTTATATCCTCCGCAACTTTGTCTCCCGCATCTTTTAAGCTTTTCTCTGCTGTAAAGATAAGTGAATCTGCCTGATTTCGGCTTTCAACTTTTTCGCGCTTTTGAGCATCCTCTGTCGCATTAGCTTCCGCTTCCTTAGTCATTTTCTCAACTTCTTCTTTTGTTAAACCTGTTGAGCCGGTTATTTTTATGCTTTGTTCTTTTCCGCTTGCTTTATCGGTTGCTTTAACGTTTACGATTCCACTTGCGTCAATATCAAAAGCGACTTCAATTTGCGGTACACCGCGGGGTGCAGGCGGAATTCCATCTAAAACAAATCGCCCTAAACTTTTATTATCAGCTGCCATTGGTCTTTCACCTTGTAAAACGTTTATTTCAACCTGAGTTTGGTTATCCGCAGCTGTCGAAAAAACTTGAGATTTACTGGTTGGAATTGTTGTATTTTTTTCAATAAGAGGTGTCGAAACAGAGCCCAAGGTTTCAATTCCTAAAGTTAGGGGCGTAACGTCTAATAGCAAAACGTCTTTTACTTCTCCTCCCAAAACTCCCCCTTGAACTGCCGCTCCGACCGCAACTACTTCATCGGGATTAACAGATTTGTTTGGTTCTTTTCCGAAGAATTTAGTTACAACTTCTATAACTTTTGGCATCCTAGTCATGCCACCAACCATTACGATTTCATCAATGTCTGTTACTTTTAGCTTTGCATCTTTTAATGCAAGCTCAACGGGTTTTAGTGTTTTTTGAATAAGCGGATCTACAATTTGCTCAAGTTTTGCCCTTGTTAATGTAAGAGTTAAATGCAGCGGCCCGTCTTTCCCTTGAGTTATAAACGGCTGGTTAATTTGAGCCTCGGTTGAACTTGATAGTTCTATTTTTGCTTTTTCCGCTGCTTCCCTTAACCGCTGGAGTGCTTGCGGGTCTTTTGTTAAATCAACTCCGTTTTCCTTTTTAAATTCTTCTGCTAAATAATCGATGATTGCCTTGTCAAAATCGTCTCCGCCCAAATGCGTATCCCCGTTTGTTGATTTTACTTCGTAAACTCCATCTCCTAATTCAAGAATTGAAATATCAAAAGTTCCGCCACCTAAATCATAAACCGCAATTGTGTGAGCATTTTTCTTATCAAGTCCGTAAGCCAAAGCCGCCGCAGTTGGCTCATTAATTATTCTTAAGACTTCCAAGCCTGCAATTTCTCCTGCTTGTTTTGTTGCTTGACGCTGGGAATCGTCAAAATATGCAGGAACTGTAATTACAGCTTGTGTTACTTTGCTACCCAAGTATGACTCAGCATCAGATTTTATTTTTTGCAAAATCATTGCAGAAATTTCCTGCGGCGTATAAGTTTTTCCGTCAACATCAACGTCTGCCATGCCATCCCTACCGGACTTAATAGTGTACGGCAACCATTTTAAGTCGTACTGAACTGCTTCATCTTTATATTTTCTACCCATTAATCTTTTTATGGAAAAGATTGTAGTTTTGGGTTTTAGCACGAGTTGTCTTTTTGCCACGTCACCAACAACATGAGTTACCGGGTCTACGACCGACGGAATTACATTTCGTCCCTCAGCTGAGTGGATAATTTTGGGATTTCCGCCCTCCATTACCGCAACTGCCGAGTTTGTTGTACCTAAATCAATACCTATTATTTTTGCCATATTTTTTTTAATCTCTAGTTATCTAGAGTCTGGCCCCAAATCATTTTGGGAAGCCAGACTCTAATTAGCTAAATTTTTTCCAACTATTACCTGGGAGGGTCTTAAAACCGCTCCATTTAAAGTATACCCTGCTCTGACTTCTTCGACAACCCTTCCTTCTTCTCCTTCTCTTGTTGTTACCGCTTCCATAAACTTTGGGTCAAAGTCTTTGCCTAGACTTTCGATTTTTTCAACTCCGACTTCTTGTAGGATATCTAAAAAATGTTTGATTGATACCTTAACTCCCTCGTCCTGCGTATGAATTTGGGCCAAAAGCAAACTATCAAGGCCGGGCAAAAGTCTTAGCAATAAATCTTTATTAGCAAGCCTTATCCAAGATATCTTTTCTTCGGCAACTCTTTTTTCCAAATTTTGATAATCTGCCAAAGCTCTTTTTAATTGATTTTCAATGTTCGCGAACTCTTTTTGCTTTTCGTCCAAAACCTTATTCTTGTCTTCATGTTTTTTACTCATTTTACCAACCCTTTGCAATTTCTTGTATTAAAGCTCCGAAATATCTTACAGTTGGGACAACATTTGTGTAGTTTAATCTGCTTGGCCCCAAAACTCCGACTTGTCCTGTTAAATTCAAACCCGTATGGTACTTTGTGTAAACAAACCCGTATGGACCAATTAATCTTGGCCCCAATTCTTCTCCCAAAAGAATATGAATTTCTTCATCGTCAGTTTGACCTAAAAATAAGCTTTGAAAAAATTCCGCTTCATCAATTACGCTTAAAAGATTTTTTGTTAAATCTATGTCAAAAAACTCCGGCATTTCTAAAATATTTGCGTATCCTGCGCAAAAAACATCACCTTCGTTTGTTGTTGTAACTGCTAACGCTTTTGTTCTATCGGCCAAGGTTCTTGTAACTTGCTTTAAAAAATCTCTTTCTTTTTCGCGCAAATCCCAAACTTTTTCTTTTAACGAAACTTCTTCCGCAGTTGAGAGCTCTTTTTCCTTCATGAGCTGCTTTACGTAAAACTTCATGCCAAGTGGAGTTGGAATTCTTCCTGCCGAAACGTGAATTTTTTTCAAATATCCAAGGCCTGTAAGTCTTACCATTTCGTTTCGGATGGTTGCTGGGCTTGCGCTTAAGTTATGTTTTTTTTCAAGCGTTTCCGAACCTACTGCTTCTGCTGTTTCAATGTACTCTTCGATTAAGCTTTTAAGTATTTCTACTTGTCTGGCTGTTAAATCGTGCATAATAAATACAAAAATAAATTTTTGAGTTAGCAGTAAGATACCATAACTGCTAAGACTTGTCAAGAGGAATTTTTGGAAGTTAAATTATAAGAAAATTTTATTGTGCTAAACTTGAGTTGTGCGCAAAAGAAAAAAACAGCTTTACCTTCTGGGAATTAGTTTCCTAAGTTTAGTAGGTTTTATTTATTTAATTTTAAGCTTTTCTCCAAACCTTCAAATTCCTGTTTTGAATTTTAATTTATCAATTGTTTATTTTTTCTTTACGTTAATTTTTCTTTTTCTTTTTTCTCTTTTTGCTTTTATATTCAAAAGCCTGCGCCGAGGAGTTTTTATTGGTGCTTTTGTTGTAATTTATTTGTTTTTAAGACTAAATCATTTATCAAGTCTATTTTTTCTTGTTATGCTTTTTGTGCTTTTTGGATGTCTTGAGTTATTTTTTGTAAAAAGAGGGTAGGAAAATTAGCCTTAATCTGCTAAGATTGAAGCCATGAACAAATTTTATTTAACAACAGCGATTCCTTATGTAAATGCAAAACCCCACGTTGGCCATGCGCTTGAATTTGTGCAAGCCGATGTTATAAAACGTTTCCGAAAAAGCTTGGGAGACGATGTCCTTTTGCTTTCAGGAGCAGATGAGAATGCCATTAAAAATGTTCAAGCCGCAGAAAAAGCAGGTATTGAGGTGCAGGAATTTATTGATATACATAGCAAGGAGTTTGAGAACTTAGCAAAAAAATTAAATATTCAGTTTGATGTTTTCCAAAGAGGAAGTTCTGCTTCGCATCACAAAGCCTCGCAGGAATTGTGGACCAGGTGTTTTAAAAATGGTGATATTTATAAAAAGACTTATACGGGGCTTTATTGCGTTGGCTGCGAGTTGTTTTACGAAAAATCGGAGCTTAATGAAAACGGTGAATGTTTTGAGCATCCGGGAAAACCCTTGGAGGAAGTAAGCGAGGAAAATTATTTTTTTAAGTTATCGAAATATCAAAAACAAATTGAGCAATTGATTCAAAAAGACGAATTGAAAATTTATCCGGAATTTAGAAAAAATGAAGTATTGGGATTTTTAAAAGAGGGCTTAAAAGACATAAGTATTTCAAGAAGCAATAAACGGACAAAAAACTGGGGCGTAAAAGTGCCTGGAGACGAAACGCAGAGAATGTACGTTTGGTTTGATGCATTAAATATTTATCAATCAGGTATTGGATTTGGAAGGGATGAGAAGGAATACAAAAAATGGTGGCCAGCAAATTTACATGTAATTGGCAAAGGGATTATAAGATTCCACGGCGTTTATTGGCCCGCGTTTTTACTTTCGGCGGGGCTTTCTTTACCAAAAGCTTTATTTGTTCACGGATATTTTACCGTTGACGGACAAAAAATGTCTAAAAGCATAGGCAATGTTTACGACCCTCTGGAGTTTGTGGAAAAATATGGGGCTGATGCCTTACGTTTCTATTTCTTGCGGGAAATTTCTCCTTTTTCCGACGGAGATTTTTCGAAAAAAAGATTAGAAGAAGTTTATAATGCGGATTTGGCAAACGGCCTGGGAAATTTAGTTTCAAGAGTTAGTAAGCTTTGCGAAAACGCAAATTTCAAACAAAAAACTTCGGGCGAAAAAGGACATGTTATGACAATTACTGATGACTATCAAAAAACAATGTTGGAATATAGGTTTAATGATGCCCTAGCTCTTATTTGGGATAAAATTACAAAACTTGACAAATATATAAATGAAGAAAAACCCTGGGAGCTTTTAAAAAATCCAAATCCCCAAAGACCGTTAACTGCAATCCTGGAACATGCCGTAGACCAAATACAGGAAATTGCCATAGTTTTAGAACCTTTTATGCCCAAAACTTCCGAAAAAATAAAAGCGCAATTTATAAAATCCGAAATCAAATCCTCTGCCCCCTTATTTCCAAGAATTGCTTGACAAAAAGAGCTATAATTTAATCATGTATTATTCTTACCCTTGTCCTGTCTGCGGAATGGTTTTTTATACCTTTAGCAATTACCAACAGGAGGCGTCGCAAACTCTATATAACGGTGTTGAAAAACATATAAAAGATTATCAGGAGGAAAACAGCGGATATGATAACTTAGACCATCCGGACAAAATGTACCAAGATGTAAATGCTGTTTATACCGGGATGGCTCCGTCACAAGAGGCACCGGCAGGAGGATATAATTTAGGGTAGTTTAGAAAACTACCAGCTTCCTCCTCCGCCTCCTCCACCTCCACCACCCGAAAATCCTCCGGCAGCTCCACTCGAAGAAGCGGGCGCAATTGTTGTAGAAAATGACGAATAAAATCCAGCGTAACCCGCATAAAAACTTCCGGTTCCCGCGTACCATGTTGGAGAATAATTCGGGTAAACAATTTTTAATTGCGCCATAAATTTATCTATGTATCCCAAAGCTATCGCGTAAGGAATCATTTGCTCAACTACATAAAGATTTTGGGCCTGCCAATTATAATTTCTTTCCATTGATTTTAAGAAAAGCTTTAACCCGTCTATTTTAAAATCCTCTTGATCTCCAAGCAGAGTTCTGCCATTAAGCTTAAATGCAAGAAAAATCAAAACAATCCCAAGAATAAAATTTAGGGTTACTAAGGCAAACACACCCAAAGCTGACAATACGGCTTTTTGGACTTTCGGATTTTTGGTGTAATATTTTCTTTCCACCAATTCGTTAAATACGCTTTTTTCCATATCACCGAAGACAAGATAGAAATCATTTTTTAATGTAGCAACATCAAGGATATTTCCGTCTCGAAAAAGTCTATCGAATAATATTTTTTCGTAGGCTGTGAGCTTTCCGTCGTTTTCCTTAAGTTTTGTAATTGTCTGTTTTTTATAATCATAACTCATTACGCCTAATGCTTTTGCCTTAGCATCAGTTTCTTGAAGTTTTATGTATTTTCTAATTCCTAAGTCAAAAATTGTTGCCGTTACATCGTCTTTTTCAAGTTTTGAAGTATCTATTGTACCGGCAATTGCAGGAGAAAGTCTATTTCCCTTTTCGTCTTTTGGCATATCAAAATTAACGGTTACTGGACCAAATCTTTTTTTGTTTTTGGTTTTTTCATACCAAAATATTAGGGCTGGGGCCAAAATAATATTTAGGATAAGGAAAATTATGGTAATGTGAGACAAAATTCCGCCTAAAAAATCAGAAAACGCAGAGCTAGGAGGACTACTGGATAGTATGCTAGGAGGGAAAGTATGAATTGGATAAACAGCGACCACCGTTAACCCGTCACCCGGATGCAACACGTTAGTTGTGGTAACCAAATCGCCTGAAACGCTGCAGCTTTTTTCTCTTGAATTATTAAGACCCGCATAACAAATGACACTTTTCTTAGTAACGGAAAAGTCTGTTGATATGCTTGCAGTTGATTTTGCAATCGGAACTAGCCAATTGTTTCCCGTTACGTTCCAATAGATTTCGTCGTGGTCGGGGAAATTGCTTCCAACAGCATTTAAAACATCGTAAGAAATGGTGTAATTATGTTCTCCTGTTATTAGCAAATTGGGATTTCCTATCTTAATAGTAATATTTGTATTGTCACTTGATAATTGAAGATT
>Ga0182021_10012025_pt1 | contig 10285 bp, 9 predicted proteins | sample 612E3MmetaG_FD_120493 | JGI IMG/M metagenome (GOLD analysis project Ga0182021, IMG submission 120493) | Permafrost microbial communities from Stordalen Mire, Sweden - 612E3M metaG (Illumina Assembly) | ecosystem: Environmental > Terrestrial > Soil > Wetlands > Permafrost | place: Sweden... | reverse complement strand
TCCAGGAATTCGGGGACGGTGAAGATCTTGTTCTTCAGGTAGAAGGCCAGGAAGACGGTGATGAGCGGGAGCATGCAGAAGATGGCGCTCCACTCGTAAGCCGCCCCGATGGCGATGCCGACCAAGTAGCCGCCCCCGGCCAGGCCGACGAAATGTTCGGCCGAGATATTGGAGGCCAGCATGGAGGCCCCGATGAACGGCCAGCGCAGCCGCCGGCCGGCCAGGAAATAGCCTTCGCTCGTCTTCGGCCGCTTGACGACGAAGACGCCGACCGTGATGATGACGGCGGCGTAGACGCCGATGATGATCCAGTCGATGGGCCAGAAGGTCATCGCTTCTTCTCCGGCGCGATCAGCGTAGTTTCAGCCCCAGCTCGGCCAATTGCCGCTCGTTGACGTCCGAGGGCGAATTCGTCATGAGGTCCATCGCGCTGGTCGTCTTGGGGAAGGGGATGACTTCGCGAATGGACTCCTCGCCGGCCAGCAGCATGACCAGACGGTCAAAACCGAAGGCGATGCCGCCGTGCGGGGGGGCGCCATAGCTCAGGGCCTCCAGAAAATAGCCGAACTTGGCCTGGGTCTCCTCGTCCGTGAGCCCCAGCGACTGGAAGATGCGCCGCTGGAGATCCATCTCGTGGATACGGATCGAGCCGCCGCCGACCTCCACGCCGTTGAGGATCATGTCGTAGGCCTTGGCCCGGACGCGGCCCGGATCGGATTCGAGGAACGGCGCATCCTCCTCGAGGGGTGAAGTGAAGGGGTGGTGCATGGAGACGAAGCGGTTCTCCTCTTCGCTCCACTCGAAGAGAGGGAAATCCGTGACCCAGGCGAATTTGAGGACGCCTTTCTTCAGGGATTCGTCGACCGGCCAGGTCCGCCGGATCTCGCCGAGGGCTTTGAGCGCGACGGCTTTCTTATCGGCGATGAGAATCGCCAGATCGCTGGGCCCGCCGCCGAGGGCGGTCCAGATCTTCTCATATTCAGGCTCGGTCAATTTAAGGGCGGCCTTCCAGCCGTCCTGCTTTTTGATCCAGATCAAGCCCTTGGCGCCGAGAGACTTGGCCTTCTCACCCAGTTTGTCCAATTGGCCGCGGGAGAAGCTGCCGGCGCCGGGGATGAGCAGGCCCTTGAGCTCGCCGCCCGCCGCAAAGACGCCCTTGAGCAGGTCCGAGGAGAGCTCCCGGCCGATGGCCGTGAGATCGCGCATCTCGTAGGGCACGCGCAGGTCGGGCTTGTCCGAGCCGTATTTTTCCATGGCCTCGGCGTAGGAGAGCCGGGGAAAGGGGCGCTCCAGCTTCGTTCCGGTGACGGCGAAGACGGCCTCCATCAATCCTTCGTTGAGGTCGAAAAACCGCTCCCGGTCGATAAAGCTCATCTCGATGTCGATCTGGGTGAATTCCGGCTGGCGGTCGGCCCGCAGATCCTCGTCGCGGAAGCAGCGGACGATCTGGAAGTAGCGGTCGAAGCCGGAGATCATGAGCGTCTGCTTGAATTGCTGAGGCGACTGCGGCAGAGCATAGAAGCGGCCCTTGTAGATCCGGCTGGGTACGAGATAATCGCGGGCGCCTTCGGGCGTGGGGTTAGCCAGGATGGGCGTCTCGATCTCCAGGAAGCCATTGGCGTTCATATAATTGCGCGCGGCCAGGGCGGCGTCGTGACGTAAACGGATCTGGCGCTGCATCTTGGGGCGGCGCAGGTCGAGATAGCGATATTTCAAACGCAATTCCTCGGAGGCCTGCGGCGGGTCGGCGATGACGAAAGGCGGCACTTTGGCCGCGGCGAAAAGCTTGAGGGCCTCGGCCTCGACCTCGACCTGGCCTGTGGGGATGTCCTTGTTGACCGCCTCGCGCCGGCGGACGCGCCCGCGCACGCCGACGACGTATTCGTTGCGCAGTTTTTTGGCTTCTTCCATCAGTTCCGGCCGGTCGGATCGGAAAACGACCTGGGCCAGGCCCTCGCGGTCGCGGATGTCGATAAAGACGAGATGGCCCATATCGCGGGTCTTGTGGACCCAGCCGCAGAGGACGACCTGGCGGCCGTCGTCGGCGGCGCACAGGGAGCCGGCGTATTGGGTGCGCTGCCAGGCTGCCGGGGTTGGGATTTGTTCATTGGTCATGGGAATCTCACTTTTGAATAAATCTATCCGTTTATTACGACTTGATCCCTTTCAAAAGCTCCTCCGGCGTCCCGGAAATCTGGGTGCCGGCGGTCATGTCTTTGAGCTGATAGACGCCTTTGGCCGCTTCGTCCTCGCCGACGATCAGGACCCAGGCCGCGCCGAGCTTGTTGGCCCGGGCGAATTGGTTCTTGAAGCTGCGGCCGCCGAACTCGAGGAGCGTCTCCACCCCGGCCCGCCGGAACGCCCGGGCCAGGCCTATGGCCTTGTCCTTGGCCGCCTCGCCGTGATGGACGACGTACAGGAATTTCCGCGACGCGAGCTTGATCGACAGCAGGGCGATCAGGCGCTCCACCCCCATGGCGAAGCCGATGCCGCAGATGTCCGGGCCTCCGAAGTCCTTCATCATGTCGTCATAGCGGCCGCCGCCGAGGATGGCGTTCTGCTGGCCGCCGCTCTTGTTGACGATCTCGAACGTCGTCTTGGTGTAATAATCGAGCCCCCGGACGAGGTTCTCGTCCACGCGGTAAGGGACCCCGGTGAGGTCCAGGGTGCGGCGGAAGCCGGCGAAATGGGTCCGGCAGTCCTCGCAGAGGAAGCCGGTGATCTTGGGAAAATCACGGGCCAGGGCGCGGCAGCTTTCGACCTTGCAGTCGAAAATACGCAGGGGGTTGACGACCATCTTGCGCCGGCAATCCGCGCAGAGCCTGTCTTCAACCGTGGCGGCGTGCTCACGCAGGGCCCGGGAGAAGGCCGGCCGGCAGGCCTTGCAGCCGACCGAATTGACCAGCGTCTCGGTGTCGGCCACGCCGAGTGAACGCAGAAGCGCATCGGCCATCTCCACGATCTCAGCGTCCAGCGCCGGATCCTTCTCGGCGAAGACTTCAATATCCACTTGATGGAACTGGCGGTAGCGGCCCTTCTGGGGCTTGTCATAGCGGAACATCGGGCCGATATAGTAGTAGCGCATCGGCGTCCCCAGCAGGTCGAGCCGGTGCTCGACGATGGCCCGGGCCACGGACGGCGTATATTCGGGGCGGAGGGTGATGGAGCGGCCGCCTTTGTCCGTAAAGGTGTACATCTCCTTGGTCACGATGTCAGTCGTCTCGCCCGTGCCCTTCTCGAAGAGCTCGGTGTGCTCGATGATCGGCGCCCGCAGCTCTTTATAGCCATAGAGTTCGCAGAGACGCGCGACCTCGGCTTCCACTTTCTGCCAGATTTCGACCTCGCCCGGCAGGATGTCGTGGGTGCCCTTGACCGCGGTCAATTCTTTAAGGACCGGTCCTACGGCGCTCATTTTTCCTCGAAGACCCCCATTTTACGGTATTTCTGGTAACGGGCTTCGAGCAGGGCCTCGACCGGCATCTCCTCCAGCTTCTTCAAAGCCGGCTGAAGGTGCTTGTCCACATTGCGGAACGTCGTCTCGTAGTCGGTGTGGGCCGCGCCGGCCGGTTCGGGAATAATCTTGTCGATAAGGCCGAGGCCGAGGAGATCCTGGGCCTGAAGTCTCAGGTTTTCAGCGGCTTGTTGGACAGCCGACTGGTCCTTCCACAGGATGGCCGCGCAGCCCTCCGGGGTGATGACCGAGTAATAAGCGTGCTCGAGCATCAGGATCTGATCGCCGACGCCGATGCCCAGGGCCCCGCCGCTGCCGCCTTCGCCGATGACGATGCAGACGATGGGGACGCGCAGGACGGACATGATCTTCAAGTTGTAGGCGATGGCTTCGGCCTGCCCGCGTTCCTCCGCTCCGATGCCGGGGGCGGCCCCTTGCGTGTCGATGATGGACACGACGGGATGGCCAAATTTCTCGGCCATCTGGAAGACCCGCAAGGCCTTGCGGTATCCTTCAGGGTTCATCTGGCCGAAATTGCGGTCCAGCCGCTCGCGGGTGGTGCGGCCTTTCTGCTGGCCGACGACGGCGACGGTCCGGCCCTTGTAGAAGGCGAACCCGGCGACGAGCGCCTGGTCGTCGGCAAAGCGGCGATCGCCGTGGATCTCGGTAAAATCGGTCATCAGGGCGCCGATATAGTCGAGCGACTGGGGCCGTTTGGGATGGCGGGCGATTTGAACGATCTGGGACGGTACGAGGGAGGAGGCGATGGGGGCCCATTCCACTTCGATCTGCTTGCGCAGTTCGGCGATCTTGTCTTTTGCGCCGGGCTCGCCGGACAGAAGGAGCTCGTCGATCTGCTCCTTCAGCCGGATGATCGGTTTCTCCAGCGCATAGAAATCTTCGGGCTTGCTCATGGGGCTCTCTCTGTTCATAGATTGAAGCCCACTCATTCTATCAGAGCGGGGGGCCGGGCCTCAACATCCCCATCGCTCCTATCCTTAGAGGAATTGAGCCGGGATGCGATAATCGACCCCTGCGCCGCGCGATAAATCAAACAGGGCAAGAATAACTCCTCCCATTCCAGCCGACCTTGGGGGATTGGTTTTTTTCGGGGGATCGGCTACACTCCTATCAATTCTGAAGCCGGAAAAGGAGAATAAATGGTATTCAACCTGCACGAAGGCTTTTATCTCTGGGCCATCCTGGCCTCGGCCGCCGCATCCATGGTCATCGGCTTTGTCTGGTACGGTCCGCTCTTCGGCAAGGCCTGGGGCCGGTACTCCGGCTGGACCGCGGAGAAAGTTAAAACGGTCTCCGGAAAATCCATGGGCCTGACTTATGGGTTGACCCTTGTCGCGGCCATCGTCTCGAGCCTGGCCTTGACCGTCTTATCCCGTAGCCTGGGCGCCACGACCGCGACGGACGGCCTGATGATCGGCCTATTGGCGGGAGTCGGCCTGGTGGCCATGGCCATGGCCACGAATTTCCTCTTCGAACGGAGGCCCCTGAGGTTCTGGCTGATCGTCGCCGGCTATGAAGTTGTGTTCATGGCCGTCGCCGCCGTCATCGTTACGATTTGGAGATAAGGGCGGTTAAATCTCGCTTTTGTAGACGTCACACCGATTGGCGATCCTAAGAATGACTATTTCGCTTCCCAATAACGCGCAGATGACCCTAAAATCTCCAACACGAAACTTCCGGAGACCCGAAAATTGTCCTTTTTAAAGCAGAATAACTCTCCGGCTTCTTGATAAGTTCTTCTTCGATCCGGTCGAGAATGCGGTTCGCTTCCACTTTGCGCAGCTTTTTCAAATCCCGATGAACCGATTTCTTAAATACGAGGTTATAGGCCAAGGGACTTCCTCAACTCTTTGCCCGAAACAAGCGGATCGCTTTTATCATGGAGCCGATCGAGAGCGATCTGAAGATCCGCGAAATCTTCGACATAAGATTCCAGCGCTTTTTGGATAATGAAGGACCGCGGCCGTTCTGTTTCCTTGGCAATGCCGTCCAATTGGTCTGCCAGTTCTTTAAGAAGCCTCACGGATATCGCTGTAGTCATGGCATATCTCCTGCCATTATCGTAATACAATGTACATAGAAGATGGGCCGTCGTGAAGGCCCTCGCGGAGGCCAGGCGATCAATGGATCACCTGGTTTTGTTGAATTTCGAGACCGGCCCCCTTGATGAGGCGTTTTTTATCCTGGACGGCCCGCAAAATCTGGGCGCAAACCGAGTCGAGCTCCTCCCCGGCAAAATCCGAACGGATCATCTTGAAGAATAGACCGTCCCGACGGCCGACGATCGATTTCGTTTCCCGGGCGGTCTTGATCCGGGGATCTCTCCGATCGCGCTCCATCCGCGTCGCTTGAATCGTCATCCGCTCCGCGCCGTCAATCGTCTGGATGAGGATTATGATGCTGATGTCTTTGTTCGTGTCGTCGTCATCGGGACCGCCGATGAAGAATTCCTGCTTGATGAAATCCTCGCCCGGACGAGCCCCCAGCTCGCGGGTCTCGACGAGGATTCTTCTGAGCAGGCCGGCCGGGCCTTCGGCCGGACAGGACGGCCGCGCATAGAGGGAACCGCCGGCCATTCCAGTGAACAGGAACACGATTGTTCCCCACACGCCGCGCCTCCCTAAATCAAAAAACCTTCAGCCCCCCGCGGCGATCCGCCGCTGCCGGAGGACCTCGAAAAAGAAAACCGACGCCGCCGAGGCGACGTTGAGGGAATTGACCTTCCCGCCCATGGGGATGGACAGGATGCGGTCGCAATTCTTCCGCACCAGCGGGCGGATCCCCTTCCCTTCCGAACCGAGGACGATGCCGACCGGCTGAGTGTAATCGAATTCCCAGAAACGGCCGTCCCCCTCGCCCTCCGCGCCCACGAGCCAGACCCCCTTTTCCCGTAATTGGATCATGGTCTGGGCCAGGTTCGGCACGCGGGCGACCCGCAGATGCTCGAGCGCGCCGGAGGACACTTCCGAAACGGTCTCGGTCAGACCGGCCGAGCGCCGCTCGGGCAGAAGAATACCGTGAACTCCGGCGCCTTCGGCGCTGCGCAGGATCGCCCCAAGGTTCTGGGGATCCTCGATCTCGTCCAATAAAACGAGAAACGGGGCCGGCCCGGCCGCCGCCAGAACGGACTCGAGGGTATCGAACGCTTTGGGGGACAGCACGGCGACGACGCCTTGATGGTGCGGCGCCGTCTTGTCCAGAACCTGCTTGGGGACGAAGAGGTAAGGGATATGGGCGGCCTTGGCCAAGCCGACGATGATTCCCAAAGGGCGGTGGCCTTCCTCTTTCTGCAGAAGAATCTTGTTGACCCGCCGGGGAGACGACTTCAGAACCTCGATCAGCGGGTTGATGCGGATGATGCGGTCCATGGCGCCCTCTCGGTGATTATCATATCATGCCCGTGGGATATCCGCTCCGCTTCGCTCCAACCGGTTTCCTTGACATTGGACCGGTGCGAAAATACGCTTTCGGTGATCAACCAACCTCGAAAACGAATCGGATATCCCGCTTAGGGAGGAACGCCCATGAAAGGCCACCGAATCCGCGCCATCGTTCTCGCCGTTCTCGTCGGAGCGGGCGCCCTGTCGATCATCCCCGGCCGGGCCGCGGACAAGCCAGAGGAATTCAAGGGGCGCTGGTTCTCCGGCCGCGGGGACGTGGAATATCTCCGACTTCTGGATACCGCTCGCCGCCTCTTCGAGCCCGATTCCGAATTCCAGAACATGCCGATGTTCTACTATCCGGCCTGGAACGGTCTGGTCGAGGGCCCGACCTGGGACGCCTGGTGGATCCAGAACAGCTACGGCCCGACTTATTGCGCCCTGCCCTTCTGGCAGGAGCCTTATGTCACTTTCATGCAGAATTCGCAGGACCTCTGGTTCGACCAGATGGGCGATGGGAAACACGTCGGCGGCGAGCCGTATAAGTGGGTGGCCCCCGACGGCTGCCTGTGCGATGCCGCCCGCCCGGGCTGGATCTTTTACAAGCAGGGCGACGGCCGCGTCGATATCCACGACTGGGGCATGGAGTTCACGGCCGCCGGGGTTGTCTTGCAGGCCGAAGCGTTGCTCATCGCCCGCGACGCTGCGGCGACCGCGCGCTACCTGCCCAAGCTCGAGCGCTGCGCCGATTTCCTCGAGACGCGCCGCGATCCCAAGAACAATCTCTACCTCGCCGGTCCGGCCGGGAACCTCCTGGCGCCGAGCTACGCCGGCTGGAAGAAGCCCGACGGCACCTACGACAAGGCCTACCTGGCCGGGCTCTCGATCACCACGATCGCCGCGCTCGACCGGCTCATCGAGCTGGAGAAAATGGCCGGCCGCGCCGACAAGATCCGGCTCTATTCCGAGAGGCGCGAATTGTCCCGGCGGGGCCTGCCCCTGCTCACAACCGACGAGGGATATTTCATCAAGTCCCTCGATCCGGACGGTACGAAACACGGCGTCTTCGGCGCCGCCAAGCACGGATACTTCGAGGCGATCAGCAACCACGACGCCGTCTGCTTCCGCGTTGCCGACAACGCCCAGGCGGCCAAGATCTACGCCAAGATCGCGTCCATTCCCGGCCTTCGCCCCTATGACCTCATCATCACCAATTATCCCTCCCTGGACGACCTCTACACCGAACCCAAGGACCTCTGGGAGTTCGGCCGCTGGGTGAACGGCGGCCACTGGTCCACCTGCGAAGCGCGCCTGATCATGGCTTACTACCGTCTGAACAAAACGGACGACGCGCGCCGCTCGATGGAGCGCATCCTCGGATTCGCCCGGCGCTTCCGCATGGACAATAATCTGACGAGCTTCGGAAGCGAGGTCTACCAGCCCAAGGAGCCGATCAACTGCGTCTATGACGCCTGGGGCATCCCGGCCGCATTCATCCGCGGCCTGTTCGAATATCTCTACCGGGCCGACGGATTGACGGTCGTCCCCCACATCCCGGCGGGGATCACGGCTCTCAACCAGAATTTCCCGATCCGCTTCGGTTCCAAGCGACTGTACTTGACGACCGCGGGCAGCGGTCCTGTGACGGGGGTAAGGATCAACGACAAGGCCTGGCCGAAGTTCGATGCGGAAAAAGTGACCCTGCCTTTCGCGGATGTCCCGGCGGAAGCACGGATTCAAATCGCCCTGGGCGGAGCGGCTTTCGAACCGGTCGGAACATACTCGCGGACCGAAGATGCGCCGCCCGGCGAGTCCGCCTTCGACGTGAACACGCTGGCCGCGGGATTGTCCCCGACAACCCCGGCGAATGAAATCGCTGCCCTCACGGAATGCGCGGCCCGGATGGGCCGCTTGCTCGACAAGCTCGCCGCGACCGGGCAGGCCGGAAGCTACGAAGCGTCCCATGCCCGGCTGATCCTCCGGTTCTTCGCCGTCTGCCGGGAGCGCCTGGAGCTTCAATCCGCGGGCCGCTTGACGCGGCTTCCCGAAGTGTCTCAAGCGGCTGCCGACCGGGCCTATTTCGCTGCGGCCACCAAGCTCTGCCTGGGCTTGGAAAAAGTCCTCGAGTCCTATTCGGGTTCCATGAACCCGGTTCAAAAGCAAATCCGCCATTTATGGGAAGATACCCGGATCAAACGGTAGCCCTCGCCGAAATGGTTTGCCGGGCGATGGAAGACCGGCTATAATAGGCCGATTTTACGGAGCTCCATCCCTTGAAAGCGGTCCTGGTCCTCGAAGACGGCAGCGTCTGGCCGGGCGAAGGCTTCGGCGCCTTCGCCAAGGTCTCGGGGGAAGTCGTTTTCAACACCGGCATGGTCGGCTATCCCGAATCCATCACCGACCCCTCCTACCACGGCCAGATCCTCTGCCAGACCTACCCGCTCATCGGAAACTACGGCGTCTCTTCCAAGTCCTTCGAGTCCGACAAGCCCAAGATCTGGGGTTACATCGTCAGCGAGCTGTGCGAAGTCCCCTCCCACGCCAGCTCGGAGAAGACGGTCGACGTCTGGCTCAAGGAGAACGCCATCCCGGGCATCGCCGGCTTGGACACGCGGGCGCTGACGAAAAAACTGCGCGCCCACGGCGTCATGCTCGGCATCCTGGAGACCTATTACACCAAGACCGACCTGGCTTCTCTGCGGCGTGAAGCGCGCCTCATCCCCGATCCCAACAAGCGCCACCTGGTCGGGGAAGTGACCGCCAAAAAAATCAAGGTCTACAACAAGGACCAGAAGACGTGCCTGGCCATCATCGACTGCGGCATGAAGCTGAACATCCTTCAGAGTCTGCTCCGCCGCGGCGTCAAGGTCGTCCGCGTCCCGGCCGACACGCCTTACGAAAGGATCATGGATTACGCCCCCGCCGGCGTTCTCGTCTCCAACGGTCCCGGAGATCCCAAGCAGTGCGCGGCGACGATCGCCGCGGTCCGCCGCCTTCTGCAGGACAAAGTCCCGACTTTCGGCATCTGCCTGGGCAACCAGATCCTGGCCTTGGCCGCCGGGGCCAATACGTACAAGCTCAAGTTCGGCCACCGCGGCCAGAACCAGCCCTGCCTCGAGGAAGGGACGAAGCGCTGCTACATCACCAGCCAGAACCACGGTTTCGCCGTGGACGCCCGGGCCCTGCCGCAGGGCTGGAAACCCTGGTTCGTCAACGCCAACGACGGAACGAACGAAGGTATCCGCCATGTGAGCAAGCCCTTTCAGAACGTCCAGTTCCATCCCGAGGCCGCTCCCGGGCCGTTTGAAATGAGGACGCCGGCCGGGGCGTAGTCCATGATCTTTTCATAGGACGTATCGGCCGGGACGCGGACGACCTTGACGCCGCGGCGGAGCAGGCTCTGAAGGATGTTCAGCTTCATGCCGCAGTCGAT
>Ga0182021_10012024_pt1 | contig 10286 bp, 6 predicted proteins | sample 612E3MmetaG_FD_120493 | JGI IMG/M metagenome (GOLD analysis project Ga0182021, IMG submission 120493) | Permafrost microbial communities from Stordalen Mire, Sweden - 612E3M metaG (Illumina Assembly) | ecosystem: Environmental > Terrestrial > Soil > Wetlands > Permafrost | place: Sweden... | reverse complement strand
GTTGGATCGGACCGATGCTTTTGGGGACATCGACCGCGACGGCGAGCGCAACCTGGACGAGGTGACCGCCCACACCAATCCCACGGTGGCCTCGCGCCCGGGCTACCAGCCGGTTCGCTACCTGTACGACGTCTCGCCCTTCACCAAGGACACGGGAGAGCGTTGCTACCACCTGGACGTGCGCCACATCAAGCTGCTGACCACGGGCAAGGGCACCGGGGCGCCCCAGGGCGTGAACCGAGTGTTGCTGTATTTCGACGAGGCGCCGGTGGGGCGCGTGCTCGACTACGGCAACATCCGCGTGGCCTGCGTGGACGTGCGCTACGTGGATGGTGCGGTCAAGTCACCCTGGAACGGTGTGGTTGCGCTGCAGGATGCGGATTTCGTTCCCGCCGCGCGTTTCAAACAGGACAAGGACTGCAGGGATCTCACTTCGATCCCGCTGCCCACGGATGCCGGCGCCGACACCGCGCCGAGCGCCGGAGGTCCGTAGGTGCGCTGGCAAGGTGCCCTTGGGGCTGTGTGGCTGGTTGCCTGTTCCGAGGCGTCGCTGTACCCGGTGAAACACCAACCCGAAGTTCGTGACGACCGGTTGACCGTGCACGGTCAGTTCTGCACCGAGGTTCCACAGCCCGCCGAGTTTCCCGTGCGCATCCTCTTCATCGTCGACATCTCGCAGAGCATGAACGTCACGGATCCCATGCCCAATCCTTGCGCGCAGGCGGCCTGCTTTACCCGCCGGGCCAGCGCGGTGGAGGAGATCCTCAATACCTATCCTGCGGGAAACGGCGTGGAGTACGGGCTTATCACTTTTCAAAGCAGCGTCGCCATCGAAACCCGCGACAGCAGCGGGCAGCTGGGTGGCTTCACCGCTTCCAGCGACGAGGTCAAGCTGCGCTTGCCTGCGCTCAACGTCGGCGTGGGCGAGACCAACTACGTCGGTGCGCTGGAAACCGCCTACGAGATGTTGCAGCAGGATATGATCGCCCTGGATGCGACGGCACGCAGCCGCGCGCGCTACGTGGTGGTGTTCATCTCGGACGGCTTGCCGTCCCCGCGCAGCGTGGAGCATGGCATGCCCGACGACATTCGCCTGGCGGTGCTCAACATCGCCGGCCTGCAGAAGCAGCAGCGCCTGGCCGAGATCGCCTTGCACACAGTCTATCTGTCGGCCCCCGACACGCCAGACTCGGTGCAACTGGAGGCCAAGGAACTGCTCGCCGGCATGGCCAATTTGGCCGGGGGTACCTACCGCGCCTTCGACGCCACTCAGAGCATCAATCTCTTCTACATCGATTTCACGTCGTTCATGCGCACCTTTGCCCTCAAGCAACTGGTCGCCATGAACCTCAATGCCTTGTCGGTCGGGGGCGAAACCGTGGTCGACACCGACGGGGACGGTCTTTCGGACGCCGAGGAGGAATTGGCGGGCACCTCATCCGCAATGGCGGATACGGATGGCGACGGATTCTCGGACCTGCTGGAAGTTCGTCAGAGCAATGCCGGATTCGATCCGCTGTTCTCGGGCGATGCCGATTGCCGCATGGCCACCGATCGCCTCGACGACGACGGCGATGGATTGCTCAATTGCGAAGAGCGCTACTTTGGCACGAATTCTCGTCTCATCGATTCGGACGGCGATGGCTTCCCCGATGATGTGGAGGTGCGCATGGGCACCAACCCAGCGGCCGCCGATACGCTCTACGACTCGGACTTCGATGGCGCGCGCAACGGTATCGAGCTGCAGGCTCACACCGATCCCCTGCGCAACGACGTGGCCGATTTCTCGCGCATCGCCTACCGCTACAGCATCGAACTGCTGCGCGACAATCAAGCATTGCCGGGGCGCCTGTGCTACGAGTTCTCGGTCAGCAATATCACGCTGGCTCCCACTGGCACGGCTATGGGACTGCCCGAGGGGACCAACACCGTGCTTTTCCGGGTGGCCTCGGCCCCCGCCGATTCTCCGGAGGATTTCGGCAACCACCAGGTCGGGTGTGTGCGGCCTCGCTATCGGCGCGATCCCGAGGTCAAGACGCCAGCGTCGGGGCAGATGGTGATTCCCATGACCTCATTCAAGAAGGCGTTCGGTCCCACGCCGAGCGAGGAGGTGTTCGATGCGAATCGCGACTGCGTGGTTCCTTAGTGTCACGCTGGCATTGATCGGTTGCACCAGCTCGAAGAAGAGCAACGCGACGGCCGATGCCGCCGTGTCGGGAGGCGGCTGCGTGCTCGACGATTCAAAAGGCGGGGACAGCGCCATTGCCCTGCAGCCCGGCGCCAAGGCGTCGGGCCAGATCTGTCCGCGCGGCGATCAGGACTTCTATTCCATCGACGTCGCTGCGGGGATGAATCTGCTCGACGTCAGCCTGAGCTATCCCTCGTCCGTGACCAAGGTCAGCCTGCAGGTCCGTCTACTGGAAGCGGACGGCGTCACGGAGGTGCCGGGCGCAGTGGCCAGCGACACCAACGCCAACGACGGCGCCAGCGCGGTGGTTACCACCTTCGCGATTCCCCAGCCTGGACGCTACGTTCTGCGTGTGAGCGATGCGAGCAACGCCGCCTATGACAACATGAATTTCTACGTTCTGCAGGCCACACCCACCGTCGATCCCGACACACACGAACCCAACGGCACGGCCGCCCTGGCCAAGCCGGCCGACGGCCTGCCCGGCTTCATCTCGTATGTGGGAGACACCGACGTCTATGCGGTCACTCTGGCCACCACAGACAGCATCTTGGTCTTCCAGGTGAAGAACCCGAAGGCGGCAAAGGCGCCACTCACCTACCAAATCGCCGATAGCACGGGCAAGGTACTGGGCACGGGCCAGGTACCGGATGCGGACACGCCCATGGATCTCACGCAAGCTGCGCCCGGCACCGGAACCCTGTTCGTCAGCTTCGCCTACCCCGATGGCGCCGACCCTGATCATCGCCCCGAGGCAGGATACACGGTGACCCTGGGCGGCCGAGCCGAGAAGGATACGAACGAAATCCCCGTCCGCAACGACACCCCGGCCACCGCGACCTGTCTGGCGGGTGCTGGGTCGCCCTGTGCAGCCGCCTACAGTGGCGCGGCCGCCACCTTCAAGACCCAGACCGGGTATATCGGGTCGCGTGGGGACCGCGACGTCTTCTTCTTGCGTGCCACCAGTGCCCCCGGCGTGGTCGAGGCCAAGCTGAGGATTCCCGCGACGGCAATGGATCTGGCGTTGGACATTGTGGAGGCACACCCCGCCAGCCCGTGCAAGACCGATGCGGATTGCGGCGTGATGAAGGTTGCCTGCACAACCGATGACGACTGCGAATGGTCACACAAGTGTGTGAATGCGGCGGCCGGAGCGTGCACCACCACGGCGTGCCGACAGTGCCTGGCAGCGAACCTGTGCCTGGCTTTGCCTGATAGCCCAGGACAGAGCGCCTGCGGCGTCACGCTCTTCTCGACGGGCGGGATCATGAAGACCCAAGCCGACGGGAGCAATCTGATACAGACCGCGCAACCGATCTTCAACGCCGGTCCCGTCTATGTGGTCGTGCACGACAATAAGGACGATCAGTACGACGCCAACGTTCCCTATACCCTTGACGTGCGCGTGGCGCCCGAACCCGATAGCGGGGACGCCAGTGCTGATCCCACCGCTCGCAACAACTACTACAACCCCTATCCCATCCAAGCCACCAACCTGGAACCCAACAAGGCGCGGGCCAAGGACATCACGGCGCAGATCAAAGCGGGCACCAGCATCACCGGATACATTTCCTATCAGAGCGACGAGGATTGGTACTGGTTCTCGCATCCCTGTCCGGGCCAAGACTGCGGTCTGGTTTTCGAATATGTGCAGCCTGGACCCTCGCCGGTGCAGCCGGTGTTCTTCATGCGCAACGAGGATCTGACCCTGCACGAGAGTTGGACTTACACTGGTGCGCTTCCTACGCCGGCGCCAGTCACCGATGTGTTCGGAGACGGGGATTGCACGGAATGCTCCTTTGCCTCCAAGCTGTTCGGAGCGCCGGATGACGCAGGTCCGGTGGACTATCGCTACTACCTACAGGTCCGCGACCTTGGTGCCGATGATTGGGACTTTGCGGCCAGCGGCCGCTATGAGTTCCGCCTCAAGACCTTGAATCCTGGCTGTCCCGCTTCCTGCTCGGAAATGGGCGCGGGCACCTGTGGTTGCTTCTGCAAGGCGACCAACCAGTGCCCGGCGGGGATCGCCCACTAGTTGCAAGTTTCCATGCGCGTCGTCTTCCTACTCTTCCTGCTGGTTGTGGCCGCCTCGGCCTGCGATCGGGTCACCATCGCTTCGCGCGGTGATGCCAGCCCGGATTCACTGGCCTCGCTGTGGCAAGAGGTGGACGCAGGCACAGGGCCAACCAACTTCAACGCCGTGTCGGGCAGTTCCGCCGACAATGTCCTGGTCGTCGGCGACCAGGGCACCATCTTGCATTGGGACGGGACGGCCCTGCTGCGCGAGGAAAGCGGTACCACCGCCAATCTGCGCGGCGTGACGGTGGCGAACGACAATTTGGCCTATGCGGTGGGCGAGCAGGGGACAATCCTGCGACGACAGGACGGCGTGTGGACCACCGAAGCGCCCCTCACAGACGCCGTGCTCAACGCTGTGTGGACCGACGCAACTTCGGCTTGCGCGGTGGGCGAGCAGGGGGTCGTGGTGGCTTCGACCGCCGGTGTCTGGAGCCTCATCCCAAACGTCTGCACCCCGAACTACCACTCCTGCACGGACAACTACTACGCGATCACGAATAGCAACGATGGCCTGGAGGTCATCGGCGGATTGGGCGTGATCTCAACCATCAACATCAGCACGAAGAGCATTAGCGCGGTTTCCATTCCCGGCTATTTGAAACTGCTGGCCGGGGCGACCCGCTCAGGAACCGGCGCCTATTTCGTGGGAGTGGAAGGAGGCTTCATTTTCTGGTCCGCGGGCAATGCCACCCAGGTCACAGGCCTGCCCCCGGTCTTTCTACGTGGGGTGGCTGTGGTCGGTAGCGACGTCTGGGTGGTCGGGCACGAGGGCTTCGTGGCGAAACTGCCCGGCGGGCAAGCCCCCCCCACCACCATTCCGACGCCGGACAATCGCTGGCTGATTGGCATCTACGCGGCCTCCGACAGCGATGTGTGGATCGTGGGTCGATCCGGGGCCATCTTGCGTGGGCCTCCTGGGATCCGCCGCGATGGAGGCGTGCCATGACCAGGCCAACCCTTCTCTTGCTGGCCCTGGGCGCAGCGTGTACGGACGCCAGTCTGTATGGCAAGGACTACACACCCAATCTGGCCAACCGGATCTCGTTTGAAGGCGATCTTTGCACCGACGATCCGGCAGCGATCGCGTTCCCGCAGAAGACCGTGGTGGTCATGGATGGCACGGGTGATATGGCCGAGGGCGATCCCGCGGGCCACCGCTTCGCGGCCTTGAGCGCGTTCCTGGGACGCCACCGCGATCCCAACCAGGCGGTCTCGCTGCTGCTGATGGGGGCGGAGGCCCGGACGCTCTTCCCGGGATTCTCCTCCGATTCGGTGCAAATCGATGCGGCCGTTGAAGCGATGTCCGTCAGCCTGGGACAGGCGCAGCGCAACTACCTCGATACTTTGCGCGTGCTCTCCACCATCATCGAGGATGATTTGCTGGCCTCCAATCCGGGAATACGCAGCCGCACACGATATACGGTGCTGTTCGTGGCTGCAGGGCCGCCCACGCCGGCCATGCCGATTCCTTGGTGCATTTCCGAAAACCTCACTCCCGGCAGCGCTGACTGTCAGACGCAATTCACCGCCAGCTTCTGCAGCACCATCACGCCCCCACCCGCAGACTGTGAGCGCTTGCTCTACGGCAATACCGTGGCCGATCTTCGCAGCTACGTGCGCGATCACGGCGGACAGGATCTCACTTTCCACACCTTCGCGCTCAGCACGGACCAGCGGGCGCTGGACGTTCTAAGTGATATGGCCCGGTCAGGGCTGGGGGAACAGGTGCAGCAGACAGCTTCCGCGCTGGATTTTCTGGCCGTGGACGTGGCCCAGCCGGGAAGCCGCCTGGTCCTGCGCGAGATCGTGGTCATGAACAGCAACGCCCTTCTGCGCGGTCCTAGTCCCGTGGCCGACAGCGACGGGGATGGGCTGTCCGACGATGAAGAAGCCAAGCTCGGCACCGACCCCCTGAATCCCGACACCGACGGGGACGGGGTAGGCGATGGCATCGAGGCCCGGCTGGCCGCGCCCGGGAGCGAGTTCGATCCTCTCGTGCCGGGAACATTCCAAGCCTGCGCCAATGTCACCGACCTTCTTGCCGACCACGACCTCGATGGTCTTACCGACTGTGAGGAAGCCATCCTGCGTACCGAGCCCTATCTGGCTGACTCCGATCGCGACGGGATCCCCGATCTGGTGGAGGTTCGTCTGGGCAGCAACCCGCTGGTCGACGATCGGTTGATTGACAGCGATCAGGATGGCATCAACAACGGTGACGAAGTCAAGGAAGGCCTCGATCCCTGGACCAACGATTCTTCGCGCGACCTGGAATATGCCTATCAGTACCGTACCGTGAACAAGGGCGAGACCCAACGCCTGGAGGCTACCCCGAACGAACCCTTCCCAGGTGTGCGCATAGTGAGCGTCAAGATGGGCACGAGCACGGTGTGGATCCTGCGGCTCTCGGGAGAAGATCCGCCGCGGCTGGCCTGGGCGGAGAACGAAAGCACGCTGGCTGCTGGGGCCGAGGACGATCCTAATGCTTCCGTCGCGCTGACCGGCCCGGGTGACTTGACGCTGGATTCGCCCCAGGGCGGCCAATTGGTGGTCAGCATCGATCCGACGCTACTGCCACCACCGGGCTCGCCTGTGACTGACGTTCGTGTGATCCTGCGCAACACCTTGCGAACCTGCTTCCACATGGACGTGCGCAACATCTCGCTGGTCGAGACGGGCGAGCTACCCAACGGACGCCCGGGTCGCGGATGGAATACCCTGCGTCTCTATGTGGGCGAGGTACCTCTCGATTCCCCCAATGGCAACACTATCTACAAAGCCATGACCGTGCCGGTCCGCTTCGTCGCCCCGGACAGCAAGACCCCGGACGTCGCGTTCATTCACGTCTCCGACGAAGACCTTCTTCTGCTAGCCCCCGAGTGATCTCATGCAAGCAACACAACGCAATCGCATCGTCCTGTCTTTGGCTGCCCTCTGTCTCGCCTGGACTGTGTCGGGCACTGTCCTGGCGGCTGGCAAAAGGAAGTCCGGCCCGCACAGCAAAACGCCAGCGGTTCAACGCAGCAACGACAGCAGCACAGACGCGGAAGAGAGCGCGCCCCCTGCGGGCAAGACCACCACGACGAAGACCGTAGGCGAAGCCAAGCCGCAGCCGGGTGAGACCCGCGCGGCCACGCGCGAGACCGTGCGACAGGAATCGCGCATCGAATTCGACGAGCGCATGCTGCGCGGCCAGTCTGCCTCGGGCGTAATCTATCTCTTCCAGCGTTCTCCCAGCGAGTTCAAGAGCATCGTGCAAGTTCCTGACAGTTTCCGGGCGCGCACGGTGGAGATGCTCACACCGGGCCAGGAGAAGAGATGACAGGAGGTCCCTTCAAGGCACGCGGCGCGCTCGAGATCATCCTCTTCGAGGAAACGCGCTTTGTGGGTTCGCTGATGTTCACCTCACCCGAGGTGACCATCGGGAGCGATCCCGGTGTGATGGTCCGCCTGGAGGACGTCGACGTGGCTCCCTGTCACGCCGTCTTGCGCTTCGATGGCGACACCTGCCAGATTGAGGACTGCGGCAGCGCTCTGGGGACCTCGGTCAATGGCGTGGCGGTGGCCACCCGGATCATCCAAGGGATGGACGAGATCTCCATCGGCTGCTACCGGTTGCGCATCACCGTGCACAGGTCGGACGTGACGCCTGCGCCGGTCTCGGTGCACGCAGTCCCCAAGCCCGCTGGGGCAGCCTCGCCGGGACGCTTGGCCCGGCCGCCCTCCCCACCGTCGCCGGCCTCGGTTTCCCGCCCGACCCGTCCTGTCCCATCCGCACCGGCGGTCGTCCCAGTCCGCGAGATCGAACACACGGGCGCAATTTGGCCACCACCGCCGCAGCCCCCGTCGGCCTTAGCCAAAAAGCCTGCGACGGTCGCAGCCCCACCCGTCGCGCGAACCATTTCCGCGGTGCCCGCACGCCCGGTCGCGGCCTCCGCTCCGCCTGCGCGTGCCGCGCGCCCTGCCTTGCCGTCCCCCGCCTCTGCGCGGCCGGCGACGGCCGCAGCCGTGGCCCTGAGCCCTTCTCTCCCTCGCGCAGACGAAGACGAGGTAGCGATCGACGACCTCTTGGTGGTCACCGACGAAGCGCCCCTGCCCCTTCCCCGAGCTCCGGCCCGCGCCAGGCTCGACGATGATGACGACGACGATATTGCCTTCGAGCCAAGCTTCTCGCTGCTCGATGGCCTCACCGAGGTGGGACTCGCAAGCGCGTCGACCGAGCACGCCGTCGAAGTCATCCGGTTCCGCCATGGCTGCGTGACGAAACTTCGGCACCTACGCGGTGGCGAACGGCTGCGCCTGCCTGGACTGCGTCGGCCGCTTGGCCGTTCGCTCGGCCGAGGCAGTTTTGCCTTCTTCCGCGACACTCTGCCGAAGGACGCAACCATCAGAGAGGCCGGCCAACCCGTCGACGATGTCGTCTGGCGGCGGCGCGCCGACAAGCGGGGCCGCCTGCCGCTGGATCCTGGCACGCAGGTGGTGTTTCCCTTGCCCAGTGGCGAGGGCGTGCTGGTTCACCTGGTGCCCGCCGCGACGCCTCTGCCCATGGCGCCTCTGCGCCTCAGGCTGACCAAGTCGATGGCGTGGATCGGGGGCATCTCCGTGCTGGTCCACTTGGTCGTGTTTGCCACCATCGGTCTCACCAGTCTGGTACGACGCGAGTACATCGTTGACAGCAAAGAGGGGCGTTTCGCCCGCATCGCGCTCAAAGAGATCGAACTGGAACCCCCGGCTCCGCCAGCTGCGCGCGAGAAGAAGAAGGCCAAGCCTGAGCCCAGCGAGATTGCGCCGAGCGAGGTAGCGCCCAGGGTGGCGGTGGCTCGCATTCCCCGTGCCCGCAACGTCCCGGCGAGCCCGGCCTCGGCCACGGCGCAAAAACTGCTGTCCGCCTTGAGCAGCATCTCCGCGGCCCCCAAGGCCTCGGTGGCCACCGCCATCAGCAACATCGACGCCGTGGGACCGGTCCGGGGTGGCGGATTCAAAGTTTCGGGCGCCATCGGCAAACTGCCCGGCGATTCGCTGCGCCTCGCCGCTGCGGGCAGTGGCATCGGACGCATCGACACCAAGTCCGCGAACGACGTGGGGAAGAATCTGGGTCGTGTGCTGGGACGCGGCCCCACCGGGCAGGTCCGCGCGCAGGTCACGGCCAAACCCAACACCATGAAGGTGGAGGGTCATCTGGACCGCGGCGAGATCCAGCGCGTGATAAACAGCCACATTCACGAATTGCAGGGCTGCTACGAACGCCAACTCATTGTCAGTCCCAACCTTTCGGGCAAGGTCACCTTTGAATGGGTGATCGGCACCGGCGGCACGGTGACCTCGGTCAAGATCAAGGCTTCCACCCTGCCCAGCAACGAAGCCACCAGCTGCATGCAGGCTGCCATTCGCCGCTGGCAGTTCCCGTCGCCCAGTGGCGGATCCGTCACCGTCATCTATCCCATCGCACTTGCCAGCTCCGGCACCTAGACATGGAGACACACGCATGAGACGCTTGCCATCCCCTCGCACCGCGCTGCTAGTCCTCGCCACCGCAACCTTGCTCGGCTCCACCGTCTACGCGCAGGACGACATCGACGAGGAAAAGGTCGCGGCCTACGCCGTGCAAAGTCGGGTATTCCGGCTGGGTGGCGAGCTGACCGTGGCCGCCGGAATCCTGCCCATCAACGCCTTCAACAAGGGGCTGACCGTCGGCGGATCGTTCACCTATCACATGAGCAATTCCTGGGCCTGGGAGGTCATTCATGGCGCCTATGTGTACAAACAGCTCGACACCGGACTGAAGACGGAGCTGCTTGAGAACTTCAGCGTACAGCCCACCGAGATCTCGGCCCTTGATTTCACACTCTCGTCAAATCTGATGTTGACGCCCTTGTATGGGAAGTTTGCCGTGTTCAACCGGCGCTTGATCCACCTGGACGTGTCGCTGCCCTTCGGTGTGGCGATGGCCCGCTACATCAATCCACACCCAGCGTATTGGGTCGGTCCCGACGTCGGGATCATCTTCCGGGTCTTCGTC
>Ga0182021_10012023_pt1 | contig 10286 bp, 9 predicted proteins | sample 612E3MmetaG_FD_120493 | JGI IMG/M metagenome (GOLD analysis project Ga0182021, IMG submission 120493) | Permafrost microbial communities from Stordalen Mire, Sweden - 612E3M metaG (Illumina Assembly) | ecosystem: Environmental > Terrestrial > Soil > Wetlands > Permafrost | place: Sweden... | reverse complement strand
CGGGCCCTGTCCGCTTTCTCGCTCCTCAGTCAGATACGTCGAGTATCTTCCCTCGTCGCTCGTCGCGGCCAGGGCTCCTCGCGACGCGCCGGCTCGGTCCGAATTTCAATCAGTAGTGCTAGGAGCTCGGAGATCTGAAGGACGAGGCGCACAATGCGCAGATACGCAACCTGCGCCTCGGAGACCATAGAGAGCTGGAGTCATTCTTCGCCATGGACAGAACCACAATTCGCGAGCTGATGAGAAGGACTGTCCAGTTGGGCACCACGCCATCGCGCGCCATTCTGCTTGCGCAAGAAGATGACCGCATGGCGGCCGCCTCGCCGCATCAAAGGTTCTCCCTGGGCAAGAGGCCGGTCATTAGATGGATCAAGGGCGATGGGCTTGACGATGCAATAACCCGCGCGGCAATTGGGCAGGCATCACGACTTTTCGGCGACAAGGTGGACTATTGTGTTTGCACCAACGGTATCAAGGCAGAGCGGATTCGCTCCATTCTTGAATGGGCCGTCGCGCCGGTTGAATGGCGGCCGCTCTTGTCGCAGGACAATCCGTCGCTGGCGCAGAGCCTGACGGCTGCCGGTTGTCCGCCTGAGCATTACGGCTATTGGTGGAAATGGTTCCCGGAACGGGTTCGTCCGAGCGCGCCGGAATGGATTCTGGACGGCGACATGGTGATTGTGGGAATACCTTCATGGTTTGAGCAATGGGCTTCTGGAGATGACAAGTGCCGTGTCACACAGGATGATCGATGGCCGATGGAGGGTCTCTATGGGAACTATGTCGATTTCGTCGATGAGCATCTGAGGCTGTATTCAGGTCTCATTTCACTGCCGCCAAACCTGCGCTATATGCCCGAAGTCAATAAGGTGTTCGCCCTCAGACGTTTGGCCTCCGGGCACGACGGTCGGCGCGACATGTGCGAGCAGGGGGTCATCGCAGCCGCTTTCCAGAACATAGGGCCACTGCCAATTCCTCTTTGCGAGTTTCCGTTCGGGCGCGCTTTCGAGGATTCGATTGACTACGGCGTCCGTGGAGATCGGGGCGACGTTTGGGGCTACCATTTCGGCAATGCGTTCAGGCGGGACAACCCCCATTTCAATCGATTGGTGGAACAAGGTGTGGTGTTTTCGCGGACAGACCAGCCAGGTCTCGTCGAGCGGTTCGCTTGGATGGGAGGTACTGGCCAGTGGGGCGTGCCGGGCTGGGCAATGCCGGATGGCTGTGCTTCTCTCATCGTCGAGCGGGCGCGGGATTTCGCGGGTCGCCAAGTTCTCGAGCTGGGGACCTCGCGTGGTCGGCTAACGGCCATGCTGGCCTCCATCGGTTGTCGTGTGACCACGGTCGATCATCATGATCGCGGTGCGCGGCAGAATCTTGGTGGACTCGCGGTAGATGTTGTGGTCGACGACGCCATTCGCTTTCTCACCACAACGTCAAGAACCTTCGATTTGGTGGTTGTGGACCTCCACGGGAACTCGGTGGCAGACTGGAAGTGCTACGCGCCGCTGGTCAAGAAGTGCCTCGCATCGCGCGGCACGCTGATTGTCGACAACGCAACCCTGTGGACGATTCCGGAGTGGAAAGTGGAGACCGGTGTTCGCTGGTTCCTTGAGAGTCTTCCCTCAACATGGGCGGTTGAACTTCATCCGGAGCCACTGCCGGGTGTTGCCATTGTGACTTCCAGGCAACCATGATTCCCGGCACCCACGGAGACACCGGCCGCGCCCCAGGCGCACACCAAGCCGCCAGCCAAGCCAGCCCGCACGGGAGCCCGTTGCCGATATCGGCCGTGGGCCGAGCTGATGCGTCTGACCCTGGGTTTGCCTGTCGATACCCTAGGGCCTGCCCGCCCTGCCCCTGCCCCACGCGGCTTTGCCGCGCAGCACGGTGGTGCCAGCGGTTTCTTTTCAGCCAGGCCGAGCTGTTTGAGTAGGCCGAGCCCTTCCCGCCGCAGGGCCGGGGTCTGCCCATCATGCACTCATTGTCAGCCGGCTTACAACGCGCACATTCTTGCGCGGTCCGGGTCGGCCGCCTACCATAGCGCAGGATCGGTTCGCGCGACCTCTTGGGGTTTCATCGATCCAAGTGCCCGCCGCCCACGACTCAGAGAGGTTCCGACCATGAAGCCAATGGTTTGCTTGTTGCCCTTTTCTAGAACGTCTTTCGCCCTCGGGGCTTTCATCCTGGTCGCTGGGCTTGCCGCGTGCGGGGATGGCACGGGAGTCCGGCCGGACGGCGCCACTGGTGCCGAGGCGGGGCGTCCCTTGGACGCAACCTTCGCGAGCGATGCGAGCCGCTGGCCTGCCGAGGTTACGGTCAGTACCTGCCAGGACTACGCCAGCGTGAACGTGGGCTCATACGTCGTCCAGTCGGACTATTGGAACAAGGATGTTTGTCCCGGCACCCAGTGTATGGACATCAACAAGACGACCGGCGCCTTCAGCGTCACCCAGGGCCCCGCGGCTTGCGGGAACAACGTGGCCAGCTACCCCAACGTGCTTTACGGTTGTTCCTTCGGGAACTGCAGTCCGGGAAGTCTGCTTCCCGCGCAGGTCGGAGCGCTCTCCACCGTGACCAGCAGTTGGGATTTCAGCGTCGGCGGTACGGCGAGCGATCAGTACGACGTGGCCTACGACATCTGGTTCTGCCCAGATGAAAGCTGCGGGACCAGCGGTTTCCCGAATGGGGCCGAGCTGATGATCTGGCTCGACTACAAGAACGTCCAGGGCTGGGAGACCGACCTCGGTCCTGTGACCTTGGCTGGGCACACCTGGGAGGTTTGGCTGGCCACCATGGGCGCGGGCGCCAATAGCTGGACCTACCTAGCCTACCTGATCCAATCCCCAACGGTGACCTCGGTGACCGACCTGGACCTCGGCGCCTTTTTCCGAGATGCGGCGGCCAGGGGCATCATCCAGAACGCCTGGTACCTGTATGCAATCCAAGCCGGCAACGAGCTACGCACCGGCGGGATCCCTTACGCCAGCAACAGTTTCTCGGTTTCCATCAACGGTGTCACTCCATCGACCGCCCCCATCGCGGCAAGTGGCGGCCCGTCGTGCGACGGTGGCGTGCCCACTGCGGAGGGCACGCTAAACGTCCGCGACAACTACGTCACCGCCGGTCCGCTGCACGGGTACGCGGCGGCCTGGACCTGGGTGGGTGGGGGTTCGAGCGCCATCGCCTGCGCGATGCCCACCTGCACCGCTCCGGACTCGCTGCAGGTCACGGCCATCTTGAACAACGGCGTATCGCCCTTGACGGCGGAGCCCGTGTCCTGCTCACCCCCGTTTGCGCCCTCGGCGCTGTGCACCGCAGGCACCGTGACGGCGGATCCAACGTACAATCAGGTGGCCGGGGTTGGTTTCAACTTCAACCAGGCCCTTGTCGGAACGGATGTCGATGGGGGCGCGGGTGTCGACGCTAGCGTGGAAATCGATGGCGGCGTGGACATCGATGGTGGCGCGGCCGGCGCCTTGGGCACCCTTGCCATCGGCAAGAGCATCACGGTCTCCGTCGCAAAATCGGGCACGCTTGCGGGGAACGCCGCCCTGCGCGTGCAACTGACCGACGTGAACAACAACTTCTACTGTTACGGAGGTGCACTGCAGAGCGGGGTACCCATCCCCATCGGCAATTTCAATACCAAGTGCTGGAACAACTCGGGCACATACGCCACGTCCAGCACGCTTTTCAAGAGAGTCGACATTCTAGTACCCGGCAGTGCCTCCACGGATGAGGCGTTCGCCTTCTGCCTTACCAACGTCTCGGTGGAATAACCAACAAGGCCCCGCGGTCCGAGGGTCGTGTGCCGACTTCGTGTCGTGGGATCGCCCGTTGGCCAAGCGTTGCCCGCAGTGTGACGCTGCCTTTCTGGTGCAGAAAGTGTCGCGCGCTGGCGTACGCCTGCGCTGCCTGGCCGACGGTTGTGGCTGGACGGCCGAGCCCGACGCAAAGGCGTCGCAGACCGACGCGTGTGGCCGGCTCTCTACGCGGCCAAGCACAGCGGCCGCAACCGCACCGTGTGCAGGGCGAGGTGCCGCTACGGCGGGGTACTCGCACCGCACGCCAAATGGAGGCCATTGGTGGTTCCACCCCCGCCACCCGAAGCGGCTGCACCGAGTTGCCACTCGCCACCACAATCGCGTGCTACCATGCCAATGCATGGATGAACCGCAGCCCGCCAAATTGGCCGATTCCCCGAAACCTGACGCTTCTCCAGCCTCGCCTTCGGCGCCAGACCACCACACGACGCAAAGGCCGGGTATCGCGGAGCGAGCAAAGGCCTGGGGCGATGCCGTGACAGCACTTCTCAAGTCCTTGCTTCTGATTGTTGCGATTTTAGTCGTGGCAATCGTAGCTGGGTCTGTGGCTTTGCGAGACGAACCCAGCCGCCACATCGAAGTCCAAATCGACACCGAGACCGAAGGGACACTGCGTTCGCTCGGTTCGGATCTCGATATCCGCCAAGCTCTGGTGGACGCGCTCAATGAGCGCCTCCACGGAGTGAAGAAGATTGTTAGACTCCAGGGACTCGAAAAGGTCGTCAGTCATGAGCAGGCCGACGCCTTCTCCTTCAGGCCGTTCGGGATCGACGTGTCGACCAGCGACATCACCCGGATGATGCGCACGGTGAAGGGCTCCCCTGCACCCATGGCTGCGCGGGTCGATCTGATGTGCGCGCCGCGCCCTTGCACCGAGGCTGGTGTAACCGAAGGACAGTTGGTGGTTACCCTGTCTGGTCCGCGAGGCGGCAGCCGCGTTTCGTACCGAGTGCCCCTGGTCAATCCAGCGCTCCGCCGTAGTCTGCACAAAGCCATGCAACGCACCGCCGACCTTTTGCTGGATCTCAACCAGCCACTGGTAGCGAGCATCTTCTTCTTGAATCGACAGGACGTCCTTCCCGACGAATTGCAGGACAATCTAAGTCGTGCCGAGGGCTCGGCCCTCAGATCCCGCACCGCGGGCGACGAGACCAACTGCATGGTAGATTTGGTGATTGGGGTAAGCCTGATTCGCCGCAATCGATGGCCCGACGGCATAGCCGCAGAAGAGCGGGCCGCTGGTACCTCGGACGTGACCTGTCAAGTGCAGGCCTGGACCAACATTGTATTCTCGCTGGCTCCGCACGCATTCTGTAGCCCATGGAAACCGTTTCGCGACTTTGCTTCCGATCAAGTGCGACGGGCGTTGAAGGCGATACCGAAGGTCCAGCCTAGCGTGGTGGGCGATCTTGTTTACAATCGGATTCCCACCGCCCAGTTGGACCTGGAGATCTTGGATACCATCAGCCAGCCAGGCCATGAAAAGACTCGGGAGGCATTTTGCAATGGCGCGACGAGGCCGCCTCCGGACATTCAAACCTCCTCGGCCGAGCCGTTGGCAGCTATCCTCCAGCATACCAAAGACTTGTTGCCGCCGGGCGGCCACTTGCAGAACGAGGAGCACTTCGTGCTTGAACTGCTGAGGAGGTTGCTCAGGGTGGCCACACCAATAGACGACCCACTTGGGCGCCTCCTGGTGGGCCGCAAGATGAAGCAAACCATCGACATCTATCTGCTAACTGATCGCCACCCACGTCTTCTCTTCCTGACCCAGGGCAAGCTGGCAATGGACCTGGCCTGGGCGGCGCATGACGCCTTGGCACTCACGTCTGCGGAGAAACGAGCGGCGCTCAAGGACGCGCTCCAGGCAGAGCAGCCCTTTGACGACCTGGATGCGACGCTTCGGTGGAAGATTGTTGACGATCTAGCCTCCGCTCGAGTCGCTTTCGAAAATGCTGCCGTTACAGACTCGGAAGGAAAGCTCGTCGAACCGTCGTCAGACATTGGACCGTTGGTCTTGTTGGGAGACGCTCTTTTGGCGGCAGGCGACATTTCCGGCGCAGAGAGCGCCTATATGCGAGCCGTGGACGCCTTCGCTGAGGGCGACGAGGAAGCAAGTCAACTCACTGAATTCGCAGGCGTCGTGGCTCGCTGGGCGGCACTGCGAGTGGCCAACGGTGCCTGCGCCACCAGTGCCGTTACTGACCCATCCTGGGAACAGCACTGGGCGCGCCTCGGCGGCGGTCCACACGATATTTGTGCGTTCGACAAAGTGGACAAGGCAGCCACCCAGCCCTCCATCCTCGCGATGATCCGCCCGATCGTCGCGGATGCAATTGAGCGATGCGTGCCGAAGACTGGCCTACCATCGAGTTGGCAATCCGATCCGGCTCAGCTTTTTGCGCTGGTCGATTGCCTGCACAGTGCCCGGCCCGACGTGCAACGCGCGCTAGAGGCTCGGATCACCCACTCGGCGGCGGCCGTGGATTCGGCGATTGAAAGGGCCCTGAATGTGCGTCCGGCTGAACCGGGCCAGCCAGCTCCGCGAGAGGGTCAGAAGGGGGCGGAGCGAAGGTCGTCGAAGCCCTGACACCGAAACGAGCGCGGCCGCCCCGTGGGGCCTTCACTCTGTCCCGTGGTGGCTACAGATCGCATCCGCGCGAGATGATAGCTGAAATCCGGGACAACGGGCAGCTCGACTGGTCACACTTTTTCGTGGTTGAAGAGGGAAATGACGTCACTCCTCCTCTCTCAAATCGCAGATTGGATTCGACACGCCGCCCAACGGATCTGGAATAGCCTGCGCCCACGCTCCTGCGGCAGCGAAATCGTGGGCATGGCTGTCGACGTGAGCCGCTCCCGGCGCGAGCTGGTCATCGAGAACGCCGTGCTTCGCCATTATCCCGGCAGCCGGATTATCCCGCATCCGTCCCCTTCTCTTGCGTCGCTGGCTCGACCGCAACTCGATCGGCCACTGGCGGATGCGGAATAATCCTGGCCCCATCTTCTCCTCCCAGCGAGGCCGCCGGGTCTGGAGGAGACTTGCCCTCGGTCAACAGGGCGCGGATGTGCGCGCTGATCGGGTGGCGTTTCACCACCGAGGCCGGCAGGAAGCGTGCGCCGGCCACCAGCCCGATGCAGTTCGGGGCGCCGCAGCGGCAAACAAAGGGACAGGCCATCTCCCATTCGGTCGAGGGATAGAAGAAGGTCAGCTCGTCACCGGCTGCGATGGCCCGGGCTGCAAGCACCAGCATGCGGTCGGTGTCGATGCGAACGCTGGGGCTGCAGGCGTGGTTGAGGAAGGCGAAGGGCCCGACCTCGACGTGCCGTGCGCGACCCACCTGCACCGTGAAGCGTGTGGGGGCAAGGTGTTCGGCGGTGCAGGGCAAGGCGCCGATCGGATCGCCGTCGGCGAAGGCACGCTCGGCAAAGAGCCCGGTGTCACCCTCACGGGCCTTGGCGGCCATGGAGCCGCAGGGCAAACTGCATTGCTTTTCCGACATGCCGACCGCAGGATGGCACAGAACGGCCACAAGGGAAACGCAGCGCTGCCCGACTCAACTGTGGGTTGACAGGACGCGAGCCTGCGCGAATCATCGTGGTCGCTGCCGGAGACCGTCGCTCGGCCGTGCGCGCTGGTCTTTCGGAAGGACCGACATGCCTGTTGCCTGGAACCTGCTGCACACTCCGCGCGACCCACTGCGGTCCGAGTGGCCAGAGCGTGCGCCGCTGGACCAGTTTCGCGACCAGCGCCTGCGCGAGCTGGTGAGACACGCCTGCGCCCGGGTGCCCTACTACCGCCAGCGCCTGGCCGCTGCCGGCATCGACCCCGCCAGGTTCGCTGGCATGGCCGACCTGGGTCGCATTCCCATCAGTCGCAAGTCTGACCTGCAGGGTCTGCGGGCCAGCCAGATCTGCGCGGCCGACGTCGATCCCGCGCGGCTCATCAGGCACGAGACCGGCGGGTCCACCGGGCAGCCCTTCACCGTGCGCCGCACCTTCGTCGAGGAGCGGCTGCTCAACTGGCTTCGCTGGCGCGCGTGGCTCGCTGTCGGCGGGAACCTGCGTGACCGTACTGCGTACGTCGCCTATGTGTCACCCGTCCCGGAGGCGCGCAACTGGTCGGCAGACATCCTGATGGCGCTGGGCATGTGCCGACGCCAACCCTTTGATTGTTTGCGACCGCCCGAGGAATTGCTGCGCGAGATCGTCGCGTACCAACCGGACGCGCTGTGCGGATTCGCCTCGTCGCTCGCGCGTCTGGCCCTGGTGCCGCGGCCCGAGCTGCTCGCCCGGCTGCGTCCCCATGTGGTGTTGTCGGGCGGCGAATTGCTGACCCCGCAGGTGCGCACCCTGCTGTGTGACACGTTCGCGGTGCCAGTGCGTGATTTCTACGGCGCCGCCGAATTCAATCTGGTGGCCTGGGAGTGCCCGCACACAGGCGTGCTGCACACCTGCGACGAGGGCGCGATCGTCGAGGTGGTGGACGAGCAGGGCCAGCCGGTTCCGCCCGGCGGCGAGGGCGAAGTGGTGGGTACCGCTCTGCACTCGTTCGCCATGCCCATCATCCGCTACTCCCTGGGCGATGTGGCCGTGCGGGGCCCGGCGTGCTGTCCGTGCGGCAACCAGTTGTCCGTGCTGTCGCGTGTTCAGGGTCGCCACCTGGACTACTTCAAGCTGGCCGACGGAACCCTATTGCACCCATATCGCGTAATTGAATTGCTGTATCTGCCGGGAATGGACTGGGTGGGCCAGTATCAGCTTATCCAGGAGAGTGCGAGCGAGGTTCGCCTGCTGGTGCAGCCCCGTCGGGCGGTTGCACCGGGATGCCGGGACAGTCTGGAGGCGGCGGTGCGGGCCTGCTGCGGTCACGGTGCGGCCGCCACGGTCGAGTTGGTCGAGCAGATTCCAAGCACGGCGAAGGGCAAGCACCGAGTGGCCTACTCAAAACTGGAGATTCTTCCCGCGCACACGGAAGCGCGGTGAACCAGTCGCGCGGCCTCCACAATGCCAGCGGCCGCCATCTTGCGCTCGGGCGCCTACGTGCCTTGGTGTCCGGAAGGTCGTCGCCGAGGCTCAGGCGGCTTCTCGGTGGTAGTAATTCAGGAGGCCCCCGAGCCGTGAGCGGCGGACAATAGAGCCATTCGACCCATTGTCGTTCGCGGATGGCCATCCTGGCGATTCACACGGACTGTTTCAAGCTGCTCATCCTCGCGATTTCATGCAAGAATCTCGGCGATGAATATCCGGACCCCACGGGTGTTGCCATTGTGACTTCCAGGCAACCATGATTCCCAGGTTGTCCAGGATAGCGCGCGCGGAATTGGCCGATTTCCCCCTTCCGGAACTTCGGACTCAGACGCGGAAGAGATCTGTGCTCAGGTACTTCTCGCCCCGGTCGGGAAAGATGGTCACGATCACGCCGGACTCGATCTCCTGGGCGATGGTGCGGGCTGCGACAAGAGCCGCGCCACTGCTCATGCCGACCAGGATCCCCTCGGCCCGAGCGGTCTGGCGCGCCAGATCGAAGGCGTCCTCGGTTTCGATCATGATGTGTCGGTCGATGTTCTCCGCCGAGTAGATGGCCGGGACAATGGCCTCTTCCAGGTTCTTGAGGCCCTGGATGTAGTGGCCCCGCACAGGGTGGGCGCTGACGATCTTGACGTCGGCTATCTTCTCCTTGAGGGCCAGGCCCACCCCCATGAGCGTGCCGCTGGTTCCCAGCGCCGACACGAAGTAGTCCAGGCGGCCGCCGGTTTGGACCAGGATCTCCTGCGCCGTGGTCTCGTAGTGGGCCAGCTGGTTGTAGTGGTTGGAGAACTGATCCGGCATGAAGTACTTGTCGGGGAACTCGCGCAAGAGCTGGCGCGCCTTCAAGATGGCCCCGTCGGTGCCCAACTTGGCGTCGGTCAGGGTAACCTGGGCGCCGAAGGCCTGGATCATCTTGCGGCGTTCAATGGACACCGCCTCACTCATCACGATCATGACCGCATAGCCCTTGACCGCGGCGATCATGGCCAGGGCGATGCCGGTGTTGCCGCTGGTCGGCTCCAGGATGGTCTTGCCGGGTGCAAGATCTCCCTCGCGCTCGGCCTGCTCGATCATCTTGAGCGCGATGCGATCCTTTATGCTACCGGTGGGGTTGAAGCCCTCCAGCTTGGCGAGAATCCTCACCCGTGGGTTGGGGTTGAGCCGGCGGATTTCCACCATCGGCGTGCGGCCAACGAGGTCGAGGATGCTGGCAGCGGGCGGGGCGAGCGGCGGTAGGTCTGGCATGGGCTGGCGAGCAAGGATCGTCGAGCGCCGCTACAATTTCAAGCGGAAGTGGGCCGATAGTCAAAGACCCCGCGCCGCTTGATCACCTCGGCGACTTCCGGCGGCACCATCTCCTCCCAGCTCACATCGCCGGTCTTGATGCGGCGGAGCACCTCGGGGGTGAAAATGTGGAGGATGCGAGGG
>Ga0182021_10012022_pt1 | contig 10288 bp, 7 predicted proteins | sample 612E3MmetaG_FD_120493 | JGI IMG/M metagenome (GOLD analysis project Ga0182021, IMG submission 120493) | Permafrost microbial communities from Stordalen Mire, Sweden - 612E3M metaG (Illumina Assembly) | ecosystem: Environmental > Terrestrial > Soil > Wetlands > Permafrost | place: Sweden... | reverse complement strand
GCTTTTGCGTTTGATTGGCAATGGTGGCTTCCAGCTTGCTGCGGCTTTCGGTGGCGGCGGCTTTGGCACTGTCCAACTCCGTTCGCGCCGACGCGATTTCCTGGCTCAACTTCGCCTTGTCTTCGCGCGCGGTCGTGAGCTCCTTTTCCAAAGCTGCGGAAGCATCTATCGCCGGGACGGCTGCTTCCTTCGTGGGAGCCGGCGGCACCAGTGTCGGGGCAACCGGCGGAGGCGCCGGCGGTTTGTCCGTCGTGATCGCAGGGGTCACTCCCCGATCACCGGAGGCGAGGGCGGCAATTGCGCGGCGGCGCTCGTCCAGCCGGACTTTTCCGGCGGCAAGTTCATTGGGGGACATCTCGCCCATCATGAGGCCGAGCGCCTTGCCGGTCGCGCCGCTCTCCGTCGCAAGTCTCAACCAGACATAGGCCTCGATGGAATCCTTTGGGACGGCGTCGCCGGTGGAATAGGCGAGACCGAGATTGTATTGGGCGATCGCATTGCCCTTTTCAGCCTTGGCGCGCAGTGCGGCAAGGTCAGTGTCGGCCGCAAGCAGCAGGGCAGGAAAAGCGAGGAGGAGTATCCACCAAGCGCGAGTCGAAGCAAAACCAAGGGAGGATGTCTTCATAGGAGGAGTGCGAGTCCAATGCCATGAGCCATCCTAGGGCCTTTCGGTGCAGTGGCAACGCCGGACGCCGTTGGCCGCGTCCGGAGCGGGTTCTTTGCCCCTTTTTTAACTGAAATCGAATCGCCCCGGCCAAGCTCTCGCAACGAACGCGTCCCGCGGTCGATTTCCCGGACTCGACTTCAGGGAATCTTCAGATCCACGTCGAGCGGCAGCGCGTCGGGACTGCGAAGCTTGTCGCGGTTGGCGTTGTAGATGTCCTGCCAGCGCGAGGACGTGCCGTAATACTGGCTGCTGATTCGCGTGAGCGTGTCGCCGGAGATGATCCGATGGGTGCGCGGCGCAGGGCTCGGTGTCGGAGCGGACGTCACCGACGCAGCCGGCGGACTGACAACGGATGCCACCGTCATCGCAGGGCGGCCAGGTTGGGCCCGCGCCCCGGCCGGCAAGTTGCTCCCGGCGAGGGCTGCGGTCGTCTTCAGCCGCGCGTTTTCCGCGGCAAGGCTGGCATTGGCGTTCTGCATCTGTCGCAGCGAATCGCGCAGCGAGGCTATTTCCGAGACAGTCTGGCTTGCGTCGGCCCGCACCGCGGTGAGCTCCTGCCGCGAACTGGCCACGGCCGCTTCCCCACCGCGAGCCGAGGAGGCAGAGGTCCCTCCCTCATCAATCTGGGCCTTGAGCCGCTCGTTTTCCTGCTGCGCCAGCGCGAAACTGCGAACCGTCATCTCCACTTTTCCCTCCGCCCGGGCGAGTTCCTCTTTGAGGCGGGAAATCTCGCCCCCGGACCCTGCATCCGTTGACGCGACGGTCACCGCGGTGGCGGCAACCGCCGCTGGAGCGGCCTGGGCCAGGCGGGTGGTGAGCGCCGCGCGCTCCGCCTGCAAACCGGCGTTTTCACGCTTCAATTGTTCGATGGCGGCTTGTGCATCCGCGAGTTGGTGGGCCGCATCGGCGTTCCCTTTGCCCTGACGCTCCAAACGCCGGCCGGCTTCTTGAAGCGACTGGTTCTGGGTGCGCAGATCCGCGAGTTCCTCCTTGGCCTGCTGCAGCTGGATATTGAGGTCCGCAACCTGGCGGGTGTTCTCTCCGGTCCGGCTGGCCGCGGAGGTTTGCGCGGAAGCGAGCTCCTTGCGCGTCGCCTCGCCCTGCCGGGTGAGCAGGGCAACTTGATCCTGCAGGCGGGCGACCTCGGATTTCATCGCGTCCGCCGCGGCGACTTGCGCCTGCAGCCGACCGCGCTCCTCGGTGAGACGCCGGACGCCGTCATCGAGCCCCGCCTGGTTGTTTTTGAGCGCGACCAGTTCTTTGCGCGTATCGTCGAGCTGGCCGGTGACCGCCGCCAGTCGCTGCGCCGCGTCGCCCCGCTCGCCAAGCTGGCGGGAGAGGGCGGCTTTTTCCTCGGTGAGCCTCTTGTTCTCGGCGCCAAGCTCGGAGCCGGAATTCCTGGCCGCACCGGACTCTTTCCGCGCCGCTTCCAGCTGCTGGCGAAGTTCGTCGCGCTCGCGACGGTTCTGTTCAGCGGTCGTCGCTGCCTGAGCAATCGCCGCCTGGGCGGCGTCGAAATCCTTCAATGCGCGGCGGGTGTTCTGCAAGTCGGCCTGGAGCATGGTCAGGTCCTTTTCCCGCTCGCCGAGCGTGGCTTCAGCCTGCCGGGCACGTTGGTCGGCGCTGGCCAGGGCTGCCTTCGTCCGGGCGGTCTCGTCGGACTGCCGGGTGGCGGACTGAATCTGTGCATCGAGCTTCTGGTTGGCGGCCGCCATTTCGGCGGTGCGCGCTCGCATCGCGCTCAAATCGGCTTCCGCCTGTCCGAGCCTGCTTTTGAGCGACGCCACTTCCTGGCCGGCCTCGCTGCTTCGACCGGCCTGCTGGGTCAGGATGGTTTTTTCCTCGGTCAGTTTCTTCACCTGGGTGTTGAGGTCCACATTGGCGGTCTGGACCGCCGCGAGCTCCTTGCGGGCTGCGGCGACCTCGGCGGTCAGCTTCGCATTTTGGGCCTGTTCGACCTGTGCGGTGGCAAGCTTCCCTCCTTGTTCGGACACCTTGGTCGCCAGCGCCTGGCGCTGTTCCTCCGCCTTGGCAACCGCTACTGCCACTCGGTCAGCGGTCTGCTGCGAGGCCGAGCGCACCTGCCCCTCGAGTTTCTGATTCGCGGCGGTGAGTTCGGCGTTGCGCGCCCGCAGCTTATCCAGATCGCTTCCGGCAGTTTCCAGCTTCGTGCGCAGCGCCGGCATCTCGCGGGACGCGTCACCGTTCGCGGCGAGCTGGCGACCGAAAGACTCCCGGTCGTCGGTCAATTTCTTCACCTGCGCGGTCAGCTCCAGGTTCGCATTCTGGACCGATCGCAGCTCCTGCCGGGCAGCTTCCAGCTTGCCGGCGGCCGCGGCTGCCTGGGCTTGCCCGGCCTCAGCGATGGAAAGATTTTTGAGTGCGGCTTCGAGCTCCGTGGTCACGGCGGCCAGCTTTTGCGTCCGATCCGCCAAGGCGGCTTCCAGCCCCTTCCGCGCCTGTTCGGCCCGGGCAGAGGCCTCATCGCCGGCCTGGCGGACGTTCGTCCGGACCTGGTCTTCGAGCCGGCTGTTGGCCTGGGCGAGGGCGGTCTTCTCGTCGCCCAATCTCTTGACCTGCGCGGTCAATTCGGCGGCAGAGGCTTGCACGGCCGCCAGCGATTTGGCCTGGCTATCGCGCTCCCGCTGCAGGGTCGCCAGGCTTGCCGCAGTCTGGGCGGTGCCGGTAGCGGCCAGCTGGAGCCGATCGTTTTCCGCCTCCGTCCCGGCCATGCGTTCACGCAGCGACTGCATATCGGTGTTGGCCGTGGCCAACCGGCTCGCGAGCTTGTCGCGATCCTGCTGGAGAGCCGCCAGGCTGGCCGTCGTCTGGGAGGCATTGGTGGCAGCCGCTTGGAGCCGGTCGTTGTCCGCTTCCGTCTTGGCCATGCGCTCGCGCAACGATTGCATATCGGCGTTCGCGGTGGCCAGACGGCTGGCGAGCTTGTCGCGATCCTGCTGCAATGCATCAACCGCGGAGGCCGCGGGCGCTGCCGCAAGCTGTCGGCGCAGCTGATCGCGCTCGGCCTGCAGCGCGATCAGGTCCTTCCCGCGCTGGCTGAGACCGGTCTCGGCTTGCCGGGCGCGCAGGTCGGCGGCAGTGACCGCCGCTTTGGCAGCGTCTGCCTCCTTCCAAGCCGCCGCCAACTCTTCACTGAGATTCGACTTGTCGACGCGAGAAATGGCAGTCTCCGACCCGACGGCTTCGGAGTGATTCGCCACTGCGGCGTCCGGCCCGATTCGAGGCAGGGAAATGACACCGGGAATGGCGCGCCGGCGCTCCTCCAGCCGAAACTTCGCCGCAGCGAGCTGATCGGGGGACATTTCCGCCACGAGAATGCCGAGGGCCTTGCCGGTCGAGCCGTTCTCGGCCGCGATGCTGAGCCAGACATAGGCTTCAACCGGATCCTTGGGAACCGACCGTCCCTCGGCATAAATGAGGCCAAGATAGTATTGGGCCACGCTGTTGCCCTTCTCGGCTTTGGCGCGGAGGGGAACAATGTCGGGGTCGGCGCCGGCCATCCGCACCACGGAGGTAAGGGCGAGAAGAAAAATCAGCAACGTGCGAGGCAGGGCAAGACCGGGACAGAATGTTTTCATGACGAGGTGGATAAGATGCCCGGCGCCATGCTGCGGCTCTTCGCACCGGTGGCAATAGAGGAAGCAGCGCGAAACAACGGCTACTCCGCCCAGCTTCGGGCGCGTTCAACGGCGCGCCGCCAACTGGCTTGCCGCCGCGCCATGGCCGCGGCGGGAGCCCGGGGTTGGAATCTTCGGTCCGCCCGCCAGAGTGCAGCGATCTCGTCGCGGTCCTTCCAGAATCCGACCGCCAGGCCCGCGAGGTAGGCGGCGCCGAGCGCCGTTGTCTCGGTCGTGCGCGGCCGCACGACCGGCACCCGGAGGAGGTCGGCCTGGAATTGCATCAGGGCGTTGTTGACGGTTGCGCCGCCGTCCACGCGCACCTCGCGCAATCTGAGCCTGGCGTCGGCTTCCATGGCGGAAAGGAGGTCCGCGCTCTGGAATGCGATGCTTTCGAGCGCGGCGCGGGCCAGGTGGGCGGCGTTGCTGCCCCGGGTGAGGCCGACAATCGCGCCGCGCGCCGTGGCGTCCCAATGCGGCGCGCCGAGGCCGGTGAACGCCGGCACGAGGTAGACCCCGCCGTTGTCCGGGACTTTCGCGGCGAGCGCCTCGATGTCGACCGAGCGGGCGATGAGCCCGAGCCCGTCGCGCAGCCATTGCACCACCGCGCCGCCGACAAAGACGCTCCCCTCGAGGGCATACTCAAGGCGGCCGTCGAGCTTCCAAGCGATGGTGGTCAGCAAATGGTGGCGCGAAACCACCGGCCGGCTGCCTGTATGCAGAAGCAGAAAGCAGCCGGTGCCATAGGTGTTCTTGGCCATGCCGGAGTGAAAACAGGCCTGGCCAAAAAGGGCGCTTTGCTGGTCGCCCGCGACGCCGGCGATCGGCACGCCGCGCAACGCCCTCACCGCACTCACTTCCCCGTAGACCTCACTGCTTGCCCTCACTTCGGGGAGCACTTCCCGGGGAACGCGCAGCGCGCCGAGCAACTCGTCGTCCCAATCGCCCGAGCGCAGGTTGAGGAGCAGGGTGCGCGAGGCATTGGAAACGTCGGTGGCGTGCACGCGCCCGCCGGTGAGCTGCCAGAGCAGCCAGGTGTCAACTGTGCCGAATGCCAGTTCCCCGCGGCCGGCCCGCCGGCGCGCGCCCGGCACATGGTCGAGCAACCAGGCGAGCTTGGTGCCGCTGAAGTAGGGATCCAGCAGCAGGCCGGTCTTCCGGCGGAAAAGCGGCTCCAGGCCGCGGGCTTTCAACTGACGGCAGAGGTCGGTGGTGCGCCGATCCTGCCAAACGATCGCGCGCGCGATTGGCCTGCCCGTGCGTCGCTCCCAGATGAGAGTCGTCTCCCGCTGGTTGGTCAGGCCGATGGCGGCGAGGTCGGCGCCGGTGAGGTTGGCCTCGGCTAGGGCGCCAAGCGCCACGCGCCGGGTGCTGGCCCAGAGTTCGGCCGGATCGTGTTCCACCCAGCCAGGTCGGGGATAGAGTTGGGGAAATTCCTGCTGGGCAATCGCCCGGGCCCGACCGCGCCGGTCAAAGACGAGGGCGCGCGACGACGTCGTGCCTTGGTCGAGGGCGAGCACGAAGCGGGGCATATCGGGATACTGACATCTGCGGATGGCCCCGGCAAGCGCGGGGAAGCCGGTGGCCATCCCGCCTCAGCTCAAATTATGCAGCCCCGACCGAAAAACGCGTTTTGTGCCGGACGGGAAGAAACACTTGGACCTTGTCGCCGGGTTCGTCGACCGCGACGCCTTGCCCGGAAAAAGGTAGCTTGGTCTACTCATTCACCTTCACGCTCCCATCAGGATCAAACACCCACTGGTCCGAATAGGCGATTTCCCATAGATATCCGTCTGGGTCCGAGAAATAGCCGCTGTAGCCTCCCCATGATGCTTCCCTTGCCGGCTTCACAATTTTTCCGCCGGCCGCTTCGGCTTGCTTCAACACCTCATCCACCAATTCCTTCTTCCGGACGCAGTGACCAAAAGTAATTCCCGCGAAACGACGTCCGGCCGCCGCGGGGCGATCTGCTTTAATGCCGACATCGTCTGCGAGCTTCGCGTACGGGTAAATGAACATCCGGGTGCCGGATGTCGCGAAGAGCACAATTCCGCCGTCCGGCGTCATCTTCGTGGGAAAGCCAAGTCCCTCTTTGTAGAACTGAAAAGACCGATTGAGGTCGGCTACGCCCAACGTGATGACACTTATCCTGGGCTCCATCGGCGGCGCTTTGTGCGCCGTGTCAGTGCCAGTCGTGATCGCCGCCGAAGCGAGGATCACAGCCGCAAGAAACACCGAGCGGGAGATAAGCGCGTCTTTCATTTGATTAATGCGGAATGCTAAAAGACCAGTCGCGACCTATGGCTGGCGCGCCGGGTGCCCCGCTGCCGGCATGATAGCCAAGCGAATTTCCTCCGGCCGCTTGGCAGCCGCTCGTTTCTTCATTTCCTATCGGGAGTTTCGTCCCTGAGCTCTTTGGGGTATTCAGCTTCATGTCCGAGTCTCTTGATCAGGTCATGCGACTCGAAAAAAGCGAGATGGGCAATCGGGAGATAAACGCAGGGAAAAAGCTTAGGGTCTAGCCTGACGTCTGGACCGTAAAGCCACACAGATGCTTCCCCGTCGGCCCACTCTCTCAAGACCGTTATCCTATACCCCTTTCCTTTATCACTCCACGATCCCTCGTCAGAAAGGCCGAATTGGTCTGGGACCGCGTGAACTGGCTTATTGAACGCGAGAACAGCGGCAAAATCCTCGCTGGCCTCGACCACGGCGATTCGTTGTGCCTCCGAAAGTGGTTGAGCCAGCAGTGCGTCAAATGGTGACGACGCAATCGCAGATGTGGCCGACCAGATCAGAGCAAAGGCAGCGATCGTGGAGAGGACGGTGGTCTTCATTCGGCTCAACATTGTTTCAGCAGAAGCCCGTGTAAGCTCTGATTTCGCATCGAGCAACCGATTAGTGATTTGTGAAAACCGCGGGGAGAATTCTCGCCAGGACCACCTCAAGGCCGAAACCGCTCTAAACCCAGGCGTTCGTTGGAAAGTTCATTCCCGTGTCACCCAAGGGGATCTCATCGGTCATGAAACCGGCGGCACCGGCGACACGTCGCTTGCCAAAGTGCTAAGCTAGCTTAGCATCCGAACCTTCATGCCGCCCGCGCCCGCCAAATCAGACCGCCGCCTGGGATACCTGCTCAATGATCTGAGCCATCTGCTGCGGCGCGAGTTTGACCGGCGGGTGCAGCAGAAAAAGCTGGGACTGACCCGGGCCCAGTGGCTGATCATTCGCCAGGTGTCACTGCAGGAAGGCTGCCTCCAGCGCGAGCTGGCCGAGGGTCTGCGGCTGGCGCCGGCCACGGTCGGCCGCCATGTCGAACGGCTGGCTGCGGCCGGCTGGCTGGACCGCCGGAATGACCCGCGAGATGCCCGGGCCTACCGGCTGCACCTGCATCCGAAAGCCGAACGCACGCTGGTCCAGCTCAAGCGGCTCGCGGACCAGCTGCGCAACGAGTATTTCGCCGACATTCCGCCCAAGCGACAGGCGGCGCTGGTGGATGACCTGCTGGTCATCCGGCGCAACCTGCTCGCCTGCCAAGACCGGGCCGGCCGATCTTCCCACCATCATGCAAACCATCAGGAATTCCAGGCGGCCCGGTAGAACCGCGCACGGTATTCGCGCCGCGATGTTCGGCGCGCTGGGCGCCACCCTGCTCGCGACCGGGTGCAGCCGAACTTCATCCTCCGCCGGCCGGGGCGGCTCTGTCATCCCGGTGCAGATCGGGAAGGCGACGCTCCAGACGCTGCCGATCACGCAAAACACCATCGGCGCCGTGCAATCCCTGCGCTCCGTCACGGTCAAGTCGCAGGTGGATGGCGTAATCGCCGCGGTCAATTTTCGCGAGGGCGACGAGGTGCAGGCCGGCGATCTGCTCATCAGCCTCGACCGCCGGCCTTTTGAGAACAACCTGCGCAGCGCGCGGGCCGATCTCGCCAACGTTCGCGCCCAGGCCGCACATGCCCAGGCGGAAGCCGAGCGCTACCAGCGGCTTGACCAGCAGCAGGCGATTTCGAAGGAGCAGCTGGCGCAGCTGCTGACCGACGCGGAAAGCACCCAAGCCCAGGTGCAGTCGCGGGAGGCGGCCGTGGGCAACGCCGAACTTCAGCTCGGCTACACGGAGATCCGCGCGCCGATCGCCGGCCGCACCGGCCAGGTCAGCCTGCATGAGGGCGCCCTCGTCAAGGCCAACGACAGCGGTTCATCTCTCGTGACGATCAACCAACTCGCGCCGATTGCGGTGGCCTATTCTGTTCCCGAAGGCTCGCTGGCGGGCCTGCGCGCCGCGCTGGCTGCGGGAACGGTGCCCGTCAGCGCGAGTCCGCATGATGGGGTGGGAAAACAGGTGGAAGGCCGGCTCGATTTCATCGACAACGCGGTTGACCCCGCGACCGGCACAATCCTGCTCAAGGCGGTCTTCGCCAATGCCGACCGAGCCCTCTGGCCCGGCCAGTTTGTCGACACGGTCACGCGCCTCGGCGAAGAAACCGGCGCGGTCGTTGTGCCGAGTTCCGCCGTGCAGACCGGGCAGCACGGCAGCCAGGTCTTTGTTGTCAGGCCGGACCGGACCGTTGACCTGCGACCCGTGGAGACCGGCCATTCGGTCAACGGGCTGACGGTGATCCGCTCCGGCGTGAAGGACGGCGAAACGGTGGTGACCGATGGCCAGGTGCGCCTGGTGCCTGGCACCCAGGTCGAGCCCAAGCCGCTGATCGTGCCCGGAGAAGGCGCGCCCGCTGCCGCCGCGCGAAAACAAGATTCCTGACCCGGCTCATATGAATCTGCCCGAACTCTGCATCCGCCGACCGGTGATGACTACGCTGCTGAGCGCAGCGCTTTGTGTGTTTGGCGTAATGGCCTACCGGCTGTTGCCCGTCAGCGACCTCCCCAATGTCGACTTTCCCACGGTCCAGGTTTCGGCCAACCTGCCGGGCGCCACGCCCGAGACCATGGCGTCCGCCGTGGCCACGCCGCTGGAACAGCAGTTTTCAACGATCGCGGGCATCGATTCGATGACGTCGACGAGCACGATCGGCTCCACCCAGATCACGCTGCAGTTCACCCTCGATCGCAACATCGATGCCGCCGCCCAAGACGTCCAGGCGGCCATCGCCGCAGTGCAACGCCGCCTGCCGACCGACATGCCGGCGCCGCCTTCGTATCGCAAAACCAATCCCGCCGATCAGCCGGTGCTTTACCTGGCCCTGAGTTCCCCGACGCTGCCGCTCCCGGCGGTCGACGAATACGCCGAGACGATGCTCACGCAGCGGATTTCGATGGTGGACGGGGTGTCGCAGGTGCAGGTCTTCGGCGCGCAGAAATACGCCCTGCGGGTGCGGCTGGACCCCAACCTGCTGGCCAGCCGAGGGATCGCGCTCAGCCAGGTCCAGGACGCGCTTTCCGCCCACAATGTGAACCAGCCGACCGGGCTGCTCGACGGCCCGCACCAGGCCTTGACGGTTGTGGCCACCGGCCAGTTGGGCGACGTGAACGAATTCCGCAACATCGTTGTCGCCTATCGCAACGGCGCGCCAGTGCGCCTCGGCGAACTGGCCGCGGTGATCGACAGCGTGCAGGCGAATCGTGTCGCCAGTTGGTACTATACGGAAGGCCGGGGCGCCCGCGCCATCGTTCTCGCCATTCAGAAGCAGCCCGGCACCAACACGGTTGAGGTCGTGGACCGGGTGCGCGCGCTCCTGCCGGACTTCAAGCGGCAGTTGCCGGAGTCGGTCTCCCTCGAGGTGCTGCGGGACCAGTCGGCCGCGGTGCGTGAGTCGGTTTCGGATGTGCGTTTCACGCTTTTCCTGGCGGTCGTGCTGGTCGTCATGGTGATCTTCCTATTTCTGCGTTCGATCCCGGCGACGGTTATCCCGGGCGTGGCCATTCCGATGGCGCTGCTTTGAACGTTTGTCGTGATGTTCTTCTGCGGCTACACCCTCGACAACCTGTCCCTGCTTGCGCTCACGCTCTCGGTCGGCTTCGTGGT
>Ga0182021_10012021_pt1 | contig 10288 bp, 6 predicted proteins | sample 612E3MmetaG_FD_120493 | JGI IMG/M metagenome (GOLD analysis project Ga0182021, IMG submission 120493) | Permafrost microbial communities from Stordalen Mire, Sweden - 612E3M metaG (Illumina Assembly) | ecosystem: Environmental > Terrestrial > Soil > Wetlands > Permafrost | place: Sweden... | reverse complement strand
GGCTGGATTGGGGATGGTACGCCACTTATCTACAACACGACGAACCGCGTTTATAATCGCAGTATGATCGTATTGCTGAGCTTGTGTGGAGAGGCCCTTGCCTTCGTTAAAAATTAACTGGTGCTGTTCCGCCACACCTTTTCGTTTTTTTGGTTTTGGGATAGGCGTGATGAACTCAGCCATGCGGCGGCTCTCGATAATCTGTTGTGTCGGCTGGCCACTGGCGTCGAGCTCCCAATACCGAATTGGATACTCGTAAGGCGAGTTTAGGATGGGTTTTTCGAAGAATTGATTATCCATTGTTGCTCATCACCACAAATTTTACTCCTTTGCATCTATGTATGCAAGGAAAAGTTCAGAGATATCAGGACAGTTTTGGGCTGGCGGTACTAAGTGGGATGATCTGCTCTTCCCCTGCCACCCTCTGGCAACCGCGATAACCACAATAAAAATTTCAGCAACCATATCCCCTTTCCCTTTATAAGCTAATAATGGTTAAATAATGCAAACTATCGGGGCAAATGATGTTCAAATTCATTCATAGCGCAGACATTCATCTTGACAGCCCTCTTTGCGGGCTCGATCGTTACGAGGGGGCTCCTGTGTCGGAGATCCGCGGGGCGACCCGACAGGCTTTCGTGAACCTTATCCGTCTTGCTATCGATGAGAATGTTTCATTCGTTCTTATCTCGGGGGACCTCTATGATGGGGACTGGAAAGATTACAATACGGGCCTTTTCCTGTCGAAACAGCTTTCAGAACTGCGAGGAGCAGGGATTGGGGTCTTTATTGTTGCAGGCAATCATGACGCGGAAAGCAAAATCACACGCAGCCTGCGGATGCCAGAGAACGTCAGAATACTTTCAACCAGTGCACCGCAGTCAATCTTCCTTGACGACGTAGGAGTAGCTATCCATGGACAAGGATTTTCCACGGGCGCAGTAACCAGAGACCTTGCTTCCTCCTATCCGGACGCAGCAAAGGGCTTTTTTAACATAGGCCTACTGCATACAAGTGTAAACGGGCGAGAAGGTCACGAGAACTATGCGCCTTGCTCACTTGAAAGCCTCCTTGCAAAGGGTTATGACTATTGGGCCCTTGGCCATGTGCACAAGCGCGAGGTTCTTCACCAGAATCCGTGGGTCATTTTCCCTGGGAATACACAAGGACGCCACGCCAGAGAAACCGGGCCAAAGGGCTGCACCATAGTTAGTGTCGAGGATGGTCTCTGTAGGTCCGTGGAGCATCGAGATCTCCATGTCCTTCGCTGGGCGCACTGTGAGGTCGATGTGACCCGCACAGCTCACCCTGAGGACGTTGTAGACAGGATGCGTGTCAGTGTAGAAGACGAGTTCGCTAAAGAAAATGGAGGGTTTCTCGCCGCTCGAATCCATATCTCTGGCCCATGCAGGGCGCATGGAGAGCTTTCCCAGAACCCGGAAAAGTGGATAAATGAAATGCGATCTGCCGTAACAGACGCATGCGGAGGCGAGGTATGGCTTGAAAAGATAAGAATAGGAACCTCCACCGAGGTCGATCTTGAGCAAATGCTCAAGCGTAACGACTCTCTAGGAGATTTGCTGCGATATATCGAAAACCTTGAGTCATCGGATACCGAAGAGTTAATGAAGCTTGTTACAGATGACCTTGTAAATTTAAAAGCAAAGCTCCCCCTAGCAGGTAAGGATAATATCGAGCTTGAATCTCCGGAGAAAGCCCGTGGGATACTGGAAGACGTTAAGCATATCCTCATCTCGCGTCTGCTTTCCGCCGGGAGCGAAAAATGAAGATCCTATCTCTTAATATCAAGACATTCGGCCCATTCACGGGAACGTGCCTTGACTTCAATGGAGGACAGGAAAGCTTTCATATAGTTTATGGATCGAACGAAGCGGGCAAGACGGCAACTCTACGGGCACTCAAAGCCCTTCTTTTTGGAATTCCGGAGAGAACCAGGGATACCTTCGTGCATGAAGGTCGAAAGCTGAGAATAGGCGCCCGTATCTGTCATTCTGACGGTACAACTCTTTCCTTCCAGCGGCGGAAAGGACGATCCAAGACTCTTCTCAACGAAGACGAGATAGAACTTAGTGAATCTGATCTCGCAAAATTCCTCGGCAGCATTGACGAGGCCGCTTTCAGTTTGATGTTCGGATTAGGCCACGAAGATCTTGTTCAAGGCGGGAGAGAAATCGTCGCCGGCAAGGGGGATCTCGGACAAAGCCTCTTCGCTGCAGGTGCAGGAGTGAGTGGTCTCCAGAAGGTTCTGTCGGACCTTGAAGAGGAAGCTGGCGGTTTGTTCAAGCCCCGTAGCCAGAGCGCTTCGATCAATGTTGCAATCAGCAAGTACAAGGACTCAAAAAAGGAGATTCAGTCTGCTTCGCTACCTCCAAAGGAATGGGAGGAGCACGAGCATCAACTCAATGTGGCGCTTTGCAAGAAAGAAGACGTGTCGAGCAAACTCCGGAATCTTCGAACGGAATTGCACCGACTCGAACGCATACAAAGAGCCATACCCGTTATCGGCGAAAGGAAGGAGACGATCATCCAGAGTGAGAAACTTGGGGAAGTCCTGATTCTACCGGAATCTTTCTCCACGGATCGCATTGAGGTTGTGAGCGCCCTGGAAAACGCTCGGGAGACTGGAAAAAGTGCAACGGCTCGTCTTGAGCGGACAACTAATAAGATCGATTCTTTGCAAGTACCCGAAGAGTTACTCAATCAGGAAGCCGTAATCACGGAACTTCACAAAAAACTCGGGAGTCATTTAAAAGCTATTAACGACCTGCCGGAACTGCAGGGGCAAATGAGTAGTCTGCGACGAGAGGCGGGGAATATTCTTAAAGATCTGCGTCCCGGCGCGGCACTTGAAACCGCTGAATCCTTCCGTCTAAGCGTGACAAAGCGACAGCACATTCTCTCACTGGCTTCAGAATATGAGGGTCTCACAGAAAGAATTAACAGTGTTGGCAAGCAGCTTCAGTCACTCGAAGCACGTAAATCCTCTACGGTGAAGGCACTCCGAGACATCGAAGAGTCGGTTGATGTTTTAGAGCTAAAGAAAGTCATAGCGCATGTTCAGAAAGACGGAGAGATCGAGCAGCAGGCGGCTGACGCTCGGACAGAACAAAGGCGAGCAGCTGAACAGACGGAGCTAGAACTCAGGAAACTCCCGCTATGGGAAGGTACACTTGAAGTACTTGAGGCTCTTCCCATCCCCCCGATTGAGACACTGGAAAGGTTTGAACGGGATTTCTCCGATATTGAGAAAAAAATAGTCACTCTCGAATCCCTGATAAAAGATAAGAGCCGCGATATTTCAGAGATTGACCGGAGCATCGAATCTCTTGAGATCTCGGGAGCTGTTCCCACTGAGACAATTCTGTTCGAATCACGCAAGCGGCGCGATGCCGGCTGGCTCTTAGTTAAATCCGCGTGGCTTGAGCAAAAGTCGGACGAAGGTAAGATCAAGTCATTCCATGCGGAACTGCCACTCGATCAGGCATACGAACAAAGTGTCGGTAAAGCTGATGATATTGTCGACAGACTACGCCGGGAGGCAGAGCGTGTTACACAAAAGGCGTTATGGTTAGCTTCCAAAAGCCAGTCTCTAAAAGATGTTACCCAATTGCAGACAGACAAGGGAAATGACCTTATCAATAGAAATAGGCTACTGGAAGAATGGAATCAAATCTGGACCCTGATTGGCATTACACCTCTCCCCCCTGGCGAAATGCGCTCCTGGATTCAGAAACAGCAGAACTTGGTGATGGCGGCTGAAAGGTGCCGTGTCCTGCATGAAAAAGCGTACCGCCTTGAGGAACGACTGTCGGCACACTGCCATGTCGTGGGAGAATGTTTAAATCGACTCGGCGTAAAAAAAGCTGCAAAGTCAGAAACTCTTCGCAGCCTGATTGACAGAGGCCTTTCCTTTATCGAGCTTAATGATAACATCAGCCAGAGACGGGCAAAGCTTCAACAGACTATCGGGGAGATCGAAGAACAACTTGCCGAGGCAAAGAAAATCCGTGAGGATGCAGAAAGAGAGATCGAGCGGTGGAAAAGCGAATGGAAAATCGCGGTGGGTGAGTTAGGTCATGAGGCTTCCATAATCCCGTCTGCTGCGGTCGAATTCATCAACAGGAGTCAGGAATTGTTTGAGAAGTTGGACAGTTCTCAAGGTCTAAAGGAGCGAATTCACCGCATCGATGAGGAGTGCAAGCATTTTGGACTTGAAGTAAGTGATTTAGTAACCCGGGTGACACCCGACCTCGCTGGTCGACCTATTGAACAAGCTGCGGCCGAACTTTATGCTCGCCTCGCAAAAGCCCGCGAAGATTTCGCAACCCTCGGCAGTCTGAAGCAGGAGTGTGAAAGCCATCAGAAAGATCTCGAGACGGCTATGGACACAATAGTCAAGATGGAAGAGCGGCTTAAGGGACTTCTAAATCAAGCGGGATGCATACATCCTGAAGAAATCGAGGAAATAGAAAGGAGATCGACACTGGCCCAGTCTTTAAAGGAATACATCGACCAGATCGAGAAGCAGCTGTTAGCTCATGCTGCCGGCGACACAATAGAAAGGTTTATTGCTGAGGCCGAGGGATTCAATCCTGATGCCCTCCCTCTGGAAATCGATACAGTCCAGAACACTATAAGCCATCTGGAAGAGGAGCTTTCGGTGTTGGACATGACGATTGGAAGCGAACAAACTGAGATCAGGAAGATGGATGGCACTTCGCTTGCCGCCGAGGCTGCCGAAAGGGCGCAAGAGGCACTAACTAACATTGTAGATAATTCTGAACGATACATCAGACTGAGACTTGCGACAGCTATCCTTCATAATGAAATTGAGCGATATCGGGCCAGGAACCAGGGCCCTGTCCTTGCGAGGGCAAGCGAGTTTTTTGCCTCAATGACCTTGGGGTCTTTCTCCAGGCTTAAGATGGCATTTGATGAAAGCGACGTGCCAATCCTCGTTGGAGTCCGTCCCGGCTTAGATGAGTCAGAGGTAAGGGTTGAGGGGATGAGCGATGGAACATGTGACCAACTTTTCCTATCTCTCCGCCTCGCGAGCCTTGAAAGATATATGGAACAAAATGAGCCAATGCCCTTCATCATTGACGACATTCTTGTAAATTTCGACGATGACAGATCAGAGGCGACCCTGAAAGTTCTGGCTGAGATCTCAAAGAAGACTCAAATAATTTTCTTCACACACCATAAGCATCTTCTTGACCTGGCAGAGAAAGCAGTTCAGACTGCCCTTCTAAGAAAGCATTCTCTGTGAACGAATAGAAATTTAGAGCGATTGGCACTGACGCTGTGCCTCTTAATGGGGGGCCTGAGCCTGGACGACATAACAGCCCGCGAGGTTTATTGTATTGTTAGCCAGCTACATATCTTTGGATCATTATTTCATAAAATAAATGTCATTTCATCTTGGGGTGTCCATGCCGTTCGAGTAGCTGTTCTACTCGGTAAGGGACATGAAAGGAATCTCTGACCTGGGCATTGTTAATTACTGCCTGACGCATTTTGCTAGCCATGTCAGATGTAATCGACGGTGCCCGCTCCAAATGGTCAATTAGTGTTTTCGACTCAGCAAACGTATTTGACGCCTCAAGTCTGTCTACGAGGACAGATGCCATTCGGATTCTCGTAAGATCATGCTTCACTATGATCGTGAATATCTCGCTAGCCAACTCTTCGGCGGTTTTCTTCTGTGCAGCAAGCCCCTGATACTTCCCGAAGAAGCCGTATGGATCCAGGCCTAATCGTACAGGAACGACTAATCGGTTTAACCCAATTCCAATACCCACTTCCTGATCGCACCACTTGCTAGAACTAAAATCGGGTGAAATCAGAGCAACTATCGCCTCCATCGTTCCGAGAGCTTTTTCAATTTCAAGTTGCCATTCCTTTGTTGGTTCAATGTCCTCATGGGCTACAAACGACGAGATGTGATACTTGATCAGACCAAGCTTGAGTTGAAGAGCATAGTTCTTAATGATATGCGGATGGCTTATGAAGACCCTGAATCTATCTTTGTCCCAGAATTGTGGAAGCGGATCTTGTTTTGACGGCTGAAGCTTACCATTCGAAAACTGTAGGTCAGAAGAACTTCGAATCGTAACACCCGTAATATGTTCACTGCTCTCGCTGCCTCGTCGGAGCGATTTAACCTCTGAAAGAAGCACTTCCTCAAATTCCGGAAGCCGTTCCTCAAACTCGACGAAGAGTTCTATGGGAATATCAATATAAAAGGTATAGTAGTATTGGCCTCCGTTCCAGTTGTCGTAACCCTCTTCGACAATATCTGTATCTCCTGCGCTCAAGATCCGCGCTGCGTCATGGAGTCCCTTTAGCTCAAGCTTCCGCATGAGCAGCGCAACGATTCGAGTACGATCATCAGTGATAGGACTCAATTCTCATTCTCCTCTTTATACATCGCGAGGAGTTCAGCGGCCTATCCGCAGGATCGATTGGTTAAGATCATTCTTGTCCAACGCCATAGGCTGAACCATAAAGTTTTTCCCCAGGCTTAATTGCCGTCAAGCGGTCCACTTCGCTATACGATTCCCCCTTATGTTAGCAGCTGCTTGAACGCTGCAACGAGCAACCCTTCTCTTTTCTTGATAAACTCGTGGAAGTTTTCGAGGGAGAGATCAATGTCAGGAATATAGTGCTTTCCCATATACGCTTGTTTGTCTTTTTCTTTTGGATATTTTCCGTCGAACCACTTATCAAAGTCTTTCCCCGCTTTTTCTTGGTTTGGCACACCTTCCAGTAATTGTATATTAGCAAGACAGTTGTATTTATCTAAATATAATTCAATTTTATCTTCGGCTATTCCACGCTTTTCTAGCCGTTTTCGAGTAAATAGATGCTTGGGGAAAATATGGTCTTGATGGAATTTATTCCGAAAATCAAGTGACGGATAGATAAAGGCAAGAACTGAATAGGTATACGCCTGAGCGTATTGATAATACAAAAGATTTTCAATCTCATCGTCGTCAAACGACATTGCTTTTGGGCTTCCCTTAAGCTTGGTTGCGATCTCGTCAAACGGGAACGTGTCCCCAGAATTATTGATCACATCCCGCATTGGCCGCAACACATTATCCGGCTGTCCGCTGAAGGTCCGTTTCAAAAGCACTATCACAAGCCATTTGAATATCTTTTTTCTATCTTCTTCGTACTTAGATGACTCAGAGAAATTATTAGGGTTTCCGATCTTTTTTAGGTAGTAGGCAATAGGAATAAGTGCGTTATTGGATGTCAAAGTATCACGGTGATAACCGAGACTGGACAATAAGACCACCGAAGTCTTAATGGACTTAGCTATATCATCCCATTCTTTTTCAATATGCAGCATGTTATTCTGATTGAAATTATCCACCTTAAAAGCAATATCCTTGAAGTCTCCTAAAACCAGGCAGTTTTTTAGGACAAAGTCTTTATTTACATTAAAGCCGTCGCCTACAGCATTGATTTCGTCAACAAAGGATGTAATTTCTTCTCTTGCATCTTTTTCCTTCCACTGAGCCGTTGCGATAGACAAGAGAAGATCGGAGTAGTTAAGCTGTGTTCCACCGCTGTTCACACGAATAAATATGTTCAGAACCTTGTCTAGGCTTTCATCTTTTTCAAGGAAAAAATTAATCGATTTATTTTTATGAATAACCTCATACAATTTAAACAGTGTTTTATTTGCGAAGCGGAACTTTTCTTTCCCTAGTGTTGAGATATCCCGTTCCAACAGATAGTCATTAACGTCAACAGCCTCTTTAAGGTTCAGAATATCACCAACAACAAACCAAGAGTGATTTTCGTCGATATGCTCATACTCTTGCTTTGTTAAGAAACTAAAGTCATATTCGAGATCGCCGTTTTCAGATGGCGCTATAAGGTTTAAACACAATTTCCTTTTGGGGAATGCTGAATCATTATCCCAGCGTTTTCGTGGCAGTTTGTATGCGTATGTGCCCTTCAGACCGATGTACAGAGAAGTTAACCGTTGTTGCCCATCCAAGATGGCCGTGAGACCGCTCTCTCCATCCAAATTAGCTTTGGGATTATGTCTGTTATCGCGCTCGTGAAAATCTCTCACAAACTCATAGAACTGGTATTTGACCACGGTAGATTTTTCTACCTCCCAGAAGAGAAAAGAATTAATTGGATAATCCCTCATTAGGGAGTCGAAAAGCCTTTCAATCTGGTCTGTGCTCCAAACAAACTCTCTTTGAATCGCAGGCAGTAGATAGTTTTTCCTATGAACGTTTTCAATAGCGTCTCTGATTGTGATTGGCTCTACGAATGACATTCAGTTTCTCCTTTGGTCAAATAGCATTAAGGTCACTTGCGACGCTAACAAGATGCCCGTCAAGGCCGCTGGCGTTCTCGGCAACAAGTGAACCGTCGCCGGTTAGACTTAGATTTGTTCATACTGAAAATCAATCCCGAATACATCGCCTGGACTGGAATACTGAGATACTGCAACATCTGTAGAAAATACCATCAAACAAGATGGCGGGTCTGCTGGCACCTGAGATCTAGGCCACCGTGTAAACCGCGTTGATCTCGAATCTACAAACAGGCTAAGCTCGCGGCGTATTCCGAGAATCTCTTTCAGGAGACCTTTATTATATCCAGTATTCTTACATTCGACTCCGAGCCAAATATTGGAATGACTTGGGCGTCCACTTACGCCAGAATCAGTAACAACGATATCCAACTCGTGGTAATCCCCTCTCTGAATAGGCCGAGATGTTCCGCGTTGATAGTAGCTGAGCGATGTGAACTCCACATCAGTCCACAATTCAGCAACCAAATTGGCCCCCCGTCGAAGCTCAAAATATGGATATGATCGATTGACTGGACCAGGAGAACTCTTCAGTGGGATAAATCGACTATTTATCAGCGTAATTTGATAATTTTCCTGAGTGGAAAGCTGTTCAATTACAATTGAAAGGACATGGGCTTCATAAAGCTTCCCAGACGTGAGCGATTGTGGAACAAGTGCATAGGCACTGGATGAAGACGCTGATGCAAACCTCTTGATAAGAGATTCTATCCGCGCTTTGATTGCCTTTTTATTCATTCCTCTCCTAGCTGATTGAGTTCCTTCTATGATCCTCATCTAATTCTTCAATCAACGCACGTAGCTCTTTAGCGATATAGCCGAGCTCTGGGCTTGGAGTGAAGTCGATGTGTTCGACATCATATCGCTGCCGATCGTCGTTCGAAACTGTGACTCTTACTCCTTCAATAATATCTCCTGATTCGGTTTGCACATGACGCCGAACGCGGCGAAGAACGTTGCTAAGTTGAACATCAGATCCCAAGGAGACTTCCTCTGTCAGATGTTTCAAGTAGTAAATTAAATCCCAAAACGATCCCTCCGAACCATGGATGTCGGACATGATACGCTCATCAATCCCTCCGAAACCCGCATTACCCAACATTTTCCGCATGGATTGCAGAATTTCTTTGTAGTCCTCATTCGTCATCGATTTCCCCTTGTTCTAGTCGAACGATGAGTTCAGCGGTTTCCTCGCTGAAATGACTGAATTAAGCCCATGTATCCTTATGCCATATCCCGTTTTCCACTCTCATCTATAGGGCCTAGATACCAGATATTGGCTATTATTGAGCAGCCAATCATACTTTTCGCTTCTTCGCAGTATCTTTGTTTCTCTTCTCAACCTGTTTCAGCCATGCCTCAAGCGTCATAATGTCGGCCAGTAATTCATCCGGTTCAGGTGCAGCAATTCCACCCATCAGTGCTTTGTCGTGTGCGTAGTTCGAACATTTAGTCATACCGGCATTGACCTGGGTATAGTCGCTGTCATCAACGGTAACTCCGGCCAAGCGCTGGGTTTCCACTCCCTTGCGGAAGCGAAGGACCACCTTGCGGAATAGAACCTCTTCTACTGCTCGCTCCCAGCCCATACGAAGCTGGAAGTACGCATCAACAGTCTGTCTCCTGTGCTCCTGTTCGTTACCATCCTTGTAGAGCTTAGCGATTGACGGATGCAGATCTTTAAGCGCACCAATGCGCTTGGCAGCACTCTTTCCCTCAAATGGAAGTTCAGGATCGGCGACTCCGAACCCCTCAGGACGCCGGGTAACGCTCTGTGTAGTGATCAATACACCGGCAGACTCAGCGGCTTCCATAAGAATGCAAAGGAAGTAGATATCATGAGTAAAAACGACTACTTGGCGATGAGCGGCTTCAGTCGCTAAACGCTTAGCGACACGATCGCGTCGGCGATGGTCGAGTGAT
>Ga0182021_10012020_pt1 | contig 10288 bp, 9 predicted proteins | sample 612E3MmetaG_FD_120493 | JGI IMG/M metagenome (GOLD analysis project Ga0182021, IMG submission 120493) | Permafrost microbial communities from Stordalen Mire, Sweden - 612E3M metaG (Illumina Assembly) | ecosystem: Environmental > Terrestrial > Soil > Wetlands > Permafrost | place: Sweden... | reverse complement strand
TGGATGCTTCGCCGGTAATGATATGGATGTCGGGCACGGATGCGATGTGCACCTTCTTCAACCGGTCGTGGCTGGAATTCCGTGGCCGCGCGCTGGAAGATGAACTGGGCAACGGTTGGGCCGAAGGGCTCCATCCCGACGATCGCGACCTGTGCCTGGAAACCTATCTGAAGGCCTTCACGGCGCGCGCGCCGTTTCGGGTGCAGTACCGCGTGCAGCGTGCGGGCGGTGAGTATCGCTGGATTGAGAACTCGGGATCGCCGCTGATCGAAGACACGGTATTTGTGGGATTCATGGGCACGGCCATGGATATCTCCGACCGGCGGACCCGCCTGTTCACGCCGGATCGGGAATCGGTGCGGCTGGTATTCGCGCTGACCGAGCGCGAGCGCCAGGTGCTGGTGCTGATCGCCGGCGGGAAGTCCACCAAGGAAGCCGCTGTGCAACTGGGTATCAGCTACAAGACCGCCGACTCGCATCGCAGCCGGATCCTGGAGAAACTGGGAGTGCATGAGACCGCCAGCATGGTGCGGTATGCCATTCGCGCGGGACTCATCGAAGCCTAGTTCAGAAGTGGTGGGGCGGACGCTCCACCCACGCGAATGTCCCATTCACTCATCAGACAGGCCATCGAGATGGCGGTGGCCAACGTGCGGCGCGAGGGCGGCCCGTTCGCCGCTCTGGTGGTCAAAGACGGGGTTGTGATCGCCACGGGGACCAACCAGGTGACCCGCGGCAACGATCCGACGGCGCACGCCGAGATCGTCGCCATCCGGGAGGCCTGCCGCGTGCTGGGCGATTTCCAGCTCACCGGATGCGACGTGTACGCCTCCTGCGAGCCTTGCCCGATGTGTCTCGGCGCCATCTACTGGGCGCGCCCCTCACGGGTATTCTTCGCGGCCACCCACCAGGAAGCCGCCGCCGCCGGCTTCGACGACTCCTTCATCTACCAGCAGATCGCCGTGCCCCACGCCCAAAGGACGATCCCCATGATCCACCTGGCCGATGAATTGCGAACGCAACCGTTTGAAGAGTGGAGCGGCAAGCCGGATCGCCGGCGCTACTAGCCTTTGGGCCCGATCGCGATCACGAAATACCGCGCCGGATCCGGGCCCGGATTCTTCCAACCGTGCAAGTCATTGGAGTTGGCATACACCACACTCCCCGCCGTGACGCGCGTGACGGCGCCTTCGATGGTGACGTCCAGCAGGCCTGACCGCAGCATGACGATCTCCTCGTGAACGTGGCGATGCGGGGCGTGCGGCGCCTGCCCCGGTCCGAGTTCCGTGATGTGCAGCTCCAGCGGAATACCGGAGTGGTTCTTGCCGTCGAATACGGCGCGCGAGCGGTTCTGCCCGCTGACTTTTTCAGGCAGATCCTCGAAGCTGTAAGCCTTGGATGGGAGCGTGGGCTTGTCTTTCGATGGAGCCGGGGCCATTTGGGCCGCGGCCAGCGCTGGCAGCATCGCAGCCAGATTCCGGCGGGAGAGTTTCATGCTTCTACGTTAACTCAACTGTGCCCGGTCCGGGCTGCGCTCGGATGGACAGGCCGGGAGGCCTGTCCTACTGGCGCTCCAGAATGATCGCGGTGCCGTCGAAATCGCCGCGGAGATCTACGTTGAGGCCGGCTCGCATCAGGTAAGCACCGCTGAACTGGACCTCGCGCTCCACCAGCTTGCGGTTGACCGATTCCACTTTGTAAAGCGCGGTTTCGTCGAGGCCGCGCAGGCGAATGGTCGGCGCGGCGGTATTGTACTGCTGCGAGTGCCGCAAGGCGAACACCACGGCCTGCTTGCCGTCGGCGGCCACGTATTCATTCACGGTGACGTCATTGGTGCGCGGGCTGGCCAAGCGGAAGAGGTCGCCGGTCTGCACGGTGGCGCGAATTCGCTTGTACACGGCGATCATGTTGGCGGCCAGGGTGGCATCCTCCTCGGAGAACTTGTTGAGGTTGCTGCCCACGCCGAGCGCGCCCTGCATGGCGGTGAGGAATCGGTAGGCCAGCGGCGTGCTGCGCGAGTTCATATTGGGCACGTCGGTGACCCAGGCGGACATGATCTTCGCCGGGTAGGCCATGGAGAAGCCCTCCTGTATGCGCTGCCGGTCGAAGGCGTCGGTGTTGTCGCTGGGCCAGACCTCTTCGACGCGCCGGAGGATATTGAGATCGACGCGCCCGCCGCCGCCGGAGCAGGATTCGATTTCCAGGTTGGGGTGTTTGGCGCGCAGCCGATCCAGAATCTCGTAGAGGTTCAGCACGTATTGCACCCAGATTTTGCGCTGGTCGGCGGGGGCGGCTTCGGGCCAGCCGGGCTCGGAGAAGGGCCGGTTCATGTCCCACTTGAAGTAGCGCACGTTGTTTTCGGTGGCGAGTTTGTCGAGGAAGCCGAAGACGTATTCCTTGACGTCGTCGCGCGCCAGGTTGAGGACCATCTGGGTGCGCAGTTCGGTGCGCGGGCGCTCGGGGAAGTTGATTACCCAGTCGGGATGGGCGCGGTAGAGGTCGCTATTGGCGTTGACCATCTCGGGCTCCACCCAGAGGCCGAAGTCCATCTTGAGGCCGTTGACATGATCGATGAGGCCCTTGAGTCCTTGCGGAAACTTTTTCGGGTTGACGGTCCAATCGCCCAGTCCGGCATCGTCGTTATTGCGCGCGCCGAACCAGCCATCGTCCATCACGAAGAGTTCCACGCCGAGTTTGGCGGCTTTGGAGGCGAGGTCCTTCTGCCCCTGCTCGTTGACGGCGAAAGTGGTGGCCTCCCAGGAGTTGTAGAGGACCGGGCGGAGGCGCGAGGAGGCGCCGCCGGGGAGGATCCGCTCCCTCGTAAAGCGGTGCAGCATGCGCGAGGCGGGGCCGAAGCCGGCGGCGGAGAAGCCGCCATAGAAGGGCGGCGTTTCCAGGGTTTCGCCGGGTTTCAGGGGATAGGCGAAATCGAAGCTGTTGAATCCGCCGGTGACGCGCACCTGGCGGTAGGGCGTCTGTTCGATGGACATGCGCCAGTTGCCGCTCCAGCCGAGGGCGCCGAACCAGACGGAGCCGTGCTCTTCGCCGGCGTCGCCCGAATCGATGGCGAACCACGGATTGAAATTATGGCTGGTGTGGCCCTTGCGGCTTTCCAGCACCTTCTGGCCTTCGTGAATGGGCTCGCGATTCACCTGGGTCTCCGCCGCCCAGCGGCCACTGAGGTAGGTGAGTTGATAGCCTTCGCCTGGCGGCAGGTTCCAGGTGGCCGATTGCGCGCTCTCTACCGTCAGCGGGCGCGGCGTGGCGTTGCGAATGGTGGCGGAGCGGCGCAGGATGCCGTAGTCGGGATAGACGTGGTAATGGAGGGTGACTTCGATGGGGTCGTTGAGATCCTTCAGGACGATATAGAGATCGTCGCCGGAGATGCGGTGGGAGGCGTAGCGGAGCACCAGATCGCGGCTGCCGTTCTCGCGCGCGATCTTGAGCGCGGGCTCGTAATAGCGCGCGCCGCCCCAGCCGGGGAACTCCTCGGCTTCCAACATCTGGCGGGGGTCGAAGGAGGAGATGTCGCGGCGGTCGGGCGGCGCGGCCAGATCGTCGATGCGCCACAGCGGAGCGCCCCAGTAGAGGTGGCGCAGCGCGCCGTCGGCGCCGAGTCCCATGGCGTAGGAGCTCTGGCGCGTGGTCAGGAGCCAGACTTTCCGGGAGTCGGAGTATTGAATCGACTGGGCGGAAAGGGTGAAAGCGGAAAGCAGGAGCAGGGCGGCTGCACGGTGCATGAACAGAGAGTAACTCACCGCATGTAAACCCGGGGACAGACGGAACGTTTTCCGGTTTCGTAAACGGGGGTAAACCCGGGGGTAAACCCGGGGGTAAACCCGGGGACAGACGGAACGTTTTCCGGTTTCGTAAACGGGGGGTAAACCCGGAGGGGAACCCGTAAACCCTGAGGTGAACCGGGGCTAAATCCGGCTAAACCCGGGGACAGACGGAACGTTTTCCGGTTTCGAGATATGAAAACCGGAAAACGTTCCGTCTGTCCCCGGGTTTAGCGGCCCGGGTTTAGCGGCCGGCGGCCAGGCGGTCGGCCAGGATCGGCGGCAGCCCGGCGGCGTGAATCTTGCGCTGCGCGGTGGCAACGTCGTAGACCACACGGTGGTACACCACTTCCTTGGCCTCTGTGTCGTAGATGACGTAGGCCGCCCGCGGATCGCCGTCGCGGGGCTGGCCGATGGACCCGGGGTTGATCATGTAGGCGCACTCCGGGTCGATGGGCATGGCGAGCGAATCGCTGTGGGCCGGTGTGCGGAGGATGGTCTCGACGCGCGATTGGTTCCAGATGAATCCGCCCTGCATGTGGGTGTGGCCGAAGAAGGCGACGCGGGTTTCCAGGTAGTCGAATGCCTGGTTGGCGTCGCCGGGCGCCATGACGTACTCGTCCTCGTCGCAGGGGGACCCGTGGAATAACTGAAAAGTCTCGACGGTCACCGGGCCGCGGGGGAGTCCCACGATGTACTCGGCGTTCTCGGGTGAGAGGGCTTGCTGAGTCCACACGGCGGCATCGCGCGCCACCGGGTTGAACCACTCCAGATCGTCCTGGCCGGTGGAGCCGCGGTCGTGATTGCCGCGCACCACGGCGGCGCAGTTCAGGCGGACCCAATCGCAAACCGGGTTGGGGTCGGCGCCGTAGCCGACCAGGTCGCCGCAGCACAGGGCGCGGTCGTAGCCGCCGGCGGACTGGGCCAGCGCGGCTGTGAGAGCCTCGAGGTTGGCATGGAGGTCGCTGACAATGAGGTAGCGCACGGGGAGGTTGGGTTAGACCTTTCTGAGCCGGAGGAGCGAGATCTCCGGCCTGGCTCCGATACGGGCGGGGATGCCGATGGTTCCAATTCCGCGGGTAACATAAGCCGCGGCGTTCCCTTGACGATAGAGGCCGTACACGTAGGGTGTGAAGAACCGGGCGGGGTTGATGGATCGATCCAGGATCTCGACTGTGACCTGCCCGCCGTGAGTGTGCCCCGCAAGCAGCAGATGATAACCCTGCCGGGCGGCCACGGGAAAGACATCGGGATTGTGCTGGAGCAGAAGGTTGGTTGCGCCTGGGACGATGAGGCGCTCCGCGCCGCGCAGATACCGGCTCCGGTCGAGGTGGGACTCGAAGTCGCGGCCGGCCAGATTGAGCGTGGCATTGCCGAAGCGCAGGGTCTGAGCTTCGCCGCGCAGGAAGCGTATGCCGAAGCGCGCGGCTTGGCGGGCGGTATAGTCTTCCGCGCGGATGTAGCGTTCGTGATTGCCCATGCACCCGAAAACGCCGGCATCGGCTTTGAGGCGCGCCAACTGGCGGATGCAGGCATCCAGCGGATCGGTATGGCCGCTGATCAGGTCGCCCGTGACCACGGCAAGTTGGGGGCGCAAGTGGAGCGTGGCATCGATGGCGCGGGCGAATTCGGCTTCGCTCAGGAAGGCGCTGAGGTGAATATCGCTGAGTTGCAGGATGCGCAGGCCATCGAGGTCCGGCGGCAGGCCGGCCAGCGGGATATCCACCTCGCGGACGCCGAAATCGGTGCGCTGGATGAGAGCGCCGTAGCCCACCGCGGCAAAGGGCGCGGCCATGAGCGCGCCGCCGGCGGCATTGAGCACGCGGCGGCGGCCCGGGTTGACGTCTGCGTGCAGGAGTCTGCGCACCCACGCCAGCAGACTGTGAATGGCGAGCACGACGGTCACGGTCAGGAAGTAGGCCAGCGAACCGGCGCCCAGAATGCCGCCGATTCGAGCGGGGATATGGAGCCGTGCCAGCACCACGGGGAACGTGAGGGCGTAACTGACGGCCACGGAGGCGGCGAACAGGAATAGGACGGGGCGAATCCAGCGGTAAGACGTGGCAGCGAGCAGGAGGCGGGTAATCCGCCACTGCACGAGAGCAAAGACAACGATTAAGACAAGATCCAGGGGAAAGTTAGCCACGTATGGTCTTATCTTCTCACGGCTGCTCTCAAGTTGACTCTCAAGTTAACCAGGCATTCACGACTATGGCCAGGGCGGCGCAAGCGGCTGTTTCCGCGCGCAGCACCCAAGGGCCAAGCGAAACCGGCTGCCAGGCGGCGGCAATCGCCAGTTGGCGTTCGGCGTCCGTCCAGCCGCCTTCGGGGCCGATCAGCAAGGCGGCGGAATCGGCGCGCTCGGAGGGAATCTCGCGGAGGAGGGGCGGGGCGAGGGATTCGTCGAGGAAGTAGCGGTGGGCGGCCGCTTCCGCCAGGCAGCGCTCGAAGCGAACCGCGGGGAGGATCTCGGGAATGCGCACGCGGCGCGATTGCTGGCTACTTTCCCTGGCGATGCGCGCCCAGCGCTCGCTGCGTTTGCGCGACGCTTCGAAGAGGCCCTTCTCGGTGCGCGTGGCCTCCACTGGAAGGATGCGGTCGACGCCCAGTTCGGTGGCTTTTTCAACCATCCATTCGAAGCGGTCGAACTTGATGAGGCTGGCGCAGAGGGTGATGGAGACCGGGGACACGACGGCGGGCAGGGCTTCGAGCACCTGGAACACCACCCGTTCGCCGCGTGCCTCGGTGATTTCGGCGAGGTAGGCTTGCTGGTTATCGGAGATCTCGAAGCGCTGTCCGGGTTCGACGCGCAGGACGCGGGTGAGGTGGCGCGCCTCGTCGCCACGCAACTCCGCGGCCCCGCCGCGAATCGAGTCCACAAAGAATCTACGCCGTGCCAAACTTCATGGTGCCACAGGTTGCTTGTAAACAGGTGGGACAGACCATCGCCTTCCGTGGTCTGTCATGCCTCGCTGCAGCCGGATTGTACGGTCACTGCTTGAGCGATGCCATGTCGATGACGAAGCGGTATTTCACGTCACCCTTGAGAAGGCGGTCGTAGGCTTCGTTGATCTGCTGAATGGCGATGATCTCGATATCGCTGGCGATATTGTGCGCGGCGCAAAAATCGAGCATCTCCTGGGTTTCGGCGAGGCCGCCGATCAGCGAACCGGCCAGCCGGTGCCGCCCGAAGATCAGGTTGAAGCCGGCCACGGGCAGCGGCAATTCCGGCGCGCCCACCAGGGTCAGCGTCCCATCGATTTTCAGCAGGCTGATATAGGCGTTGATATCGTGGTTGGCGGATACCGCGTCGAGGATGAAATCGAAGCTGCCGGCATGCTGGCGCATCTCGTCGGCATTCTTCGAGAGGACGACTTCGTGCGCGCCCAACCGCAACGCGTCTTCGACCTTGCCCGGCGACGTGGTGAACAGGACCACGTGGGCGCCGAACGCGTGCGCCAGTTTGACCCCCATGTGGCCCAGACCACCCAGCCCCACAATGCCCACTTTCTGGCCCGGACCCACCTTCCAGTGGCGCAGGGGAGAATAGGTGGTGATTCCGGCGCAGAGCAGCGGAGCCGTGGCGGCAAGATTCACGCTGGTCGAGATCTTGAGGGTGAAGGCCTGGTCCACCACGATGCTTTCCGCATAACCGCCGAAGGTGAGACCGCCGAGGTGCTTGTCGGGGCTGTTGTAAGTGAAGATGGGAGAATTCTCGCAGAATTGCTCCAGGCCGCGCCGGCAGCTCGAGCACGCGCGGCAGGAATCCACCAGGCAGCCGACGGCCGCGAGGTCGCCCACTTTGAATCCGCTGACGTTGCCGCCCGTCTTCACCACGCGGCCGACAATTTCGTGGCCGGGCACGACGGGGTAAATGGTGTTGTGCCATTCATTGCGCACCTGGTGGAGATCGGAGTGGCAGACGCCGCAATAAAGGATGTCGATGACCACATCGCCGGGCAGCGGGTCGCGGCGCTGGACGGAGAACGGCGCAAGCGCGGAAGTGGCGCTCTGCGCTGCCCAGGATCTGGCGGTCTTGGTTTGTGCGGACATAGGGATGTTGGTAACGCCTCCACTTCCATGAGAGCGCAAATCGGGCGTTTCTTCAATGGCAGGTTCGTCGATACTGTATTCATGCCTGGAAAGCGAGCCGCCCTCAAACGCCGAACCACCCTGACGCTTCCGGCCGATTCTAGTGAACCTCAGCACGGTGATTTCCGAACTCGTTGGAGCGGGTCTGCGGATCGAAAGCGCCCGGCATCGGCATAACCAGGTTCTGGAGAACTATCGAGAGGCGTTCAAGAGTAACCGAGCCTGGCCGCGGCGCGGCGGAATTCGTCGGCCCGAGCGCTAGGCATGCACGATCTCGGTGGTGTCGGCGAGTAAGGGCTGGTTCCGTTCTCCGTACTCTTCCGATATCAACCGAAATATGGCGGCGAGTTCGACGAGGGCATCTTCCCGAGTCGGCATAAGCGCGTGGCATCCCGGAATTGCCGGCACTTCCGCGACCCATCCGTCGGGTTGGTTTCGATACAGCACCACCTTGTAGTCGTCGAAGCCCATCGCCCACCACTGTACCGCTTGCGTCGCACTGGTATGCTCCGGCACTTAAGTCCGCTTTGTTGGCGGCCGAAGTTCAATGAGCTTTCGTTTGCTGGCCGACTTTGGGAAAATGCGGTCGATGTCGAGTTCGTGCATTGGCTGCACCAGGTGGATGGAATAACTGGAGTAGTCCATACCCCGCCATCCTAACACTCCGACGCCGATCCCACCCCTACCGCCTCCACTTCACTTCGCCGTCCACCACGGTCGCCATCGCTCCGCCGTGGAACGTCCTTCCGTCGAACGGCGAGTTCCTGCTCCGCGAGGCCGATTGATTCACGTCGTAGGTCCACTCGACGTCCGGGCTGAACACCGTCACGTCGCCCGGCGCGCCCGGCACCAGCGTGCCGCGCCCCAGCCGCATCACCGAGTCCGGACCCGTGGTGAACAACTCTACCAGTCGCGCGAGCGTGATCCTCCCCGTCGCCACCAGTTCTTCCAGCGCCAGCGCGAGCGCTGTTTCCAGGCCGATGATGCCGAACGGGCAGCGCTCGAATTCCTGCATCTTCTCCGACCCCGGATGCGGCGCGTGGTCGGTGGCAATCGCACTGATGGTCCCCGCCGCGATGGCGTCCACGATGGCGTCGCGATGCCCGCCGGAACGCAGCGGCGGCTTCATTTTGTAGTTGCTGTCATACGGCGGCATCTCCGTATCGGTCAGGGCGAAGTGGTGCGGCGTGGTCTCGCAGGTCACCGGCAGCGCCTGCCGGCGCGCGTAGTCCACCATGGCCACGGCGTTGCGCGTGGAAATGTGCGCCACGTGGTAGCGCGCTCCGGTGAGTTGCGCCAGCACCAGGTCGCGCGCCACCATCACGTCCTCGCTGGCCGCCGGAATGCCGCGCAGGCCCCAGCGGACGCTCGGCACGCCCTCGTGCATATCGCCGCCGGCGCTCAGGTTGAGATCCTCGCAGTGCTGGATGATGGGCAGGCCGTAGCTGCGCGCGAACTCCATGGCGCGCCGCATGACGCGCGCATTCATCACCGGCAGCCCGTCGTCGGAGATGGCCACCGCGCCCGCCGCTTTCATGGCGCCGATGGCCGCCAGCTCCTCGCCCGCGCTTCCCTTGGTGATGGCGCCGACGGGAAACACGTTGACCAGCGCCTTGCTGCGCGCCCGTTCAACGATGTAGCTGGTCACCATGGCGCTGTCGTTCACCGGCTTGGTATTGGGCATGCAGCAGATGGACGTGAACCCGCCCGCCGCCGCCGCCCGCGATCCGCTCTCGATGGTCTCGGCGTGCTCGAACCCCGGCTCGCGCAGGTGTACGTGCATATCGATGAAGCCCGGCGCCACGATCATCCCCGTGGCGTCGAACACTTCCGCCTTCGGCGAGGAGAGGTTCGGCGCCACGCCCGCGATCCGCCCGTCCACAATCAGCACGTCCGCCACGCGGTCCGTGTTCGAAGACGGGTCGATCACCCTTCCGTTCCTGATCACGATCGGCATGACTATCCAATCACCTTTTCGAGCACCGCCATACGCACGGCGATTCCGTTCTCCACCTGGTTCAGAATCACCGACCGCTGGAAATCCGCCACCTCGCTGGAGAGTTCGCGCCCACGATTGATGGGCCCCGGATGCATCACGATGGCTTCGGGTTTGGCCAGGTCCATGTGCTCCAGTTGCAGGCCGTAAAAGCGGAAATACTCGCTGGCCGGAAAACTCGCCTCGTGCTGCCGTTCCAGTTGCACGCGCAGCATCATGATGACGTCGGCATCGGTGATGGCGTCGCGGATGTCGGTGGTCAGGCGGACGCCCGGCGCCAGTTGCGCCAGTTCCACCGGCAGCAGCGATGCCGGACCGCACAGCACGATCTCGGCGCCGAATTTCGAGAGCAGGTGGACGTTGCTGCGCGCCACGCGGCTGTGCGCGATGTCGCCGATGATGGCCACCTTGAGGCCCTCCA
>Ga0182021_10012019_pt1 | contig 10288 bp, 9 predicted proteins | sample 612E3MmetaG_FD_120493 | JGI IMG/M metagenome (GOLD analysis project Ga0182021, IMG submission 120493) | Permafrost microbial communities from Stordalen Mire, Sweden - 612E3M metaG (Illumina Assembly) | ecosystem: Environmental > Terrestrial > Soil > Wetlands > Permafrost | place: Sweden... | reverse complement strand
TGGATGGGCGACCGCCCCTCGACGCGCGGGTCGGGTGGGCTGGGCTTCGCTCTGCGGGTCAGACCCGAGAGATTTCTGACTGATGCCTTGGTCGGGGGTGGGGCGGATTATCCTTAATCCGTCGCGGCGCGTTAGGGATAACGCGCCCCACCTGGGCTAAGCAGCAGTCAGAAATGTCCCGTGTCTGGCAGCGATTTCGTCCTAGAACGAACACGGGCGGTTTGATCGGCAAACCGCCCGTGAGCAAAGGGTCACTTGCGAAGGTTAAGCTTCTGCAAGATCTCGTTGTATTTGGGGAGATCTTCGCGCTTGAGGTAATCAAGCAGCTTGCGACGGCGGGAGGCCATCTGCAGAAGGCCGCGACGGGAGTGGAAGTCTTTGCGATGCGTGCGCAAGTGCTCGGTCAAGTGATTGATCCGGGCGGTGAGCAGCGCGATCTGGACTTCGCTCGAGCCGGTGTCCTTGTCGTGCGTTTTGAACTGGGTGATGATTTCGTTTTTAACAGGTAGGGCCATGATGGTTGGATGAGTTAGCACGTCTGTAGGAGGCCTCGCGGCCCCGTGCCGCCCGCTCGCGCTGCGGAGTGTCCGCGGCGCCAGCCGGCGTCACCGTTCTCATCCCGGCCGGAGCCGGGACCAGACATGGTGGAAGTCCGCAACCGGCGGATATCCACTGACGCAAGAGCGAGACAATCTGGAGGAGGCGGGGGACGCGCAAGCGTAAAATTGCCGGGTAATTTTACGGTTTCGAGTTTCGAGTTCCGGGTTCCGAGTTGTCGAACAGTCAGGGAGATAGCGCGAGGCAAAGTACCAGAACTTCGAAACCCGGAACCCGGAACTCGAAACCCGGAACTTTGAACAGTTGCCCTCATCCGGCGCGGATGTGCAGGGAGCGGATGTGGCCGCAACCGGGGAGCTGTTGGATCTTCTCCAGGATGGTCTTGCGGTAAAGGAAGAGCTCGTTGCGGACGACCGAGTGCGAGGCGAGGATTATGAGCCGGCAGCGCGCGTCGATCTGCGCGGCGTGGGCGTAGGAGGCGTTGGCCGGGCCGACGATCTCGATCCAGTGTTCGCGGATGCTGTCCTCGGGCGAGTGCTGGCCGATGTGGTGTTTGGCCAGCAATTCCTGGACGAGCGGCGAGAGTTCGCGGGTGGCCCGGCGTTTCATCTTCCGCGGCTCGGTAAACGGCACGCCGCGCAAATCGCCGATCAACTCTTCGGCGGCTCTGCTGAACTGATAGGGCTCGCGGGGCATGATGGAGCGATGGCGGATTTTCCGACCCAACTAGGTCCGTTGGGCGGAGAACACGAAGTTATTGCAGTATCCGGGTTGCTTGGCCGCGCGCTGATGTTTGGCGACATCGAACTGCGCCAACGGGGCGAGGCGTCCTTGATGGAAAAAACGGCCGGTGTAGCCGAGGCTTTCCAGATAGGCGAAAACCTCGGTGATGGGACGCGCGCCGTGGTGCCGCTGCTCGCATTCGAAAAGGAGCACGGGCCGGTCGCGGCGCAGCATCTGCTCGGCGCCGCGGAAAACGTGCAGCTCGTGGCCCTCCACGTCGCATTTCAGGAAGCCCACCGCCTTTCCGCACGCCGGCAGATCGTTCAGGTAACGGTCGAGCGTGATCACGCGCACCTCGATGGCGTGGCCTGTGGCGGTGGCGGTGCTGGTGGCTTCGAGCGAGGCGCCGGGCGAGGGGCGGCCATCGGTCGGGATATGCAATGGCATGGTGCCCTCGCAGTCGGACACGCCGGCGTTTTCCACGGTCACCCGCGCGGGGTCGAAACTGCGTTGCAGATTGCGGGCGAGTTGCGGCTGGGGCTCAAACGCGTAGACGCGTCCGGCCGGACCCACGCCGCGTGCGAGCCAGTAGGTGTAGCCGCCCTTGTGGGCGCCGACGTCGATCGCGATCGAGCCCGGGCGGACCTGGGCGCGCGCAAACGCGATCTCTGCAGGATCGTTTTTCCACCGGTAGCGGCAGGCGCGGTAGAGCAGCCGGAGCCGCAGACGCCAGCGGGGAACGTCAGGAGCCGGCACGGTGGATGCGTTCATAATGGCAGGCGTACCGAAGGAACGTGTAGTAGGACGTTGCCACCGCCGCCACGAAACCGGGGAAGCCGTCGAGGAAGCCCCGGCGAAGGATGTAGGCGCGGAAGAATCGCCAGGCCGGGCGGAAGAGCGTGGCGCCGAGCGACCAGGGCCGGCCTTGCTCGGCCTTTTTTTCGGCGAATAACCGGGCGTATTCCAGGATCTTCACATGGTGGGCGCCGATGGTCGGATAAGGATGATGGAGCAAATCCCCGCGCAACGTGGCGATTGGGCCATCGCAATCGACCTTCTCATGGACAAAGGCGTCGCCGCCCCAGCGCGCCTGGCCGCGGTGCAGCAGCCGCAGGCTCAGGTCGGGATACCAGTCGCCGTGGCAGATCCAGCGGTTGATGAACCAGACTTTGCGGGGAAACTGCGCGCCCGCGAAACGCGCGCCATCGCCGCGGGCGAAAAACGCCTCCAGCTCGCGCCGCAGTTCGGGCGAGACCAGTTCATCGGCGTCGAGCGCCAGCACCCACTCGTGCGCGGCGAGGGCGAGCGCGGCATTTTTGGTGTCGCGGTAACCCTGCCACGGCAGCGGTTGCACCCTGGCGCCAAAGCCGGTGGCGATGGCGGCGCTGTCGTCCGTGGTATCGTTCAGCGCGACGACAATCTCCGCGACCCAACCCTGCACGCTGGCGAGGCAGCGCGGGAGGTTTTGCGCCTCGTTTTTGGCCACGACGACGACGGAGATGGGGAGCGGGTCAGCCATGACGCACGATCAAGAATCAAATTTTCCCGACGAGCGAGCGCGGGATTTGGTAGAGATAGCCGCACGCCCGCCAGGCGCGGACGAGAGCTTTCTTGGTGGCGTCCGTCTGGAGGCCGAGCGCGTAAAGCAGCGCCAGCACGGCGAAGCCGAGCGCCTTGACGAGATTGCCGGCGAAGCGCGCAAGCAGGTAGCCGGTGGCGTCACCCTGGCTGGCCCGATCGACTACGCGGGATCGGGCTGAATCGAAGGCATGGCGCGTGGCGTAGCGAAAGGTGGTGCGGCTCGCGGGCAGCTGGTGGCGGACGACCGCGGCAGGTGCGAACCACACCTCGAAACCGCCGGCGCGCACGCGGCGGATCATGTCGGTATCGCCGCCGCCGAACAGATTCTGGCCGCTGCGGTCGAGCGCGGTGTGAAACGACCCGAGCTTTTTGAATATCCAGGCCGGGAAAGCCATGTTGGCCCCCATGGGCGACTGGGGCGAGGGCAGCGGGCCAGCGTCCGGGCGAAACGCGAGCGGCGAGTGCCACTCGGCGACCCAGATTGGCAGCCCGTCGGGGAAGACCGGGATTACTTCGCCGCCCACCGCGCCGATCCGACCGGCGGAATCGGCGGCGAAGGGCGCTGCCAATTGCGCCAGCCAGTCAGGCTCCATCAGGATATCGTCGTCGGCAAAGACGACGATTTCGCCACGCGCCTCGGCGATGGCGCGATTGCGGGCGTGGTCGAGACCCTGCTGCGTCTCGACCACATGACGGGGTGCGGTCCGCGCGCCCGCAAACTCGGCGACGACCTGCGGCGTGCGATCGGTCGAGTTGTTGTCGATCACGAGGACTTCGAACTGGTCGGCCGGAAATGTCTGTCGCGCGATGCCGGCCAGCGTCTGCCGCAGCAGCTCGGCGCGGTTGTAGGTGCAAATGGCGACAGTGAGGCGCATGGCGTTGCCAGATGGGATTCTGGGCTTTGGCCCAGATGACAAATCAAAACCGGTCGCCGCGACGCATGCCTTCCCGGGCTGCGGATTCCAGCGGGCGGCCCGCCGTCCCCGGCCCAACGCCCCGGCCAGTATCATCCATCAGATGACAATGATCGCACGGAGCGCCGAGGATTGTCATCTATTAGATGACAATTGGCTGGGTGCGCCCCATTTGGAGCAACCGCGATATTTCCAGCTACACGAGAGTAATTTAACGGATGACACGGTCGCACGGAGCGGCATAAAATGTCATCTATTAGATGACAACCGGCTCCTGGGAGAGCGCGGCCCGGGGGGAGGCGGGGAGGATCGGCGCGGCGGGGGCGGGCGAAATCTGCGCGGAGTCAGGCGAACAGCCGCAACGCGGCCCAAACCCAGCCGCTCGGCAGGCGGGCAAACGGGATGCGGCCGAACTGGAGAGCGCGGGTCAGCGGTGCCGGACGTTCGGCAAAACGGCGCGCATAGGAGAGGGCGTTGCGATAGGTGAAAAAGCGCGCGAGCCAGCGGCCGAGCCGGGGCGAAGCGGGAAACTGTTCGCGAGCGATGCGCAGCCGCAGCAGATGAGTCTTGCGGATCATTGTCACCCAGGCGCGCTCGGTCCACTGGCCTGCACCCACGCGGTAGAACGCGCCGACCGTGCGCACCACTTCCACACGTCCGGCACAGGCAAGCCGGTACCAGAATTCGTAGTCCGCCAGCGGGCCGGCGCGCTCGTCAAAGCCGCCGAGACGCAGCGCGAGCTCGCGGCGCACGAGCACGCCGGGGAACGGCGTCATCGAACTTTTCAGGAAATAACGCGGCGGATACGGCCAGACGGCTGGCACGTCGGCTGGAGCAGACAGTACGGGAGCGGCGGCGCCCTGCACGGTCTTGGTGCAGACGGCGGCGAGGTCGCCTCGCAGGCGCGGCAACACCGTGGAGAGATACCACGGATAGAGGGTGTCGTCCTCGTGCAATACCATGACCCACTGGCCGTGCGCGCGGCGCAGGCATTCGTTCCAATTGCCGACTGGGCCGAGGGCAGGCCGATTCGGGTGATAGGAGAAACGAGCGGCGGGAAACTGCTCGACGACGCGACGGGTTTCCTCGGTTTGCCCATCGTCGCAGACCACGACCTCGTACTCCACCGCCGCCGTTTGGGCGGCGATGCTGGCGAGCGCCTCGGCCAGCAGGCGCGGGCGATTGTACGCGGGAAGGCCGAAGGTTATCAGCGGCGCGCTGTGGTGCCCGTCGGGGCGGCGCGGATCGGCTTCAGCCAAGGGCGTCATGAGTGGGAAGGGACCATCGCGATTCGATAAGGCAGCAAAGCGACGGGGCGGCGTCTATGCAAATGTACGTTGAAGATGGGCTTGGCAGGCGCGGCGCCACCGTCGTTAATCCGCGGAGTGAATTCCGGGCTCTCCCTCCAACCACCAACATCCACGAGTGAACATTCGCTCGTTATGCGGTGTCGCGCCTGTGGACGGGAGGAACCCCACCGGTTGTTTGGCGCGCGGGAAATGCTTTTTGGCTGGCGGCATCCTTTCGAATACGGGGAATGTCCCCAGTGCGGCAGTCTGCAAATTCGCAAAATCCCGGCGAATCTGCCCGACTATTATCCGGCGAATTATATTTCGCTGCGGCCGCTGCCGGTGCGATCCCGGAAATTGTGGCCCGGACGCGGCGCTTTGGCGAACTGGCTCTTGCAGTCCCAGAGCGCTCCGGCCGCGTGGGTCGTCCGCCACGCGCGCGGGAAATATCCCTTTTTTCACTGGTGCCGGATGGCGGGATGCGGACTGGAATCGCGGATCCTCGACGTGGGGTGCGGCAACGGAGGCTTGTTGCGGCGCATGCAGCGCCATGGGTTTCGCGATCTGGCCGGCGTGGATCCGTACGCGCCCAAAGAGGCGGACGAGCCGGGTTTTTGCATCAGGCGGGCAGAGTTGAATGCCGTCGAGGGCACCTACGACTTGATCATGCTGCACCATGTGCTCGAGCATCTGGCTGATCCGCAGCGGTCGCTGGAAGAGGCCCGCGCCCGTTTGCGCCGGCACGGCCGGATCCTGGTGCGCATTCCCGTGGCGGGCAGCCAATCCCACCGGCTTTACGGGGCCGACTGGTTCAATCTCGATCCGCCGCGGCATCTGCTCGTGCCCAGCCGGCACGGCATGGAAACGCTGGTGCAACGCAGTGGGCTATGCGTGGTGCGCCTGGAATTCGACGGCGTCGCGAGCGGCTTCCTGATGAGCGAACATTATCGCCACGGAACGCCCTATGCGGACAAACCGCGCGACCGCTTCTGGCACCGCCGCCATTGCAGTCGCCTGGCGGAGCAGGCCAACCGTCGCGGCGAAGGGGACCAGGCCATTTTTCTCCTGGCGGCAGCGGAGGGCGATGGTTGACGCGCGGACCGGGGGGCGCGGCCGGTTCACCGGGCATCGCCCGCGGGAGAAGCCACGGCTCGGCCCGATCCGGTCAGCTGGCGACGCAAGGCCGCCCACACGGTATCCTCGGCGATATTACGCACACAGTAGTTGCGGTAGGAGTCGCCGGGCACGCATTGGCCCGGAGCGACGCAGGCCGTGCAGGGCAGGGGCGGCTGCAGCACGGTGTGGCCCGCGCCCGACGGGGCAAAGAGCACGGGATTTTGCGAACCAAGCAGCGCCACGACCCTAGTGCCGACCGCGGCGGCGATGTGCATCGGCCCGCTGTCGTGGCAGAGCAGCAAGGAGCAGAGGTGCGCGAGTGCTGCGAAGCGGCCCACGCTGAGCGGCTCGGTCACGGCGACGAGACCCGTGCCAGCGTGGCGTTGAATTTCCGCGAGCATGGCCTGTTCGCCCGGTCCGCCGACGAGCAGCACCGACACATCCAGTTCGCGCTGCGCCCGGTCGCACACGGCGGCGAAGCGCCCGGCCGGCCAGAGGCGGTAGGTGCTGCGGCTGCCGGGATGGACGAGCAGAATTTTGGATTTTGGATTTTGGATTTTCGATTCGAGGAGCGCGCGGGCGAAGGACAGGTCAGCCTCGCGCGGGATGAGGCGAATTTCCCGGGTTGCGATCGGCACTCCGGCCGTCGCCAATATTTTCAGGTAATACTCGGAAATCGGGCTTCGTTCGTGCTCCGCGGGCGGATCGATGACGCGGTGCGTGTAGAGGGCGGTCAGCCGGTGCGGCAGCTCGTAAAACAATCCGGCGCGAAAAGGCGCGCCCGTCCAGCGGGCCAGCAGCGTGGCTTTGGGGACGTTGTCCAGATTGAAAACATGGGTGAAGCGACCGCCGCGCAGCGCACGCAACGCCCGCCACCAGGAGCCCCAGCCGGCCCCCGACTTGGGCAGTGGCAACACGGCGTCAACGTCCGGATTGAGCGCCAGCACCTCCGCGTAGGACGACTCGACCAGCGCCGTCAACCGGGCCTGCGGCCAGTGGAGCCGCAGGTTGCGAAAAATCGAACCGAGCAGCACAATGTCGCCGAGGTAACGGCGGCGAATGACCAAAATGCGCGGCGGTTCGAGGGAAGGCATGTGGCGGGAAGGAGGCGTGGGGCGAGTGAAGCGACCGCCGATGGCAAAGCAATCCTCGGGCGAGCGGTCGCCGGGGGCGCATCTGCCGAGCTGTCGGCTCGATTGTAGCGCGGTCAACCTGACCGCGACATCCCGGCTGGCCCGGACGGAAGGCACGGTCAGGTTGACCGTGCTACGAAAGGCGGCGTTAGCACCGGCAATGCGGAGATGCGCACGCCGGCTCAGTGCCCCCGCCTTCAGCCTCGGCCGTTGCGAAACGGCTGGCCGGTGATTGCGGCACGCACGCGCCGCCCGAACCGGCTGACGTTGGAAAACGGCTTGGTCATCCGGTGCTGGGCCCAGCAAACGAAATACCACGGACGGGAGAGCCGGCCGAGCAGCAGCGCGCGGGCGGCGTCGTTTTCCGGCGTCGGAACCGCGTGCTTCCGATGGTAATGCAGGAGGCGAAAGAGCGCGCGGCGCTGGCCATAGGTTCCGGGCCGTCCGTTCGCCCCCGTGAGGAAAACCTTCAGGTGGCGCACGGCCAGCTGGAGGTGCTCGTCGGGACCGACCCGGGCGCGGCGATTGACAACGGTCTGCTGCTGCTCATGCCGGCGAAAGCCGCACAACGGCTCGGGATCGTAGGCGAAGTCGCCCTGCAACAACAAATCCAGCCACATTTCGAGATCGACCAGTTGACGCCATTGCGGGTTGAAGCCGCGCGATGCGGCCGCGCGGCGAAACAGCACGGCGGACGGTTCGCCGATCAGATTGTAGTTTTCCTCCAGGCAGCGCCCGATGACGGCGGTTCCCGCCCAGCGACGGGCAGCGCGGAATTCGTTCCACACGTCGACCGGCCGGGAATGTTCGTCGATGATGCGGCGCGCGGAGGCGGCGAGCACGACGCGGGGATCGGCATCGAGCAGCGCGACCAGCCGACCCAGCGCTTGCGGCGAGCAGAGCAGATCGTCGCCGAAGAGATATTTCACGTACTCCCCGCGGGCCTGCTGGAGGCACCAGTTCCAGTTCGGCACCATGCCGAGATTCGCCGGATGAAACTCGGCCCGGATGCGCGAGTCGCGCGCCGCGTAGCGCCGGATGATGTCGGCGGAATCGTCGGTCGACGCATCGTCGCTGACGATCAACTCGTAGTCGGTGAACTCCTGCGCGAGGATCGACTCGATCGCTTCGGGCAGAAAGCGCGCGTAGTTATAGGTCGGGACCAGAACGCTGACTTTGGGAGGGAACGCCATCGGCAGGCTGGGGCTGGTGGGACGGACGGGGTGGCTTTGAGGTTGCGCGAGATTGAGGTGGCGCGGGAGAAAAGGGAAAATACGCCGCTCAGGCCGGTCCACCGGAACCCTGCTGGCGATCGTAGAGCGAACGGTAGAGGGGATTGGCAGAGTAAAGGGCCGCGTGATCGCCGGAGGCGACGATCTCGCCGCGGTCGAACACGAGGATCAGCGAGGCGTTGCGAATGGTGCTGAACCGGTGCGCGATGATCAGCACGGTCTTGCCCACGACGAGTTTCTTGAGCGCCGCCTGGATGGCGGCCTCGCTCTCGGAGTCAAGCGCCGAGGTGGCCTCGTCGAGGATGAGGATCGGGGCGTTGCGCAGAAACGCGCGGGCGATGGCGAGGCGTTGTTTCTGTCCGCCGGAGAGCAGCGCACCGCGCTCGCCGACGACGGTGTCGTAGCCCAGCGGCATGGCGCGGATGAACTCGTCGGCGTGGGCGTCGGTGGCGGCCGCGAAGACCTCGGTGGGGGTGGCGTCGGGCCGGCCGAGCAGGAGATTATTATAAACGGTGTCGTTGAAGAGGACGGGGTCCTGCGAGACGAGGGCGATGTTGCGGCGCAGGTCGGCCAGGCGCATCGCGCGGATATCGAGGCCGTCGATGGTGACAGCGCCGGCGCCGGCGTCGTAGAAACGCGGTACGAGATTGGCGAAAGTGGACTTGCCGGCCCCGCTGGGGCCGACCAGCGCACAGACGGTGCCAGCGGGGATGAGGCTGGAGACGCTGCGCAGAGCGGGCACGGCGCCATCGCGACCATAGGTGAAGCTGACGTGGTCGAACGCGAGGTCGCCGCGCAGACGGCCGACCGCCACCGGTTGGGCGGGGTCGGCGATCTCCAACGGAGCGTTCAGCACTTCCTCCAGCCGGTCGAGGGCGCTCAGGCCGCGCTTGAGGTCGTTGTTGATGGCGCCGAGTTTCTTGACCGGTTCGTAGGAGACGAAGAGGGCAAAAGCAATCGAGAGGAAAGTATTCCACTCGATGCGGGCGTAGTAGGCGTAAATCAGGGTGGCGGCCACCCCCAGGGAGGAGATGAACTCGATCGTCGGCGAGAGGAAGCTGGAGTATTTGACGATCTTCATCTGCACATGGAACAGACTCTGGACGGCGGCGGCGAAACGGCCGGTCTCGCGTTCCTCCAGGCCGAACGCACGGATTTCCTTGGCCGCGCCGAGATTTTCGCTGAAGCGGTCCGTCACGATACCGAGCTGGGCCTGCATCTGTTGGGCGCGGCGCAGAATGTGTTTCCCGGCGTAGCGGATGGGGAAGACCGCGACCGGCACCGAAGCCAGGCAAAGCAAGACGAGCCAGACGTCGTGATTTTTGCTTGCCGTGTAAACCAGCGAACCGATGGCGAACAAGAGCGTGGCCGGTTGCTTGAAAATTTCGTTGGCGACGTTGGTCAGGGTGAACTGGAGCTGGTTGGTATCGGCGAGGCCGCGGGAGATCAGGTCACCGGTTGGATGGCGGGCGAAAAAGCCCAACGGCAGCGCCTGCAGCTTGCGGAAGAAATCGAGGCGGACTTGTTCCAGCACGCGCACGCCGCACAGGCTGATGAAGTAGCCGTTCAAGAAGCCGGCCAGCCCGCGCACGAAGAACACCGCCGGCACGAGTGAGGCAAGGCCGACGACCTGCCAGAACTGCAGGCCGCGTTCCGGCGCGAAAATCGCCGGGAACACCTTTTGCATCAGCACGATGTTCAGCACGAAACCGTAAACGAAACCGTAAATGCCGGCGCACAGC
>Ga0182021_10012018_pt1 | contig 10289 bp, 7 predicted proteins | sample 612E3MmetaG_FD_120493 | JGI IMG/M metagenome (GOLD analysis project Ga0182021, IMG submission 120493) | Permafrost microbial communities from Stordalen Mire, Sweden - 612E3M metaG (Illumina Assembly) | ecosystem: Environmental > Terrestrial > Soil > Wetlands > Permafrost | place: Sweden... | reverse complement strand
CCGCAGCACAGCACTCGTGTCCACGTCCGGCGAGGACGTCTCGATGTCGGCTTCAGGCGACATGGCGAACTCCTTCTCCCGCCTGGCGTGACTTGCCCGGCGCGCCAGCGCCTGCATGGCCACGTGGCGGGTTACCGTGTGAAGCCATCCGCCCAGACTGCCTTCGCGTTGCAGCCGGTCCGCCTTCTGCGCCAATACAACGAACACAGCCTGCACCGCATCCTCGGTGTCCTGGACGCTTCCCAACATCCGCAGACTGGTCCGATAGACCATCTGCCGATGCCGGGCAACAAGCTCCGCGAATGCGGATTCGTCCCCCGTCTCCCGCCAGGCGGCCAGCAGTTCCCTGTCTGTCTTCGTCGGCATGGTGGTCACACACTACCCGATACACGCCTTCCTTCACAAACAAACTCCGAGGCAAGGCCGAATCCCTTGCACAAGAGTGCGTTTGAACTTGGAAATCGGAAGAGGAGAAGAAACAGGGGCGCACAACTCTGCCCTGCGCGATGCAGTCCGAATGTTGAGGAACGGTTGACGGAACCATGTTTCACGATTGACGAATGCGACTCTAAGGTCATATTTATATTGATAAATGTGCCCTATAGGTTACATTTATCGCATCCAAATCAATCGGAGGAGATCCATGTCTGACCAGCGAAAAAGATATCTTGAAACCGCGATCCATGAGGATCTGGCCCATAAGATGGTGTTTCTTGCTGGTCCACGACAAATCGGCAAGACCACGTTGGCCAAGATGATTGGCGGCAGGTACCGGCAACCCGCGTATCTCAACTGGGACAACCGGGCGCATCGCAAGGCCATCCTTCAACAACAATGGAAGCCGGAAACCGATCTGCTAATCCTCGACGAGTTGCATAAGCATGCCCGATGGAAGAACCTCATCAAAGGCATCTGGGACACCCGGCAACATCAGGAACACATTCTGGTAACCGGCAGTTCGCGCCTGGACATCTTTCGCAAGGGTGGCGATTCCCTGCTCGGCCGCTACCACCACTATCGCCTGCACCCGTTCTCATTGACCGAAATGACTTCCACCCGGCTTCCGGTCCCAACGGACAAACCACCTACTCTGGAATTTGCGGATGTCGGGCGCGAAGCCACGGATCTGCTTTTCCGGTTCGGCGGTTTTCCGGAACCGCTGTTCGCGGCCAGCGATCGCGTTCTGCGCCGTTGGCACAGAGAAAGGTTCGAACGTGTGCTGCGGGAAGACATCCGGGAAACGGAAAACGTGCGGTCGCTGTCCCTTGTGGAACAGTTGGGCAGCATGCTCCCAGAACGGGTCGCCGCTCCGCTCTCCCTTCGCTCGCTGTCCGAGGATCTGGAAGTCAGTCCCAAAGCGGTGTCCGCCTGGATGGAACTTTTGGCCCGCAATTACTACGTCTTTCGCGTCCCGCCCTGGCATCGCCGGCTGGCTCGGGCTCTCAAGAAGGAATCCAAGTATTACCTTTGGGATTGGTCGGAGACGCCCACCGAAGGCGCCCGCTTTGAGAATATGGTGGCCAGTCACCTGCTCAAGTGGTGCCACTTTCAGCAGGACGTCTCAGGCTTCGACGTCGAACTCTACTATGTTCGGGACCTCGAAAAGAGGGAAGTTGACTTCCTGATTGTCTGGGAGAAACAGCCATGGCTGCTCGTGGAGTGCAAGCTGGGCGGCAACTACCACTTTGGTCACTTGAACTACTTCGGCGAGCGGCTGGGAATCACAGCTCATCGCTACATGGTCAGCCTCACCGGAACCGATGACTATGTGGACAAAGCCACCGGCATCCGGATCATCCCCGCCGCCCGTTTTCTGACTGCGTTTGCGTGAGGCGTCGACATTTCCGCAACGCTCACCTCTTCCCTGACACCTCGATGGCATCGTCAACGATGACATACGTAAGGCCTAACATCTCCGTCACTCTTTTGACGCCGTCGAGCACCGAAGCATCCCGCATTTCCAGCGAGATCTTCGCGTCCTTCGGGATGTCTGTCTTCCTGATCGTGATCCCGCTCTTCGAGAGCCTATCCAAGGCGTTGTCTGCTGTCATTTCCTTGATGCTCAATGTTACCTTCGCCTCCTGTGCCTTCTTTTCGATTTCCGCCGCCTTGCCGGTTAGCGCCACATGCGTGGCGTCAGGCGAGCGGCTCCCCATCTTTTCGAGCGCGTTGTGAGCAAGGGTTGACTCTGGGGTTCCTGGATACTTCGTCATGGTTGCCCGGTATGCGGCGATTGCCTCCGCCGTTTTCCCGGCCTTCTCGTACACCTCCGCCTGCCTCAACTGCGCCAGGGCGGCATACGCGGGGAAAGGCACAGCGATGGCGCCGAGCGTCGCAATCGCCTCGTCGGTCTTGCCGCCATCCACTTGCATATGCGCCAGCAGAAACGTCGCGCAAGCCGCCGCTTCATGTTTGCCGTAATCTTTGTCCGCGCGCAATTGCGCGATAGCCTTTGTCGCCTCCTCACTGACGTTCCCCTTGTTTAGGTAGTGGCACTGCGCCAGATACAGCAGGGCAGGCGCAGCGTAGGAAGTCGAATCCGGATAATACTCCAAGACCCCGCCGTAAATCTTGATCGCCTCGGAACGCTTGCCCACGAACTGCAAGGAGCGTCCTTTGCGCACCAACGCGTACGGGACCGCCTTGGATTTCGGATACTTCAGGACCAAGGAATCGTACGCGGCCGCCGCGAGCTCATACTCCTTAGGCTCCTTCTTCGCGAAATGTTTGTCGGCCTCGCCTTGCAGCTTGGCTTCCGCCTCCGGCAGCGAGTTGGTCGGATAGTCGGGCACTTCATAGTCCGGACGCGGGGACAAAGCAATGAACCCGTGGTCCGGGGATAACCGGCCGCGCGCATATTTCCCCCAATTGGACTCGGGAAACTCCGAATTCAGTTTCTCCCATACACGTTTGGCTGCCGCAGGATCCTTTGTTCTGGAGTAGCAATCACCAAGCCAGTACAGAGCCTCAGGGCGGATGGTCTTCGCATCGGGATAGGTTTGCAGGAGGGTCTCCAAGGTTTGAATTGCAGCCTTGTCATCCTTCATCCTCATCTGGCACTGTCCGGCCAGCAGAAGCGCCCTTGGCGCCAACGGGTGAGCTTCGTACTCTTTCTGGACCTGCAGAAAGAGATCCGCAGCCGCCTTGTACTGCTTCTGTCCCAAGGAGGCGTCGCCGTTCGCGTCGGCCTTCTTCCCCTGCGAAAGAAGGTCCTGCGCCTGCTTCAACATCGCGTCGACATCGGTCTTCCTTGCCGGCGACTCCTCCTCCTTGCCTACCGCCTGCGCCACGGCGATGCCCACCGGCACCGCCGTTCCTGTCACGATCACTACTGCCGCCACCGCCGCCACCATCTTGACTTTTGCTATGAACATGGCCTTCGTTGCTCCCTTCGCCAGCATTGCTGCTGTGGATGTGGCGCCCGTGGTTGCGGCACCAGCCGCAACAGTCTTCACAGTTGCCAAAATCGTTGGAAGGAGTGTTTCCGGCACCGCGGCCGAGGCTTCGGAGGTGAGCAGGCCAGCGAGGGCCGCACCGCTGAGCGCCACGCCGCGCTTGGCCAGGCGTTGCCGCAGCCGTTCGATGCCACGGCTGGCGCGGGAGGCGAGCGTCCCCATGGAACAACCCGCCTGTCGCGCGGCTTCGGCCTGGTCGTACCCTTGCAGGTAGCGCAGCACCACAGCCTGCCGCAGCACGCCGGACAAACCCGCCAGCTCCCGGTCCAGAGACTGCAACGCAGCCTCATGATCAGGGCTGTCTTCCGCAGCAACGGCTTCGGTTTCGTCCAGCATGGCTTCCTCCTTGCGCCGGCCCCGCTTTCGCAAGGCTTCCAAGGCCACGTTCCTCGCCACCCCATAGAGCCAGCCGGTGAGTTCACCCTTGCGGGTGAGTCCGTTCGCCTTGTGGAGCATCACGAGAAACACAGCCTGCGTGGCGTCTTCCGCCTCCTGGTGGTGGCCCAGCATGCGCTGGCAAACCCGATAGACCATCCGCTGGTGTCGTAACACCAACTCCGCGAAGGCCTTCTGATCACCCGAATGGGCGTACGCCGCGATCAGGTCACTGTCGGTCTGCAGTTGCATGATGGCCCCACACTACCAGAATCGTTCGTCCTTCCATATGGTACTGACGAATTTCCGAGTTTTGTTGCATCTATCTTTGTTGCAGTAGGTTCTATAATGCAGTATATTTGATGTATCTTGGAAATAGATAATGAACTGGATCGAATTCAAGAGCCGGATGTTCGACTTCGGATGCTTTGGCATCCATCAGGTCTATGCCTGGCAGCCGGGGTTTGACCGAAACAATTTTGGCCGCTGGCTGAAGCGCGGCTATCTGGTGCGTTTGCGACAGGGCGTCTACGCGTTTCCAGAGTACCAGAGCAAGCCGGACATGGCGGTGTATTTCGCGGGACGCATCTACAGTCCATCCTATGTCAGCCTGTACACCGCTCTTTCGTCCTATGGGTTGATTCCCGAAGCGGTCGTGCAAATCACCAGCGTGACGTCGCTAAAGACCGCCCGGTTCAAAAACGACTTCGGCGAGTATGCCTACCATAGCGTTCGCGACGATCTGATGTTCGGCTACGAGCCGCGGTCGCTCGCGGACGGCCGGACCGCCTCCTTCGCCACGCGCGAGAAGGCGCTGCTCGATCTGCTCTATCTTTATCCGTTCTACAACACAGAAGAGGAACTCACGAACCTGCGTCTGGACAGCGATGTGCTTCACGAGGAGTTGGACTGTGCCCGGCTGGAGTCGTTCGCGGCACTCTTTCGTTCCACCGCGCTGGAAAGGCGCGTGCGTCTGCTACGAAAGGTCTACGACCTATGATCGCGCTGGATGCCATCCGTAATTTCTATCCCGAACCCCTGAAGGGAAACCCGTCATTTCAGAAGCATCTGCTGAAGGAATATGTGCAATTGCTGGTGTTGGACTACCTCGCCGCGACGCGGCATCTCCGCAAGCTGACCTTCATCGGCGGCACGAGCTTGCGGCTGGTCAAGGCGATTGACCGCTTTTCCGAGGATCTCGACTTCGACTGCAAGGATCTCGGCGAGGAAGAGTTCCGCGGCATGGCCGACGATGTGCTGGTCTTCCTGAAGCGCAGTGGATTCAAGGCTGAGGTTCGCGACAAGGAGAGCGGCAAGCTGACCGCATTCCGCCGCAGCATTCATTTCCCCGGGCTGCTGTTCGAGATGGGGCTGACAGGACACAAGGATGAGCGTTTCATGCTCAAGCTCGAAGCCCAGGATCAAGGGGTTTCTTACGCACGCGTCATGGGGACGATCAAGGGCGGCGGCCTCTTCTTCGCGGTTCCGGTTCCGCCCGCTCCGGTGCTGTGCGCCATGAAGATCTCTGCGATGCTTTCTCGGTGCAAGGGACGGGACTACTATGACGCCATGTTCTTGCTGGCGCAGACCAGGCCCGACTACGCCTTCCTCACGGCCCGCTGCGGCGTCCATGACCTGACTGAATTGAAGGCGGCCATTACCACGTCGCTACGGTCCGTGGACTTGAGCAAGAAACGGAGGGATTTCGAACACCTGCTGTTCCAGCAGGACAACAGCCGACGTATCCTTCAGTTTCCAGAATTCATCCGCACATTGTAGACCGTTGACGCTTACTTCTTCATCTGCGCCTCGGCGTCTTTCAGTTTCTTGAGTACACCCGCATCCTTCTCTTTGGTCAACTGCAGCCGGATCAGGTCACGGGCCTTGTCCCCACTCAGATTCCCCAGCCCGACGACCGCTCGTCCACGAACCTCGGTATCCTCATCGGCGAGAGCCTGTTCGAGGGATGGCAGCGCTTGTTCGCCATGCGCACGCCAAAGCCCAAATACTCCCGCCCGCCGGACTTTCGGATCGGCATGGGCCAGCGCGAGAAGCCCCAATTCCAAACCCTCCTTGCCGCCAATCAACTCAAGTCCGCAAGCTGCCGCGTAAGCGATCTCCGGTTTGCCTTTCCGGAGCGCTTCCCGCAAGACCGTCAGCGCCTCGCTGCCGCCGTTTCTGCCCAAGGCCAGTCCCGCCCGCCACGCTTGCTGATTTCGCCCATCCAACAGAGCCGCCTTGAGAATTCGCATGGCCTCCGGGCCGCCATGCGCGCCCAAGGGCTCGTAGAAAAAGGCAGCTTCAGTATTCGATGAGGGAACATTCTTCTCCAGTTTTGTTTTCAGGAATGCCAAGCCCTCGTCATTGCCCGCAGCGCAGAGCGCGGCGGCCGCCCGCAGTTTCATGTCTTCATTGGCAGTTTGCCTGAACTCCTTTTGCAGCGCATCGAGGTCCGGTTGCGGTTCCGGTTCGATGACAGGCCGGCCGTCGATTGGCTCAAGCTTTGACAGGATGTCTTCCGTCGAAGCCGCGTCGCCGCCGGCGCGTTTCTTAAGGTTCTCCAGTTCGGCTTTATTGCCGATAATTGCCACCGAATTGCTGCCTAACCAGAGCACGTCGCGCTCCCGGCTCGCGGCCCATGCCTCGACATAGTCGCGCGGCGGCATCATCCGCCGCCGCAATTCAGCAGGCGTGGCCCAACCAGCATTAGCCCCGATAAACCATCCTCCGAGGTGAAATACGCGAATACCGGCTCGCGCCAGATCGCGGCTTGCATCCTCGTTTTCCCACGCCTTGGATGAGAACGTAGCCGCAACAGGCCCGTTGAACTGAGCCAGCGTTGTTGCGGATGTAGCCGGCTTTGACGGTGGCGCCTTCTCCGCCACCGCCTGCACCGCCGCCACTCCGCCGACGCCCACCACGCCCACTCTCATCGCCACCATCGCCGCCGTTTTTACGCTGTTCCAGAACATGGCCTTCATTGCTCCCTTCGCCAGCATCGCTGCTATGGATGAGGCGGTCGTGGCCGTGGCGGTTGTCGCCACGGCAGTTTTCACGGTCGCCAGGATGGAAGGAAGGAGCGTTTCCGGTACCGACGCCGAGGCTTCGGATGTGAGCAGGCCAGCCAAAGCCATGCCGCTGAGCGCGACGCCGCGCTTGGACAGGCGTTGCCGCAGCATGGCAATGCCCTGGCTGGCCCGGCCACTGAGCGTGCCCAGCGGGACGCTGGCCAGTTGGGCCGCGTCTTTTTCGCTGTGATTCTGCAAGTAACGCAGAATCACCGCCTGCCGGTATCGTTCCGGCAAACTCATTAGCGCCGTGTCCAGCAATCCCAGCACGTCCGACTCCGCCGCGTCAGGAGAAGTAAACTCGCCCGCCTGGATGGCTTCCGTCGCAGCGTAAGCGTCCTCACGTCCGGTTCGCCGCATACGTCTCCTCACAGTCTCGGCTGCCACATGATGCGCCACCCGGTAGAGCCAGGCCGACAAATCGCCTTTCCGCAATTTGCCCGCCTTTCGAGCCAGAACTACAAAGACCGCCTGCGAAGCATCCTCGGCTTCGTGCGCATCCTTCAGCAACCGATGACAGGCCCGGTACACCAGCGCACCGTGCCGCCGCATCAGTTCGCCGAACGCCGCCTCGCCCGGAGTTTTGCCGCAGGTATCACCCTGCGGCATGTTCTCTCCGGCCACATAGGCGTCGAGTAGTTCTGTATCGCTCAGGCTCTGCATGTCGTGACATCCTACAGAATAACTGCTTCCCTCTACAAGAAGCCTGCCGCCGCTTTCAATTCCCTAGTAAAAGAATGCAGAAAGAGCCGAGAACGAACGAAGGGTACATTCACCTTGTGTTGTGACCATACAGTGGCTACTATATGGTGTGTTTAAGGGTCGGATTGGAGGGAATATGGACCGATTAGCTTTGAACTACCTGGCGGACTGGAAGAATCGTCAGAACCGCAAGCCGTTGGTCATCCGGGGAGCCAGACAGGTTGGCAAGTCCTTCATCGTTAGGCAGTTGGCCAAGGAATCCTTCGCCAACCTGGTGGAGATCAACTTTGAGCAGATGCCGGACGTGGCCTCCTTTTTTGCTTCCAAGACCCCCCGGACCATCCTGCCGCTGCTGGAAGCGCGGTTCAATGCACCTATCGAACCGGGGAAAACGCTCCTTTTCCTGGACGAGATTCAAGCGGCGCCTGAGGTGTTTGCCGCTCTGCGCTATTTTCATGAAGAGACGCCGGGACTGCACGTCATTGCGGCGGGGTCGCTGCTGGATTTCGTGCTTCGCGAACATTCGTTCTCCATGCCGGTAGGCAGGATCGAGTACTTGCATCTGGGTCCCATGACCTTCGAAGAGTTCCTGCTGGCGATGGGGCGCGAAAAACTCCGGGAGTGGTTGGCGAGTTTTGTACTGACCGATGCCATCCCGGACGGCATGCATCAGAAGCTGATGAGCCTGGTGCGCCGGTATTGCGTCGTAGGCGGCATGCCGGAAGCCGTGGCGGCCTTCGCGCAAAACAACTCCTTCCAGGAGTGCGAACAGGTCCAGCAGAGCATTCTCTCCACCTATCGGGATGATTTCTCCAAGTACGCTTCCAGAGTCCAGCACCGGCGGATCGAAAAGATCTTCAGCAAACTTCCGCAACTGGTCGGACGCAAATTCATGTTCAGCCATGTGGATCACGAAGAGCGATCCAGGGATCTCGGCACCGCGCTGGAGCTCCTCTGCCTGGCGCGCGTGGCGCACAAGGTCAGGCACAGCCACGGCAACGGCGTTCCGCTGGGGGCGGAGGCCGATGACCGCACCTTCAAGGCGCTGTTTCTCGACGTCGGACTGCTTTGCCGTGCGTGCGGAGTTCGCGTTCTGGATGTCGAGAAAGCGGGCGATCCGCTGCTGGTCAACGCCGGAGCGGTCTGCGAGCAGTTGGTCGGTCAGCACCTGCTCCTGAGCGGGGCTTTCTACGAGGCACCGTCGCTGCACTGTTGGATGCGCGACAAGCCGAATTCCAGCGCAGAGGTGGACTACCTGCTGGCGCACGGTCCGCACGTGATACCGGTCGAGGTCAAAGCCGGCGCCACGGGCAGGCTGAAGTCCCTTCATCTCTTCCTGTCGGAGAAGAATCTCAACTTCGGCCTGCGCTTCAACAGCGACGTGCCGTCGCTGCTCGATACACGAACGCCCCCGGTTGATGGCAACACCAGGCCATTCCGTCTGCTATCCCTGCCGTTATACCTAATCGGACAGGCCCGCCGTCTGTGCGATGCGGCGCTGGAGAGATAGCTACTCGAACCAGACGCTGACGGAACAACGGGGCGCACGTCACGCAACCAGTCCGCGCGCCAGCCTGCCTCACGACGGCCGGTCGCGCGTCGGCTGGCGCGCGGCCCGCCTTTTGCGCGCCATCGGTCGCCGCGTGACAGCCAAGTACTTCACGGCAGAACTTGCACTTTCCCGCCGCCGCTAACGGTCACCTTCTTGTCGTTCAGATTGAGCACCAGTTCCGAAGCAGTGATGCTGTCTTCGCCGCGCGTTACGGCCGTCGTGCCGGTCAGGACCGTCTTGCCGGTCAGTGTAACCTTGGCCTCCGCCTTCTCATACACGGCCTTGTCGCAGGTGACCTGTCGCTCAGGCTGGCGGAAGACCACGTTGCCAAAGGCCTCGATGCGCCTGATCTGGTTGGTGTTCTCGAAAAATGTCAGCACACGGTCGGCAGTCAAACTGAACTGCGCGGTGGTGAGTTGCACATCGCCTTCGTAGGTGGCCCAAAGCGCCCTTGCGTCATACGCGCACCGATTGCCCTTGATACCAATGCTGTTGGTTTCGCCGCTTGTCACCGGCATGCGCTGCGCCGTCTCGGGCCGGCCAACAGCATCAACAGGCGCGTTTGTTACGGTGAGATTGCTCGAACCCGCTGAAACGCTCACGGCGATGCCCACCGGCACCGCTAGGCCTGTCACCACCACTGCCGCGGCCACCGCCGCCACCATCTTGACTTTTGCTATGAACATGGCCTTCATCGCTCCCTTCGCCAGCATTCCTGCCGTTGTTGTGGCGCCCGTGGCCGTGGCGGTTGTCGCCACGGCAGTTTTCACGGTCGCCAAAATGAAAGGAAGGAGTGTTTCCGGCACCGCTGCCGAGGCTTCGGAGGTGAGCAGGCCGGCGAGGGCCGCGCCGCTGAGCGCGACGCCGCGCTTGGCCAGGCGCGCGCGAAGTTTGGCAAGCCCCTTGCTCGCGCGCCAACTGAGCGTGCCGAGTGGACAGCCCGCCAGTTCCGCAGCCGCCTTCTCGCTGTTCCCTTGCAGGTAGCGTAGGACAACCGCCTCTCGCAGCACCGCTGACAAACCGGCCAGTTCCTGATCCAGACACCGCAGCACAGCACTCGTGTCCACGTCCGGCGAGGACGTCTCGATGTCGGCTTCAGGCGACATGGCGAACTCCTTCTCCCGCCTGGCGTGACTT
>Ga0182021_10012017_pt1 | contig 10289 bp, 12 predicted proteins | sample 612E3MmetaG_FD_120493 | JGI IMG/M metagenome (GOLD analysis project Ga0182021, IMG submission 120493) | Permafrost microbial communities from Stordalen Mire, Sweden - 612E3M metaG (Illumina Assembly) | ecosystem: Environmental > Terrestrial > Soil > Wetlands > Permafrost | place: Sweden... | reverse complement strand
CTACTGATTTTTCCGATACTGATTTGTCCGGAAGGTTTGCCATTGCCGATCAATTTCCCAGACAAACTGTAGGAGTTACCTGTTACACTGATCATATAAAAGCCGCTCTGCAAACCTGAAAGAAGAAATTCCTGCAGAGAATTCTCTAAATAACTCCGCATTTTAGCTACTTCCCTTCCGGTCATGTCAAACACTTTAATATCCGCGTTCCCTTCGACAGGAGGATAAATCTGTAAAACAGAATTGCCGGTAGCCGGGTTCGGATAGATCTTCAGTATGGAAGGTTGTGTATTCTTAACAGGATCTATTCCTGTAAGAATACCCAGTCGTAATACATTACCTCCGCTTAAAGAAAGAGAAGTACCTGCAGTCAGGTTCTCAACTTTAACTGAACCTACGATAGTGGATGCCCCGCTTCCGGCAAAGGAAATAAGGTAAACCTGTGCATTTGTTGTGATTGTGCATATTAAAACCGGGAGAAACAATAACTTTTTCACTGTTGTAAGTATAAATACTAAACAGAAGCTCTATTTTCAGTTATTTACAAGAGTACATGTTTGAAACCTGAAATTTTCTTATTCCCTGTAAGAAATTGACATACATGAAATAATTCAATAAGTTACAACAGTTAATCTGATTTAACAATTTATTGGAAATATTTTTCAACATATTATACTTTGTCTCAGAACAGCTTTTTATGAGTCAGGGAAGGTTCAGGTCTGAGAAAGCAATTCTTTATAAGAGCTTCCTTTTCAATCTTATTGGGGTAGCTTATTAAAACTGCGCGATATTTACCCTTGAACACAAAAAGGCTCCCTGCAGCTGCTCCGATTATTCCATGCTGAGTAATGACCTTACAGATATCCTCAATTGAGCCGGCGCCTCCAAGAACTGTCATTGGTATGTTTACTGCATCACGGACCTTCCCGATAATATTCAGATCATAGCCCTTCATCACCCCGTCATGATCAATAGAATTGAGAACGATTTCACCCGCTCCCCGTTTCTCCATTTCGACTGCAAATTCAACCGGATTTATACCCGTGTTCTTTGTCCCGTTATAGGTCCAGATCTCATATTTGCCTCCAGGAGCTTTTTTTCGAACATCCAGAACAACAACAACACTCTGATTTCCGACATGTCTTGCGATCTCCGTAACAATCAGGGGATTTTCTATTGCCAAAGAGCTGATTGCGATCTTTTCAACCCCAAGGCTGAAAATATGCAAAGCCTGTTCCACATTCTTAATGCCTCCTCCGTAACAAAAAGGCATCCGGCATTCTACAGCAAGGTTTTCGATCATTTTGTAATCAGGCTCATGGTTCTTTGACGATGCATCAATATCAACAACAATTAATTCATCAACTTCCTTTTCATTGAAAATTTTAACTGCATTAATAGGATCACCTACATATTTGGGATCCCTGAATTTAACCGTTTTGACAAGTCCTCTGTTATGAACCAGAAGACAGGGTATTATTCTTGGGTATAGCATGATTACAACTTTGCGAAGTTATGAAGTAACTGAATACCATTTATATGGCTTTTCTCGGGATGAAACTGAATGCCAAAAATATTATCCCTGGAAACAGCGCTTGCATATGTTATACCATAGGTGGTATTGGCTATTACCATATCTGAATCATCACACTCAAAATAATAAGAATGCAGAAAATAAAACCTCGATTCATTGTTGAACCCATCGAGCAAAGGGCAGTTGCTAACAGGGTCAATAGTATTCCAACCCATATGCGGCAGCCTGGTCTTATACGGGATCTTAGATGCATCAAAAAGCCTAACTCTCCCATCGATCCATCCAAGGCCCGGCAGATTGCCCTCATCGCTTGAATTGGTGAGCATCTGCATCCCTACGCAAATGCCAATGACTGGAATTTTATTAATAAGAACCTGTTTTTCAAGTTCTTCGCGCATACCTGACCGGTTTAGCTGAGACATTGCCTGATCAAAAGCCCCTACTCCCGGCAAAATAATTTTGGTTGCATCCTTCATGTCAGAAGGATTATGAGCGATTCTGATTTTTATGTTCAGGCGTTCATAAACATTAACGAAAGCCCTTATATTGCCAAGTCCGTAATCAATAATAGTAATCATCTTTTAATTGACTTTTCTACTCCAATTGCTTTTAAAACTTTTGCACCCAGAACAAAAACCGATTTGTTGTTCTTATAATCCCAGTAAAATTTTTTATCCATCGTAAAATAGCCTCTCAGTTCACTGGAAGTCAAACCCAGTTTTGTTGCGATATAGTTGAACTCATCATCTATGGTATCAGGATCGTAAGCAGGTTTTTTCAATTTTTCAAGTGCCTCATCCCTGGTCATTTGTTCAGTAAGTATAAGACTTGAATATTGCACCCTTCGTGTGTCGAAACCAAAACGTTCAGGCAACCAGTAACCTTCATAGAATTTTGTAAACCTGGATTCGAAATGCTTTTGAGGATAAGGCTTCCAGCCATATTCCTTTTCCAGAAGCTTCAGTGCTTCCGCCTTGACATAAGGCATATAGTTTAGAGGTTTGATAACTTTTACACCTTTGAAATATCTCAGATAGATCTTATGCCTGAATATGGAACTGAACGGATAGGTTTGCATTTTCACAGTACTGAAACGATGTATAATGTCATTGATCTGTGCCATGTCAGTGCCATAATAGAGGAATTCCATCGGATTTCGGACACATTCAGTAGAAATGTTACCTCCATTAAGAATATATTTGATTTTATATTTATCGGCAAAATTATATAAAGTGGCTATAAAAGCATGATCCTGAGGGAGATCTATATGAGGAACGCCCGATTTGAAAAATGCCAGCTGGAAATCTTTCATTTCCTCCCAATTGATCACTTCTGTATATAAATCAAGACCCAGCTTATCAATCATTACCTGAATGTTATGCACAGCGAGTTCGGAATTCCAGCCCCCGTCCGTATGAAAAACCAGTGGCCTGAGACCAAACTCTTTCACAGCAAGATGCAACATATATGAACTATCGATTCCCCCGCTTAATCCCAATAAACAATCGAAATCATTTTTTTTCCCTGATTCCTTTATTTTTTTTACAATGGATTTTAACTCCTCCCGGCCATTGTTGTCAGTGTGCCAGTTAGGTTTTACATGCTTTTTAAAATCGTTACAATGGTCGCATACACCATTGGAATCAAATGAAATCTTTGTATCGGAAGTGTCCATTACACAATTCGTACAAATCTGATAACTTCTGTCACTCATGCTGTGGTACTCTTTAATAATTTGATTTTATTATTGCTGGTTTTAGTTCTTCCACTGTTATTAATACCATTTCTTCTGTAATTTCGCGATTATCAGATCCAGGATTTTACATATTTCCTGTAGATTTTATGTGCTTCCCGTGAAAACTCCCACATTTTCTTTTTAGGGACATTCTTAACAGAGGCATGTTCCTGGTGATACACCTTAATTACCGGTTCGTAATATACTTTCATGTTTATTCTTTCAAGCTGTTTACTCAGAAAGAATTCTTCCCCCATCAGGAAAGAAGGTGCCCATAACTGATCGAAATATTTGAAGAATAACGGTCCAAGAATATAACATGCACCATAACCCTGATAGATTGTCTGCGCTATATTGTGCTGCTCTTCATCTTTCCTGTCTGTTATTTTTTTTGTTTTTCTTGCAAGCAGTGTGATAAACTGAGCCATAAGAAAGGAGCTATGGTAAATATCATAAATGAACTCCCGGAACTTGCTTATCTCACTTATTACGTGCGGATTCTGATGTATACCATCAAGGGTGATCAGGTCTGGTGAAATCACTGGATAACTTTCAAAAGTATCATTAATTTCGCAGACATTCCTGATAAAATCGACAGGAAATATCAGATCATTGTTGCCAACAACAATTTTGTCAATATTTTTGAATTTATCTCTAATATACTTTATGCCCGTATTCAATCCTTTGAAGTAACCGATGTTTTCACTGTTTAAGATCAGGTTTATCCCGGGATAATCCCGTTTTATTTCTCTCAACAATTCTATCTCTTTTTCTTCTGACTTATTATCAACAATTACAATAACAGATTCCTTACCCTGCTCATTTAAAAATATGGATCGTACTGCATCTCCGGTAAAGCGCGAATTATTATAATTTGTAAAAACAAAACCAATTCTCATTTAACTTTTTTTATTACTAAACGGGCAAAATGTGAAATTAGCAGGAGATTCTTCGCTTCTCCGCCTGACGGCGGATTCGCTCAGAATGACAGACATTTGTGTTTTGGAGGAGGAGGTGGTTGGCGGCTGTGCCGCCAACCACCTCCTCCTCCCCTATTACTTCCTAAATACTTGTCATTCTGAGCGAAGCGAAGAATCTCTTATTTTAAGTCGGACAGTAATAATACTAAAAATATCCGCTGTCATGAAGTTATTTATCAATTAACTTTTTTGATTTAAATGAAGATAAAATACCATCTTTTATTCCTTTTATACTGGCTTTGATTTTAGCTTTCCTGTCGTTATCAATGAGGATTATCTTTATTATTGATATCAGATAGAAGTAATTAAGTTTCGCAATAAAATACGGGAAACTGAAAAAGTATTCTTTTGTCAGTATTACATGGTTTCGTGACATATAATACCTTCTAATTATATTATGATTTGACGATATCAGTTTTAATCCAAAAAAATTCTTAAATCCGGGATCTCCTGCTATATGCTGCATGCCCTCTTCTCTGGTAAGTAATAAAACTTTCCCATTTTCCCTCAATCTCAAAGAATACTCCAAATCAACATTATCAATAAAAAAATCTTCTCTGAAGCCGCCTATTTCAAAGCACGTGCCAACAGATATTAAGCAACCGGAAGTAATAAGATAATCCTTTTCACAAAATTTTTCAGAATTACTTTTCCCGAAACTGCTTCTCTTTATCCCACCCTGATAGTTTACACCTATTGCCCCGATCCTGTTTTTTTCAGGATAGGATGAGTATACCTCATTGATTATCGCTATAATATTATTGAAAGGAGCCGAATCCTGGTCAAATGTGATAGCCCAACTGTAATTTAATTCCTTTGCCAGCAAAACACCCTGATTCAAAGCCTTCGCAATTCCAAGATTCTGATTATTGCGGATCACATGCACATTTAATCGTTTTGCTTCCTCAGAAATTATTTCCAGTCCCTTTTCATCTGAGTAATTATCAACAATAATGATGCTATCAACCTGATTATGAATAGTATTTACTAACTCCGTTAATAAATTATCCGGATTATATGTAACTATTATACAACAAATTTCTTTCTTATCAAGGTTAGTCTTCATCGGGCGTGCAAGAGAAGGGGGCCGGGGGGTTGAGTTCATGCACTATCAGTTAACAAGTTTGTATGGAACTATTCCGTTAGAATTACTCGCAAGGGAAATAAAGAAAATAGTAAAAGCATAGCCCAACAGAATCGATGTTAAAATCAGTTTATTGTTTTTCGACGTGCATTCTGAAATAACATTTGTATACCCGATTATCATTATCGGAATGAAATAAACTTCTGAAAACCGGAATAACCATTGAAAATGCATAACTAAATTACTAAGTATGATCCCAAAAACTAAAAATTTAAGATAAATGCTCTCCCTTGAATTAATGTTCTTCGTATAGAGTAAAAATAATATCGCAAGAAGCGTATTGATCAAAAATATCAAATATCCAAAAAAAGAAATGTTCTTATGCAGAAGCGCTATGTAGTTTTTTAAACGATCAATATGAATATACGGCGTAATCTTCAGAAAAAAATTTGAAAAACCCAGTAACAGGGAAATAATCAGAAGGGCTATCAGGAAGGATCTTGACCATTTAAAATATCTTACAACGAAGAATGGAATCAAAAACAAAGAAGACAGATGAATAAATGCCCCTAAAACTAAAATAGCCGAATATTTAATGAATTCTTTACTTTCCACATATCTTAAAGCGTAGAAAAAGAAAGAAAATACAAAAACCTGCCTCATAACATTATAGGAAGCAAAGTAATAACCACAAAAGAAATATAGCAGCAGGGAAAGTAAAGGAATTGAACTTTTATCCAGAATTGTTCTGAAAATAAGGAAATAAGTTATGAAGTAAAAAAAGCATATGTATAAGAAAAAAGTTCCATAAATGAAAAAAACCTTATTAAAATAATACCACCCATACTCTTTTTTCCATAATAACGCCTTCACTTGCGGATCTGTTATTTTGTGTTCTCCGATAGTTTTGAACATGTCGGCATAATACTGATAGTCAGTGCCTACTGATGTATTTCTAAAAACGCATAATAAATAAAGCAGGGCAAATAATATAAAATACCCAATGACTGAATATTTTGTTTTATGAATAAACAAGACATTAACAGCAATTATTATCAGACCCGCTAAGATGTAAGGAATCATAATCTGCTAAAGAGACCAATACGATTTCAGAATCTTTCGAAGTATAAAATTGCCAATGATTATTCTAATAATCCAAATCTTAATCGATCTTATCCCGGAAGCATCTATATCTTTCGTTAATTCTGATACATTCTGCTCATTCTTAAATAAATAAATATGTGCTTTGCTGGAATAACAATGCCCCCGGATTTTTTTTTCCAGATGATCGTAGCCCATCCTTTTCATATAATACAGCTTTATATCCTGATAACTCTCCACAAACATTAATTCTTTAAGAGGATTCGTGGAATGTGCAGCAGAATCATCTAATAATCTGTATACAGAATATGTATTATCCAGGTATTTAACTTTACTGACTGAGGTAATATACATCCAGAGCGGATAATCGCCCATCAGCCATTTTTGCTCATATGGATTTATTGTTTTAATGTAATCAGAATACAAACTGGCCTTGAACATCACAGTCGGAGTAGGTATATAATTTGAGATAAATAAATCCCCGATAGTGGAAAATGGTCCACCATAAGTATTTTTCAGAATTTTATTATCTTTTTGACTAAAGATCTTAACTTTTGAATAGACCAGTCCATAATCATCGTTTGTCTCCAGAAAATCAAACTGTTTTTGTAACTTGAAGGGATCCGTCCAGTAGTCATCTCCCTCGCAGAGAGCAATATATTTGCCTCTGGCAGTACCATAAACTATCCGGTCGATCGCATAATCTCCCTTTGAATACTGGTTTTCCGATTGGAATATCGTAACAAAAAGATGAGGATACCTGGTTTCAAATGCCTTTATTCTTAAAGGTGTATTGTCAGTCGATGCATCATCATGGACAATTATCTCGAAGGGGAATGTGGTTTTCTGAATAACAAATCCCTCAAGCGTCTGGTCAATATATTTTTCCTGGTTAAAGGCTGTACATATTATACTTACAAGAGGTATTCCGCTATTCACTATCTGAAGAATGATTTATTAATAATACTTTTTCCTTAAAACGATGGAAAACAACACTATTATCATCAACGTTTCTGTCAACTATCATACCTGCCTGAATGGTATTTGAGGAACCGATCGTTAAATGAGGTATGACAGTGGATCTTATGCCAAAGGCATTGTCATCTCCCACTCTTACATGACCGCATAATAAAGCTGTTGATAAAATATTATTTGTCCCCAGTACAGAGTCATGACTGATTACTGATTGTGATGTCAGCAGATTGAAATCACCGATTTTTACATTAGGGCCAATTATGCAGTATGGGTTGATGATATTCCCCTCTCCCATTACCACATCTCCTGCAACAATAGCTGTAGGATGTATGATATTGATAAACTTACCTCCCCTTGATTTCATTTTTTCATACATTTTCCTCCGGAACTTGACATCCGAAATACCGATAACAAACCAATCATCTTCAGCTATTTTGTAGGTATCGATATCCCCCATCACAGGATTTTTAAGATTATATCGTTTCCAGTATATTTCAATATTTTCATGGTAATCGATATATCCTTTAATTCTGATTCCGGATTCAGCTGAAAAACTCTTATCTCCGATAAAAGATGTCAGTTCTGCAGCAACTGCACCTGATCCGATTATAACTAAATTCTTCATCTATATAAAATCGCTAATTATTGATTTGTCAAACTCAAAGGGCTCTCCATGTCCCGGAAAAACTCTCAGATTTCTCCCTTTCAGTTTAAGAAATAACAGATTTAAGCTTCCGGATAAATCTTTTTTACTTCCTCCCGGAAACTTGGTGACAGTTTTATGATTCATTATCATTGTATCGCCTGTAAACAACATATCACTAACAACCAGGCAAATACTGCCTTCCGTGTGTCCTTTCGTTTCAATAAATTCTATTTTTACATCATTCCAATCCAGTACATAGTTGATTTCTTCAACAATAATGTCTCCGGAATAAGATTGAAATCCTGTCTGATCATAGAACAGTGACATATTTTTTTTCTTATCAGATATTTTTCCTGAACAGAGTCCGGAACAGACTATTTTACAATCAAATGTGTCTTTCAGTTTATTGACGCCCCAGATATGGTCGAAATGTTCATGTGTGAGTACTATCAGATCGGGTTTAAGATGATTCTTACCGAAGAATTCAAATAATTCATTGCAATCTTTAGTTCCGGGATCAATTACAATACAGTTATTCTGAGTTTGTTGATATAAGATAAAACTATTCGAATCAATTGGTTTATTTATAATCCTCTTTACAATAACTTCCATAATCTATCCGGTAAGATTAATCGTTCTGCCTCCATCAACAGTAAATTGCTGGCCCGTTATCCAGCGGGACTTATCAGAGATTAAGAATTGAACCATATTATAAATATCCTCCGCATTACCCAATCCTAACGGGTATGTGAGCAGCATCCGGTCCGCTACCTCCTTGTTGTCAAAAATATTATCTGTCATCTCAGTCTGAATTGCTCCGGGTAATATGGAGTTTACCCTTACTTTCGGAGCCAGCTCCACTGCCAGGCATCTCATCAATGAGTCCAGTGCACCTTTGGATGAAGCATATATACTGAAAGCTTTGGCTCCAAAATTGCTTATGTTGCTTGAGATAAAGACTATACTTTTTAAAGCGGTACTGTTTGTTCTTCGCTGAGTAAGTACCTTGGTTATAAGCATTGCCGAAATAACATTTGTAGAAAAAGTTGCGTTGATTATATCGAGGTTAAGCATTTTCACGGGAACCATTTTCAATAAACCTGCACAATGAATAAAATGAGTTACTTCTATCCCGTTCTCAGTTATAAAAGCCGAAAATGAATTTTCAATTCCATCTGTTTTTGTAAGATCATATTTAAAGATCAGATGAGTGTTATCATTGCTGCACAACTGCTTTGTATTTTGCAGACGCTCCTCATCTCTTCCGTGCAAGATTAAATTATGATTTACTGATAAATGCATGGCGAGGGAACGACCGATTCCGGAAGATGCTCCCGTAATTAATATGAAATCCCTTTTATTTTCCATATAAGATTTTTACTGGGCAGTGAAACCGCCGTCAACATTTAAGATTGAACCAGTAACCCATTTAGCTGCATCTGATAATAAATAGGCAACAGCAAAAGCAACATCTTCCGGATCACCCAATCCAAGCGGATGCATTTTATTCAGAAGATTTGTGTGATCATCGGCAAATGAGCCATCAATAGTGTTCATCATGTTTGTTTTAACAAAACCGGGCGCAATACAATTTACTCTTATTCCTTTCCCGGCCAACTCGATGGACAATGATTTGGTAATTCCATGCAGGGCAGATTTACTCATTGCATAACCAACATTTGCTGCTGAGCCTACCAAGCCATAAACAGATGAAACGAGGACTATTGACCCTTTTTCCCCGGCATATACATTCTTGTTTATAAAAACCTTTGCCAACTCCAGGGCAGAATATGTATTTAGTGAATAAATCTCAGCGCATTTTTGCTCATTAATTGATTTTAATGGTGAAATATAGGGCTTTCCGGCTAAGTGAACAAATCCGTTTAGCTTTCCCGATTCAGGAATAATCCTTAAAATCTCATCTTTAATCAGATCCGTTTTGGTTAGATCGAGGGTCAATAATTTGTCAGTCGGATTACACTGACTATGTGTCTGAACCAATTCATCATGGTTAATATCAAGCAAAATTAAATTTGCACCCAGTTTTGAAAGAATTATACTTGTTACTCTTCCAATACCTGAGGCTGCGCCAGTAACAAGAATATTCTTTTCTTCCAGTGAAAATGGATTAAATGCCTTATTCACTTCACTTTACTATTAATGAGTTCTTTTAAGCCACCAATGGTTTTAGCAGCCAGCACTTCATTTGCAGATATATTAACTTTATATTGCTG
>Ga0182021_10012016_pt1 | contig 10290 bp, 10 predicted proteins | sample 612E3MmetaG_FD_120493 | JGI IMG/M metagenome (GOLD analysis project Ga0182021, IMG submission 120493) | Permafrost microbial communities from Stordalen Mire, Sweden - 612E3M metaG (Illumina Assembly) | ecosystem: Environmental > Terrestrial > Soil > Wetlands > Permafrost | place: Sweden... | reverse complement strand
TTGTGTTATACTGATATAAGTTATGTTGGATTATAGCCGCAGGCTTCGCCGAAGAAGAAACAAATATTTTACGCTTAATATTCCAGGTTTGCCAAATTTCGGACGCAATTTCAATAAGAGATTAGGGTTACAAAATACTCCACGAGCAGTTCTTTATAGCCGCTTAGCCAAATATGCTTTCTTTGGGCTGATTGGCTTAATTATTTTAATGTTTGTTCTGTTCCTTTGGTACGGCCGGGATTTACCGACTCCGGGGAAATTAATCGCCGCCCAGACCAATCAGTCCAGCGGAATTTATGACCGTAACGGCGCGCTCCTTTACTCTGTTTATCAAAATCAAAACCGGCTTTATGTCAATTTAGCAGATATCCCTAAATACGTAAAAGAAGGGACTATTTCGGTTGAAGACCGGAATTTTTACACCAACAGTGGATTTTCAATTACCGGTTATTTGCGGGCCGCTTTAAACATTGTGCTTTTGCGAGGACTTTCCGGAGGTTCAACGCTGACCCAACAGTTGGTTAAAAATGTGTTGCTTTCTTCCGAACAAACAATACCGCGAAAAATAAAAGAGCTGATGCTTTCGATTCAGGTTGACCGGAAATATTCGAAGGACCAGATTTTGGAAATGTACTTAAATGACGTTGGTTACGGCGGTTCGGCGGTCGGTGTTCAGGCGGCTTCGCAATTATACTTCAACAAAGACGTTAGAGATTTGGATTTAGCGCAAAGCGCGTTTATTGCGGGTTTGCCGCAAAGTCCCAGCGTTTATTCTCCATTTTCCGGCAACAAGTATTACATTCAAAGGACACAGGTAGTCTTACAAGCGATGGCTCGAGACGGATACATTACGCAAAAACAAGCGGATAGCGCGCTTAGCGAAATCAAAAACGCGAAATTCGCCGAGAATAGCATTGGGATTAGGGCGCCGCACTTTGTTTTTTACGTTAAACAGCAATTGATTAACCAATTTGGAGAACAGGTAGTGGAAAGCGGAGGTTTAAGAGTAAAAACTACGCTGGATTACAACATTGAAAGTAAAGCCGAGCAAATTGTTAAAACGGAAATTGCCGGCGATAAGAGTCTGAATGTGGGAAACGGCGCGGCGATGGTGACAATCCCCAAAACCGGCGAGATTTTGGCGATGATTGGAAGCGAGGATTATTTCGATACTAAAAATGACGGTAATTTTAACGCCGCCACTGCTTACAGACAACCGGGTTCTTCTCTAAAACCGATTACTTACGCCACTGCTTTTGCCAGAGGTTATACAGCGGCGACGCTTTTAATGGATACGCAGACAAATTTTAAAGCACAAGACAGCGAGAAAGATTATATTCCGGTTAATTATGACAGTAAATACCGGGGGCCGATTCAAGTGAGGTTTGCTTTGGCTAACTCCATCAATGTTCCGGCGGTAAAAATGCTGGCCATGGTCGGCATAAAAAATGTCATGCAAAACGCTTATAATATGGGAATTGATAATTGGCAGCCAACCGACGCAAATATGGCCAATGTTGGTTATTCATTGGTTTTAGGCGGAAGGGATGTCCGTTTGGTTGACGAAATGGAAGCTTACGGAGTATTTGCCAACGGTGGTACAAAAATGCCTTTGGTTTCGATTCTTGAGGTCGATGACGCCAAAGGAAACGTTTTATATAAATATAATCCCCCTAGCCCACAGCGGATTTTTTCGCCGGAAATTAGTTTTTTAATTTCACATATTCTTTTGGATAATACTGCCCGGTCAATGGAATTTGGACTTTATTCGCAATTGGTTGTTCCCGGCTATCCCAGCGTTTCGGTAAAAACCGGAACCACTAATGATATCCGCGACAACTGGACAGTCGGTTATACTCCATCCTATGCAGTTGGAGTTTGGGTTGGTAACAACGATAATACGCCAATGAGTAAAGTTGCTTCCGGAATTACCGGTGCGGCGCCAATTTGGAATAAAATCATGAGCTTTGTTTTAAAGATAAAAGGAAAACATGATGAGCCGCCACAAAAGCCCGACAACGTCATCGCGATGCAGATAGATGCGCTGGGCGGCGGATTGCCAAAAGCCGGGCAGCCGACCAGAAGCGAATACTTTATTAAAGGGACCGAGCCGACGGGCCAATCGGCAATTTATCAAACGCTAAAATTATCAAAACATCAGGATGGAAAACTGGCAAATGCTTCGGAAATTGCCGCCGGCGATTACAATACGAAAGATTTTGTCGTTTTTAAAGAAAACGATCCCATTTCCACCGACGGTAAAAACAGATGGCAGGACGGAATTGACGCTTGGATAAAACAGACTTATGCCGCCGATCACCCTGAATATTATCCGCCGACGGATACTTCAGATTACCAAGAAAATTCTAACAATCCGACTGAAACACCAACGCCGACTCCGACTGAAACACCAACGCCGACAACGCCTTAAATTATCTCACCGAAGCTTTAAATTTTTCTTTCAGAGAAGAAGTAATTTTTTTTCTTATTTCGGAAACTTCCTCGTTGGTCAAATTTTTCTCCGGGTCTTGGTAGTTAATATGAAAGGTTCGTGAGTCCTTGTACGTATCTTTTAAACTTACATCAATAACCAAATTACTTTGTGAATAAATATTGGCAATAATATCTTCGGTTTTTATATCACTATTTACAGCAATTGATAGGTCTTCAATAATTGGCGGAAACTTATTTAAAGGTTTATATTCTTTTTTTAAGGTTGCGTGTCTTAATAGCAACTCGAAATTAAGTTCAAAATCAATTAAATTTGCATCTAAGATTTCAATTTCTCCCAGGTATTCTTTCTCGATATAGACAGAAGCGCCATTGCCGGATTTCTCCGATTGCTTAAAACTTAGATTTTTAATTCCCAAGTCATAACAAAGCTGTTCAAGCAAGCCCTTCGTCTCAAAAAAAGTTACTTTATTCTTTTTGATTACACCGGCAAAAGTCATTAGCTCCTGCGGTAAATCTTTTGTTCTTTTATTGTAGACGTTGGCAATTTCGAATATCTTGATAACTTCTTTATTTTTATTCTCCGAGACTACTTTTAAGAGACTTGGAACAAGAGTTTTGCGCATATAAATCATGTCTTCGCTTAAAGGATTACTAATTTCCACTGCTTCTTCTAATGGGCCTTCGAATAATTCTTGCGAAACCATTGAATAAGAATAAACTTCGGTAAAACCCCAATATTTCATGGCGCTTTTTACTCTTTGCTCAAAGTAGAATTGGTCTGCAAATTTGTGCGCCGCAATTGCGGTTTGGGGTGGCAAAACACTTGGTAAATTATGATAGCCGTAGATTCTGGCAATCTCCTCAATAATGTCCTCCTCGATTTCGACGTCACCAATCCGAAACGAAGGAACTTCAGCTTTTATTTTTCCACCAACAATTTGCGCTTTGAACCCTAGATTAGAAAGCGATTGCAAAGCTTTTTCGGGGTCGATACTAACGCCAATGACCTGATTAATTTTTTCAAGCGAGACCTCAACGTAGTGTTTGGTGACTTTGTTTGGATAAAGGTCGATAATGTCCGAAACAATTTTCCCGCCGGCAATTTTTGCAAACATTTCAATGCCATAAAGCAATGCGTCGTAAGCCAGTTCCGCATCGAGATTTTTTTCATTGATTACCGCCGCTTCCGTTCTTATTCCCAAAGTCATCGAAGCTTTCCGAATTTTTGCTGGTTGATTATTGTTAATAAAATACAAAATTCGCTTGGTTTTTGCGGTGACCACGCTATTTTGCAATCCCATTATTCCCAAAAGGTCGACGATTTCATTCTGGTCGTTGACGGCGACTATCTCTCCGCCATTTAGGGAATAATCTTTTTCATCCAAAGTTTTAATTACTTCGCCTTTTTTAGCTTCCCGGATGATTAAAGTTTTGGTGTTAAGCCGGTCAAAGTCAAAAACGTGGGTTGGGTGACCAATGGTTTTCATCACATAATTAGTAATATCAATTAAATTATTTAAACTTCTTGTTCCGGAAGCTTCCAAGCGTTCCTTGATTTCCTTGGAGGATTCCCCTATCTTCACGTCCATAACAACGGCGCAAAGTCTATTTACTAATTTCGGATCATTGGTTATTTCGATTAAATTTGTTTTTGGCGTCTGTGGTTTAGTCAGTTTTGGCGCAACAAAACTAGCGTCAATCCCATTTTGTTTAAGAACGGTTGCAGTTTCCCTGGCCAATCCGACCACGCCCATTAAGTCGGGTCGGTTAGTAGTTATCTCGATGTCGTAAATAAAATCAGCTTCGTATTTCTCAAGCCTTTCCACCGAAACGCTGGATAATGAAAGTAACTCTCCGATTTTTTGCGGAGTCGCTTTGGTTTTAACGTAGTCCCTAAGCCAGCTGTCTAAAATTTTGATATTCATCCCGTTAGAAAATTCTCCTTTCTAAAAGGTGTCATTAAAAATTCAAGTCCTTGATATAAAAATGTTTTTCTAACGGGATTCATTTAAAATTGCGCTAAAAAGTCTAAATTGTTTGAGTACAAAATTCTTAAGTCGTCAATTTTTAGTCCTTCCCGCATCATTAACACTCTTTCCACTCCCCAACCGAATGCAAAACCGGTATATTTCTGCGGATCAATTCCACCCGCTTTTAAAACATTCGGGTGAACCATCCCCGCTCCGCCCATTTCCAGCCAGCCCTCCTTGCACAATTTACACCCTTTCCCCAAACAAATTCCACAGGTTACGTCCACTTCAAAAGATGGTTCGGTAAATTGAAAATGGTACGGTCTTATCCTCGACTGCCTGTTCGAGCCAAAAAATGATTTTGCGAAATAATCCAAAACGCCTTTTAAATGCGTGATCGAAATATCTTTATCAATAACTAATCCTTCAAACTGGTGAAACATTGGTGCGTGGGAAACATCGGATTGGCGGCGGTAACATTTGGCGATATTTAACATTCGGATTGGCGGCTTGCCCAACCGTTCCATCTCTCTAATTTGTCCCGAGGAGGTATGAGGAGTTAAAAGCATTGGTCCTCTTTTTGGATCCGGTTCTCCTTTGATAAAAAAAGTTTCCCAGTCGTCGCGGGCCGGATGATCCGCGGGAAAATTTAGCGCTTCAAAGGCGTACCAATCCCATTCAATTTCCGGATAGCGTACTCTTTCAAAACCTATCCTTGCAAAAATATTACTAATTTCTTCAATCGCCTGTGTTACCAAGTGAAGATGCCCAAGGTTTGGTTTAATGCCTGGATTGGTGATGTCGATTCTCTCAACGACGTTTGCCACTTTTTGGCTTTTTAGTTTTGATTTTTGAGTATCGAGCGCGTCTTCGATAGTTTGCTTAACCTCATTGGCCAAAAGGCCAAATTCTTTTCTTTTTTCCGGAGCCACTTTCGTAATCCCTTTAATTGCTAAAGTCAGCTTGCCGCTGCGACCCAAAAATTGCAGCTTGGTTTCTTCTAGGCTTTCCAAATCTTCCGCTTCCAAAATAAAGGAGATGGCGGTGTTTTTAATATCAATTAATTCATCTTCCATAGCTTTAAGAATAGCATAGATTAAAACTTTTTGAAACTGCGAAGAGCTTTATTTAATCGACAAAATTTTGTAGTTGATAAATCCGTTAGGAGTTCTAATTGCGATTGTTTCTCCAATTTTCCGCCCCATTAAGTTATGTCCGATTGGCGATTTGATGGAGATTTTATTCTCTTTGGGGTTGGCCTCCCATTCTCCGACGATTTGAAATTCTTTTTTCCCGCTTCCGGTTTCAACAACTACAATGTGGCCTAATTGAACGGTATTGTTGCCTATTGGTTGTGAGGTTTTACCGTAGTGAATAAGATTTCCAAGGTGTCGGATTTGTCTATCAATACTGCCCAACTCCATCTTGGCCGCTTTGTATAATCCGTTTTCGGAGAGATCCCCCATTTCTCTGCCCCGTTTTAACGATTCAACCGCCAAAGGCCTTTTGGCAATTTCTTTTTCTAACTCTTTCTTTAAGCTTTCAAAGCCTTTTTTGGTAAAAGGAATAATTGTCATAGGACTATTCTAGCAGAAGGATGATTAGTTCGGTTTGGAGACTTTGATCAGCTCTGAAAAAACTTCCGGATCATTTAGTACCAAATCACTTAAAATTTTTCGATCCACTTCAATGTTAGCTTTTCTAAATTGATCCATCAACCGACTATAGGAAATGCCCTCTTTTTTCGAAGCTTCCGAAATTCTGGTAATCCATAAGGCCCGAATGTCTCTTTTTTTAACTTTTCGGCCATGATAAGCATAAGCTCCGGCATGAAGTTGGGCTTCTTTAGCGGCTTTAATCAGCCTGCTTTTTGTGCCCCTGTAGCCTTTAGTAAGGCTTGCAAGCTTGTTATGTTTTCTTCTTGAGACGATTCCTCGTTTAACTCTGGCCATATTTTTTTAATTTACCTAATGTAGATACAAAATTATTTTTAAACTTTCTGACAATTGTTCGGTGAAAGTTTTTATAAGAGCTTTCGCCCGCTCTTTCCGAATGACTTTGCCGAAAATTTATATTTCTTTGTCTCATTAATCCTTGCCTAACATTTTCTTGATTTTCTTAGCGAATCTGCCTTTAAGCACGCCGATTTCTTTTTGTCTTCTAATCCTGCTTTTAGATTTATGCAGCTTTTTATGACTGCCGTATTGGTGTCCAAACAAAACTTTGCCGGTCTTGGTAACCTCGAATCTTCTAGACACTGATCTCTTTATTTTCTTCTTGCTCATTTTGATTTTCGTTACTGCTCTTAGCAGCTTTTCCGGATCCTTTCTTATCCGGGCTAACTAAGACAATTAATTTTCTTCCTTCCAGTCTTTTCTCCCGCTCGACTTTGGAAATGTCTGATAAATCCGCAATCGTTTTATCCAAAACTTTGTGTCCGAATTCGGGATGCGTAATCTGCCTGCCCGAAAAAAAGACAACCAATCTTACTTTGTCCCCATTTGTTAAAAACTCCCTGGCGCGTCTTTCCATAACGCCAAGGTCGTTTTCACTCATAAAAGGTCCGAGTCTGACTTCTTTGGTTTCGGAAACTTTGGTCTTTTTCTTTTCCTCCCGCTTCTTCTTTTCTTCCTGATAGAGAAATTTTTTGTAATCAACTATTTTTGCGACCGGTGGTTTTGCCATTGGGGCAACTTCTACCAGATCCAGTCCCTGACTTCGGGCAGCTTCCAGAGCTTCGAATTTCGATAGAACTCCTATTTGTTTTCCTTCTGCGTCTAAAACGCGAAGGCTCAGAGCATAAATTCTTTCGTTAACTCTGTAAAATTTCCTATTGTCCTCGTGCCTTTTATACCTTTTTATCAATTTCTTCTTTTAACCTATTAATTAGGTCCGCTATTTTAATCTTTCCCAAATCTTTTCCTTGGCAAGTTCTAACAGAAACCGAACCGCTTTCTGTTTCTTGCTTTCCTATTATACCTAAATATGGGACTTTTTGTAAAGTAGCCTCTCTAATTTTGGCTTGGAGGCGCTCGTTACGTAAATCAGCCTCAACTCTGATGTTTGCGTCCTTTAATTTTTCCACCAACTCTTTGGTAAACGCATTTTGCTCATCGGTAATTGGTAACAGTGAAATCTGCACCGGCGAAAGCCACAACGGAAAAGCTCCTTGAAAATGCTCAATAATCATTGCCAAAAATCTTTCGTATGAACCAAAGGTCGCTCTGTGTAGCATAATTGGTCTGACTTTTTGGTTATCCTCGTCGACAAATGAAAGATCAAACCTTTCTGGTAAATTGAAATCAACTTGAATGGTAGATAGTTGCCATTCTTTTCCGAGTGAATCTTTAACCATTAAGTCCATTTTGGGACCATAAAACGCCGCTTCGCCGTCCACTCTTTTATATTCAATCTTTAATTCTTTTAAGATCTCTTCCATTAAGCATTGCATCTCCTCCCACTTTTTTTCATCGCCCAAATATTTCTCCCTGTTTTTAGGATCCCAGGTGGAAAGCCTAATCCAATACTTGAGTCCGAAATCTTTTATCATAATTTTATTAATTTCAAGCGCGCGGCGGAATTCTTCTTTAACTTGGTCAGGTCTGGCGAAGACATGGGAATCATCAAGTGTTAATCCTAAAACTCTGGCAAGCCCCTCGAGTTCACCCGATTGTTCTGAGCGATACTGAGTCGTACTTTCAGCATAACGTTGCGGCATTTCCTTATAGGAAATAGGTTTTCTGGCAAAAATTTGAGTATGGTGCGGACAATTGGCTGGTTTTAAAATATAATCTCTGCCTTTAGCGTGCATTGTCGGGAACATGTCGTTTGAAAATTTCTCTAAATGCCCTGACTTTTCGTAAAGTTCTTTTCTGGTAATATGAGGAATCCAAACAAACTCATAGCCTTGTTTTTCCAAAAGGTCTTCGATATATCTTTGGAGAGTTCTTCTAAGCACTGTTCCTTTTGGTGTAAAAAGAGGAAGTCCTGACCCTACTAAATCAGAGAACGTAAATAAATCTAACTCCTGCCCGAGTTCCTGATGACTTTTTATTTTTGTGTCCATGGGGTTATTCTATCAAGTATTGGTAAGATTATCTAGCCAATAAATTCTGATTTTTTTGGATAACAAATTTAATAACGTCCGCGACAAAATTTCCTACAACAGGGATAAGGTTTATGTTTTTTAAAATAAGGGTAAGAATTGCGACTATTAGAGCCAGTCCAATCGTTACTCCAAGCGCCCAGGCAATTCCGCCGAGAAGATTATTAATAAAGATTTGTCTGCGTGAAGTTTTTATCTGTTCGTATCTTTCCATATATTCTTATTATAGTCCTAATTCTCCGGAAATTTCCTGCATGGCTTTAAGCACTATCCCGACAAATTCAGTCAAAGGAATTGTTAATTCTTTCTCGCACATCATAATTTGGGCGCGGTTGGCGCCTTTGGCAAAAGACGGCTCATTAAAACGTTTCATCACAAAATCAACATTCAAAAGCCCAAGTTTTTTCTCTGGGTGGATTAAAGCCGCGGCAATAATTAGTCCTGTTAGCTCGTCACAGCAATAGATACTCCAGTCAAGTTTAGTTTTAGGGACAACACCGTTATTCTGCCAGTTGTGCGATTTAATGGCGCGCATTAATTTTGGATCAAGTTTATCGCCGATTTTTTCTTCCAAAATTAAAGTGTGTCTTTCCGGATGATTTTTGCATAGTTCATAATCAGCGTCATGCAAAAGTCCGACAATTCCCCACGCTTCTTTCTCTTGCGGAATCGGTTTGGGAGTCAGCCTTTTGTACAAAGCTTTCATTGCCGCTTCACAGGCCAAGTGGTGTTTAATCAAGTTTTCATTTTTGACTAAACTTTGTAGAATTTGATACGCTTCATCTCTTGTCATAGTGGGTCCCTATCCCGATGTCACATCTGGGTGACCTGTCCGAAGAGTCTCAAGACGACATCGGACCGCTCTAACCAATGCGAATCTCCTGGTCTGAGATAATTCTCTCAATAATTTGCTTACTTTTCAACTGTTTAAGTTTGTATTCAATTTGCCTAGCTTTTGTTAACGTAGGATATTCTTGATAAAACATTAATTTAAATGGTCTGGTTAATCTTGTATATGTAGATTTTCCCGAGTTATGTTTTTCTATCCTTCGTTTGATATCGTCGGTTGAACCAATGTAATATCTGGAGTTAACGAGGGATTGTAATATGTAGACGTAAGCCATATGTGGAGCTGACAGGATTCGAACCTGTGACCTCTTCAATGTCAATGAAGCGCTCTAACCAACTGAGCTACAACTCCAAGAGTTTTGAGAGCTCTGACGGAATCGAACCGCCTAACCTGTCCGATGTTCATCGGACCGCTCTAACCAACTGAGCTAAGAGCCCTTAAACGAGTCTTCCCTCAAAGACCCGTTTAATTCTAACAAAATAAATTCAATTTAACAATAAAAAATTATGCTTCATAAACAACTTGCGGTTGTTGTTTAGCTGCCATCCACGTGCTGTTTGCAACTGTATCTAAGTGTCCTTCGGGCGTTTGTCTATAGCGCATAGCGTCTATTGCTGCCAATCCTCTTGGGTCTGAGTTTGATCCTTCAACAGGTGTTCGCATGTCCCATTCGTGATTTGAGTACATAACTAAAACCTTTGGATTATTTTGCTCTGACATAAATTGTCACCTCCTTTTCCATAAAAAAACCGCCATTGCTGGCGGGTTTGTCTTTATTACAAGTCAATTCCCGCCGTTTAGGCGTTAATAAGGAACTTGACAACAAATAAAGATTTCATTTTATAAAATAATTTTATCCAAAAACATCAAGATTTGTCAATTACCAATTATCCAACCTGCTGAGAAACAGC
>Ga0182021_10012015_pt1 | contig 10290 bp, 10 predicted proteins | sample 612E3MmetaG_FD_120493 | JGI IMG/M metagenome (GOLD analysis project Ga0182021, IMG submission 120493) | Permafrost microbial communities from Stordalen Mire, Sweden - 612E3M metaG (Illumina Assembly) | ecosystem: Environmental > Terrestrial > Soil > Wetlands > Permafrost | place: Sweden... | reverse complement strand
CACGGCGTTCAAGAATGAAGGTAGTAGGCAGATATTCGTCCATCATAATTCCATTAAGTGAATATGTCTGCCGCAGAATAAAGAACGCGTAGGCACCACCATCATAAACTTTGACATTCATGCTTTCCAAACGGTTTTCGTACTCTTTGATTCCAGGCAATGCATGGCGCAATCGCGATTTTGTTGAATCGATAGGCTCTGCCATCCCCCAATATGTCACATAATAGACATCCTTACCAAAGAAATTGTCCATCAAACTATCGGTGTTTATCGGAATGCCGTTATAAGCTTGCTTCAGCGCTTGGTGGAAATCAGCAATCTCACGTTCGATGAGTACAACATCTTCAGATATACCACCCGATGATTCCTTTTTTTCTCGGACACAGGAAAATAACAGCACTAAAAGTAATGATGCAATAATTCTCATATATTGCCTCTTTTTTATTGTATTCGGAAATGAATCTCTGGTTGTTTTCCCAAGAACAAAAACATTGAATGATGCAGCGGCTTCTCTTCTCACTATGTCTCTCACTTAATTCCTTATCGGTAAAAATTCCGTTCCCATTTGTTCTTGCGAATTTCTGTAATCATTCTCTCGCTAAACTTTCTGCCATCGGAAAATCGGCAATTCGCCTCAACATTTGCAACACTGCGCATTCCAGGGATGACTGTCGATACGGCAGGATGATGTAAGCAAAAACGCAATGCTAACTCGGGTAATGTTGCCGCTTCCTTGCCAAGAAGCTGTGTGAGCGCATTTGTTCGTTCTACAACTTGTTGCTTCCGATCATTGCGGAAGTAATGATTGCGGAAATCTCCTGCAGGAAATTTTGTCTCCGATGTAATCTTCCCTGTCAGTCCACCTTCGTCCAACGGCACACGGACGATAATACCGATATTCTTTTCCTGGCAAAGTGGGAAAAGATTATTCTCTGGGGTTTGATCAAAAATGTTATATATGACTTGAAACGAATCCACTAATCCCGTCGCACTGACCTTCAGCGCATTGTCCGGCTGGTGGTCATTAAGAGAAATTCCGAAGAATCGTATTTTCCCTTGTTCCTTTAATTTGGCGATAGCATCCTGCCATTCAGCGTCCGGCGCCCAATCGTCATCCCACACATGGAATTGCTGAACATCAATGGAATCAACATGAAGGTTTTTCAAACTGGTTTCAGTAGATTTGATAATATGATCGTAGGGAAATGCTTCGCGCAGTATTGTTCCCGGTCGTGCCGGCCACTTTCCGTTTTTTGGAGGAATCTTCGATGCAACATACAATTGTTCCTTCCGCTCCTTCATCACCTGTCCAATTAAATTCTCAGAGTGCCCATTGCCATAGACCAAAGCTGTATCGATAAAGTTCAGTCCAAGATCGACGGCGCGATGCAAAGCACGAATTGATTCATCATCCTTTGCCCCATGCCATAATGTTCCACCGATGCCCCATGCACCGAAACCAATTTCTGAAATCTTAAGACCAGTTTTACCAAGTTTTCTGTATTCCAAGACACTTCTCCTTTCTCACTATTCTTCACCCGTTAGCCTCTTCCACTTGTCTTCAAGGGCTTGTTTGGAATTCTTTGGGAAAAACTTTGCATGGAGCTGCTTCAATTTCGCCATGGTGAGAGAATCAAGTTCTTCGTCATCATGATCTCTCTTGAGCATCATCTCAAACGATTGTCGTTCATCCGAACTCATTTTCGCCATCACTTGCTTCAGCCGCTGAACCATCTTGCGTTGCTCAACCGATGTCATGTATATTCCTCCGATGAATGAAAATCATTTCACCCACTTCTTCAGAAACGCAAAGACCTTTGTTTTATCGTGTCCTTTATAGGGATGATTTTTAGGAAACTCCAATTCTTCTGTATCCTGAGAGTGTATCAGCTGGCCGTTTTTATTGAGAATAAAGATATGTGGATACCCTGCAATTTTCGAATATTTCGAGAGAACTACTTTGTTCTCATTCTCCTTGCTTACATTGATCTTGACAATAACGTAATGCTTGTTGAGATAGTTTTCAAGGTCTTTATTCTGAATGAAAAGACTATCGAGACGATGACACCAGATACACCACTCACCCCCGATATCAAGAAGAATGCGCTTATTAGATTTCTTCGCCAGCACGATGGCATCTTGAATGTCTTTCTGCGCATCGCGTTCGGGATCAAACTTCTGGTGTTGTTCAGATGTTTGTTTCGTGGAATCAACAGGTTGCGCGAGAATAAGTGAAACGGTTAGCACAATGATCGTAAGCATCGAAAGAAACGCTGCTTTCATAAGTAATTCCCCGGATGGATGTCACGAAAGGATGAGGGGCAAAAGGAATGATCTGGTTTGACCATGACGGAAAATAAATTGTCTGAGGTATAAAAACACCTTGTGCCGAGGGCGGGACTCGAACCCGCACGCCCTTTGCAGGACACAGGATTTTAAGTGATACCCTTATGCGAATTCAGATCGCTATCGGCTATTCTAATTCAAAAAAACACATACTTTTTTGTTCCATAGGATCATAAATAGGAACATCTGCAGTCGTTAATTATTAGTTGAAGATACTAAACCAAAATATATCAAGCAAGCACATACACTAAAACACAACTACATTCCGGAGGAACCGGGGTCAAAAAAAATCCCCTTCAGCTTTCACTACAGGGGATATTGTCATCTTGTCAAATACCTTAAACTGCTGCTGATAATGACAAAGTAGGATCAGGCAATTGATATTTGCCTTGGTTTTTCTTTATCAGTTTATCATCGTCCACTGCACTCTTCAGCGCTCGATCTATAGTTGCTTCGGAGACACCATATTTACCAGCAAGATCAACTATTTCTTTGCGTTGCAGAACAGTCTCGCTACCAAATACATCTACCCGGTCAATCTTGTCTACGAACTTCGGACGGGCGGAAGAATTGGGATTCACCAAATGTGCATTTTCATCAACTTCACCTAAGTCTTTAAACCATAGTGTTGCTTGTTCAAGCTCAAGAATGCGAACCTTACGAGAATCATCCGTGTCGTGGCGTAATTTTGTCGGCTTTAATAACCGTTTCGATTCATCGGTCTCAGACTGTTTAAACATAAGAACAGTATCGGATGCACCGCTAAAAACACTCTATCCACGCATATTATCGTTGTGCATAGTGTCGTGGCGTGTTCCCTTTTTCGTATGATGGACAACAAGTATGACGATATTGTATTTCTCTTGTAGTTCTACGAGTCGCCGCATCATTTCTTTCATTTCACTAGAATCATTTTCTTCTGGAACACGTGCTGTCTATTATTTTCGTCTGTGGCAACGAGACGGTAAATATATATACCGCTGGCATATCGACTTGCATCGAAGGTTTTCTGATAATATCCAGGTTCCTGCTGTTCGTTCACAAGATTGGCAACTTCTCTTCCAAGCACATCGTAAACTTTCAATGCAACGAAACCGGTTACAGGTAATTGATAACTGATAACTGTCGACGGATTGAAGGGGTTAGGATAATTCTGGAACAATCCATATTCAACGGGAATATTGCTGATCACACCCTTACTCTCAACGGATGTAGATGTGCTATCAACCGGTTCTCCATATAATATTCCTCGTCCGACTGGCGTCACATAACACCTGCCATAAACCCGTGGATCGCCCATAATCTGATTAATCTTTCCGTACTGATGCTTGTCGTCATTGATTCTTGTCCATGATGCACCAATGTCATCCGAACGGAAAAATCCCAGTACACCTTTGACATTTCCAAACAAATAAATGGAAGGATAACCACCCGCGATCTTTGGCTTGCCAAACCCTAATCGGTAAGCTGCAGAGACGGTTTTAATATTTGTCGCTGTTGCACCCGAGGTGGTCGATCGGCAAAGTCCTTCCTGACCACAGCAAATCCAGATATCCCCTTCATAACCCGAAACCGCGGTGACATTACCGTCCTGCGGGAGCCAGCTTGGAACAATAGGTAAATTTTCAACACCTTTTTGAAAAGTTTTTCCACCATCCGAAGAAATCCATAGTTGTCCGTTTATTCCATCATAAGCATAAAATTTTTCCGTGTTGACCCTATCCGCAATCGGAGAGATGAGAGGGACACCGCCGCCACACGCTGTCCATGTTGATCCATCGTCTGTAGAATATGACATCACTGCTCCGATCGGACTCCAAACTATTGTGCTCCCGTCTGCCGAGAGTGCGATCGACCACACACCTCCATCAGATGCACCGACCGGCCATGTACCGAAATCGTGCCACGTGATCGTTCCATCGAGTGAGTAGGCGCCATGATTGATTGAAACCCAGGAGGGAGAATTATATGTCTTGACAACTTCTTCAGGTGCATTTTCAGCGAATGCAATGGACGATGTCGTCCATTTTGCCGGACTGTACTTATCCAGCGGAGATACGTCAAGACTATCGTGTCTAAATCCGTCAACGTCTCCCATGGCTGATAAAAGTTTCGTATATGGAGGAGTGACGATTTGAAACGTCTGGGTTTCTTCCACATTCTCATCCCTGAAAAACCATACCGGAGTGGAAGCATAAATATCGTTACACGCCCAAATTCCGAATCCGGTCCCGAACATCGCCTTGCTCGAATCGAAGGGATCTATTACCAGGCAGGCAAGCCATTCTCGATTCAGAGTTTTATTGTAATTTGCGTAACTACAATCTATCGTGGCATTTGAAAGACGAGGAAACCAGGTAACACCACCATTTGTGGAAAGATATATTTCATCCATCGGTGACCAACGATCGAGTGTACTGACAATGACGACATTCGGATTTTTGGGATTGACGGAAACGCCGCTGAATCCGTAATAACCTGATGACGGACTGATATCCGTCCAATTTCCTCCCGGGATGCCATATTTCCACACGGAGCCTGCGGTTGCACCATTTGGACCCGGGTAATCTGAAAATGTTATATAGAGAATGCTATCGGCCAGAGCAGCCCTTATTGCCATCACCCCTTTCGGTTGCCCCTCTACAACTCTCCATGAAGCACCTCCGTCATCGCTTCGATACAAACTTTTACCAGTTGTATCGGCAGCGGCCGCAAAAATATGTTGCGTCGCGGTGCCGGATGACTCCCCCGCCGGATCAAAAAGGACAAAATTTACACCCGACGGAATAAACGATGAAACCCTCGTCCAGGAGGATGCATAGTTGGTCGATTTCCATAAACCGTCGACTGTTGTTCCCATGAAAAGAATAGAATTAAAATTCGGATCAACCTGAAGTCTCTCTCCTGCGCCGCGTCCATCCTCATCCCCGCCGATCTTGAATGGCAATTGATGAATCGTCCAGGTATTACCCTTGTCTGTCGATGAAAAGAGAGCGCCAAGTTGCGCCCATGACTCCGTCCATTCCCCACATTCCATATAAACGCGATTCGTGTCATTTCGATCGACAGCGATGGAGAGTACGCCCATGTATTCAGCTGCAAGATTATTTATAGTTAATTCATCGTTCAATGGTATCCACTTACCGACTGATTTATCCCACCGATATGCGCCGCCTATATCGGTGCGAGCATACACCAAATCCTTCACAACAGGATGGTACACTATCCCGGGTATAAATCCTCCACAACCGACAATGACGCTCTTCCAGGTATATGGCGCCGTCTGGCTAAGAGATTGCTGAACGTATGTCAATGCGACGACCATCAACAGGAGGACAATAATAATCATCTGATTTCTGGAATTATCAATCTCTGTTCGATTCATATTCCCACTTTGGTTCTCAATTGACGTGTCTCCGATCAAGTGTCAATATAAAATTATTGTTCTCATCAACTGAACTGTCTACGGATAGAGTTGAAACCAAGAGAATTTAATGATGTATAACGAGAATTGCGAATACTTTACGCGACTCAGTAGGCTGAGCCAGACAGGTTCGTATCAAAAAGTAAATGATGAATGTGATAGTATTTATAAAGAAATTTAAAGAGTCAATTCCTCGCTTAATAGTAAAACCTCGATACCACGCCAATGGAATGCCGAGGCTTCGAGGGGACTCGCATCTTTCTTGGGGAGGGAAAGGATGCAAGGGGATTAATTATTGCTTTTCAATTCTAAAAATCAATTCAAGAAGAAGCCCTAAGAGATCCTAAATTTTTCCAGAAACAAAAATTATAAAAATTCGATTCGCCCTAAGGAATGCAAAAATAATTTCCAGAAAAAGTTATAGGGAAACCACTTCCGCCCTCCCCTCGACATTGATTCCTCTGATATATCGAATTAGTGATAGTCTTTTCTGGAAGCTCTGGAGACTTAAAAAGGAAAGCTCCCAACACAGGAAGGTTCAACTCCGCTAACAATGGTGCAATACGATTTCGGCAACAGAGAATTCCTTGTTGACAAAGTGCATCACAAATCCGCGGACTTCCATAGACCCTGTGGCTCTGCTGATGGATCTGCTTGACCAATGGCAATAATGTTTGATTGTTCCGTTCTCGGCGTGAGAGACCACACTGCTGCCAGCGATAATATGTGCTGCGTGATACACCAAGAATTTAGCACAAACGTTTTAAGGGAATAGTGCCCTCTTGCTTTTGGATAAATCAATATTTCATCGTTCGTTTCTCGAGAAGAATGCCAGGGCTATTTTTTAAATATCTCGTTCTTGTTTGGCTCGTGCCAACTCTTGTTCCAATCGGCGAACCTGATCTTGCTCCGGTTTCATGTTTCCTTTTCCGAGAAATGCGTATTCGGAATCTGTTGCTTATTCATTTTTCCAGCGATATAACAGTTCGGGACGAATTCCAAGATCTTTTTCAATATCGGTGATCCTACGATTGCTTTCTTGAATCATTCGCAGTGCATTGTGTATAAATTGTGAGTCGAATTTTCGACGTCGTTGTGGCTCTGACATTTGAACACCTCCTGACAGAATATACTGACTTTTCTTGGTGTCCGGAAGTTCGAGCCAAGATCAAAATCCTCCTTGCAAGGAGGTAGTAGCGCTACAGCGCCAACGGGGAATTTTGTAATTACGTTTCATCCATCCTCTTTGAGGTGGGGATTTTGGGGTGGTTCAGTATTATTTACTCCTGACAAGACGAAAGCCGCAGTAATAGTTACGAAGGTCCGGGTTGGCGCAGTTACGAAGAGCAACGCGACAGTCATTGTCGTCGTAGAACGAACCACCGCGCAGTACACGGCTCACGCTTCCGCTTGTTGGTCCTGGTGGATTTGAGACAGTGCCCAAGTCTTTGCAAGTCTGATAATATCCATTTAAATAGCAATCCGAACACCATTCCCATACATTTCCGTTCATATCATTTATACCAAGTTGGTTTGCTTTTTTCGTTCCTGCTGTGTGTGTTGTACCGTTGGAATTGGAAGAATACCACGAAACTCCATCAATGGTGCTGCTTCCGCTATAGGTGTAGTTATCTGACCAATTTTTCCCTCCCCGAGCGGCATATTCCCATTCCGCTTCGGTCGGCAGGCGGTATTTGTTTGGGCTGCTTGTTAAACCACCCTCTTCATTTAAATATCCAAGCCACGTTTGTATATCATTCCAACTTACTCGCTCAACAGGTAAACTATCACCGGTAAAGTAACTTGGATTTGCGTTTAATGTTGTTCCTCCGTTGGTCTGCTTCCATTGTACTACGTCCCGCCATCGTTTTTGTGTAACCTCGAACCTGCCAATATAAAAATTAGAAAGTGTTACGCTATGCTGTGGTTGCTCATCGCTAAAACCAGTTCCGTTTGGACTTCCCATAGTAAATGTACCCCCTTCAACAAATATTCCTCCTGCTGCTGCTATGTTAAAACTTGAAGTATTGGAATATGGCGATGTATTATATTGCGATTTTGCACGAATACGAAAATAATATGTTGTTGAATCAAACACAGAGGTAATTGTTACACTAGTTACATTTGCACCAACAGTTTTTACTAAATAATAGTTGATACTGTCTGTGCTTTGCCATATTTCAAATCCAATCTCCAACGAAGAATTGTCCGTCCAACTTAAACTTACGTCGGAAGTTGTCATTGAAGTAATTGTTAAATTGGTCGGCGCTATCAGTTCCTCCTGCAGGTCAACCGGGTTATTAAGTTCCTGCTCTTTTTTGCAGGAAAGATTGAGAAGTGTGAGTGTAAGAAAAAATGCTAGAAATAATTTGTGTGCCATAATTTTGCCTTGTTTTATATTAAATCACCCTAACGCCATTCCAAATCCCCCTTGTCCCTTCAGGACTTTCCCCCCCTTTGAAAGAGGGAATTCTGATCTTGCCCACAAATTCGGACAATGAGATAAGTAAAAGACGCTTGCAATTCAAATTGCATCGGAGTAAGATTTCCGATGGTAGAATGCAAACAGAAAGAGAACTGCAACTAATGTTTCATCAGCTGCAGTTGTCTATCAGACAATTTCCTAACGAGTTTTATTTTTTCTCGCTCGGCGGGTTGACAGGCACTATGTCAAATTTGCCGGACTGTTCTATAAAGAAGATGGATTCAGAATCCTCAACACCACCGCTTTCATGCTTAACACCGGCCGGAACATAGACATAAGAGCCGGGTCCATACTTTTTGCCATTCAATGTATATGCGCCCTTGATAACCACAATCTTTGTAGCATACGTGTGGTAATGAAGCGATGCTTTGAATCCTGCCGGGAATTTATTCATACCACCATACGCTCCCTTGGTTTGGTCACCCCAAAGCGTTACAGTCATAACGCCCGGAGGCCCGCCTTGCAATTGTTCCCATTTGATGTCTTCAGCAGCCCAAAGGACTGCCTCTTTGTTCGTTTTCTTTTGAGCGGAAGTCTCCGTTATCCCTAAGAAAATCAGTCCAACAAGGACCATTACGATGTATAATGAGAATCTTTTCATAGAACCCTTCATATTAAATTGTGGTGGATAAAGTAAGTGTTTTACCAACAGCGAATAGCGGTCTTTAGTTCCAAGCGTCCCATTTTGTCATCCTATAAACCCTATGCATTTTGATAAGATGACAAAGTTGTCGCTCCTACTGAAGCAGATATTGCAATGGTCGCTATCGTGAGAATAAACTATCAATTCAAGTTGACCGTTATTCGATCTACAGCGTTGTGTAACTCTCTACCGGACAGATGTGAGTATATCTGAGTAACAACTATCGATGTATATCCTATGAGCCGTTGCACTTTATAGACACCTACTCCATTTTGCACAAGCCAAGTTGCAAAAGTATGTCTTATTAGCCTATGAAAGTGTAGTTTTTTATCTAGTCCCGTTGCAATAACAGCCCTTTTGAAAAGATGAGATATCCTCATAAGATCAAGATGCCACCTTTCTCACCAACGAATACATATTCAGATTTGCGAGGTATTAATTCCAAAACTCCTAGCGCAACAATATTGAGAGGAACAACTCGTTCTCTTCCTGTTTTTGTACGAAAATCATCTGTGTTCTTGATATCGATAAGCTTGTGAGCAAAATCGACTTGATCCCATTTGAGATTAGCTATCTCAGCTCGTCATAGACCGGTATTCACTGCGAACAAAACAACACTCCTGAACCATTGTTTCGGAATTGCCGCTAGCACTCTATTCATCTCTTCCTTATTCAAATAAGTTGGCCGCTGCTGTGAAAGCGAACAAACTTGAAAGGATTCTTTTCAAGGATCTGCCCGCGAACAGCCAATCCAAATATGGCCTTAATGGTCCGCAGATAGATATTCACCGATACCGGTTTTACTTTCTTTAATCTGTGCGCTTTTAAACCTTCGATGTCGAGTGCCGTAACTTTGTCTAGATACTTATCCCCAACATATTCAATGAAAATTTTCATTGCAAAGGTTGCTTTTTTGTGGTTTCAAGAACGTGGTGTATCTTAGAATATTCGAGATACTTTTCAAAGAATTGTGAAAGAATGATATGAGGATAACAAGAGTTTTGGTTGCTCTCAAAATCAACCAAGAATTTTTTCGCTTCAATCTTGCTCTTTGTTTTTGTTGAAAGGCGTTGCCACCTCCCACTGCTATTGAAGTAGCAAATATAAAATATTCCGTTTGAACGCTTGGTAAGAAATATGGCAGTCTCCTTCACAATACGTTGAAGAATGAGACCGCATATGATCACTTGACCTTTTGTGGAGAATGAGTCGAAGGAAGAAATATTTACAAAATCTGCAAGTTCACAAATCTAACAAACTTACAGTGCCGAGAGCGGGACTCGAACCCGCACGCCCTTTGCAGGACACAGGATTTTAAGTCCTGTGCGTCTACCAATTCCGCCATCCCGGCAGGGTAAATGCGGATTTCTGATTTCGAATTGAGGATTATTT
>Ga0182021_10012014_pt1 | contig 10290 bp, 13 predicted proteins | sample 612E3MmetaG_FD_120493 | JGI IMG/M metagenome (GOLD analysis project Ga0182021, IMG submission 120493) | Permafrost microbial communities from Stordalen Mire, Sweden - 612E3M metaG (Illumina Assembly) | ecosystem: Environmental > Terrestrial > Soil > Wetlands > Permafrost | place: Sweden... | reverse complement strand
CTTCACAAAATCAACACAATCGTGGTTGACAAAACCGGCACGATAACAAAAGGAAAACCGGAAGTCACTGATATTATTTTGGCTGATAATACCAGAACTGATAATAACGAAACTAAAAAAGCAGATTTTAACGCGGATTCAAATCATGTTTTGTCTCTTCTTGCATCACTTGAAAATAATTCTGAGCATCCTCTTGCCGTTGCAGTCGTGGAGAGGGCAATTAAACAAAAAGCCGGATTTTTAAAAGTCGATGACTTTGAAAATCTAGAGGGCAAAGGCCTAAAAGGCACAATAAACGGAAGTGTCTACCATGCTGGAAATTTAAGGTTGATGAAAGAACTGGGTATAAATTATGATTCTGAACTAATAGACAGCCTGGCAAAACAGGGCAAAACCCCTGTTCTTTTTGCAAATGAAAAGAAAGTCATTGCCACCATAGCTATAGCAGACACTATAAAAGATTCAAGTATCGAGGCTGTCAGACAACTTCATAAGCTTGGAATTAAAGTCGTAATGCTTACAGGTGATAACATAAATACAGCAAAATTTATTGCCGAGCAGGTAAAAATAGACAGAGTTTTTGCAGAGGTGCTCCCCCAGGACAAGGCCAATAAAATAAAAGAGCTGCAGTCCCAGGGCTTTGTTGTTGCAATGGCCGGCGATGGTGTAAACGATGCGCCTGCCCTTGCCCAGGCTGATGTGGGAATTGCCATGGGTACAGGCACTGATGTAGCCATAGAATCGGCTGATATTATCCTGCTTGCGGGTGATATATCAAAGATACCCAAAGCAGTCAAATTATCAAAGAAGACAATGGCTATAATAAAACAAAACCTTTTCTGGGCATTTATTTACAATATTATTGGCATCCCCCTTGCAGCCGGAGTATTTTTCCCTTTCTTTGGCCTTCTTTTAAACCCGGCATTTGCAGGGCTTGCAATGGCTTTAAGCAGCGTATCTGTAGTCTCAAATTCCTTAAGATTAAGGTTTGCAAAGATATGAAAGAATTCTCTTATAAATATGAATATCATGTAAGCGGGATGCATTGCCCTGCCTGCGAGCTCTTGATAGAGAAGAAGGTCGGTAAACTTGAAATCGTTAAAAATGTCAATGCTGTCCTGGGTGATAAGAAGTTGTATCTTGAAACTGAGACTGGCATCAATAAGGATGAACTTCTGGCAGAAGTTAACGACCTTATAAGGCCCCATGGTTATGAAATAAGCCTTAAGCGGTCAAAACATAAGGTAAATTTTAAAGATCTTGCAATCGGCTTTGGGATCGCAGCAGCAATTGTAGGCATATTTTTTTTGATACAAAAACTTGGAATTGCCAATATACTTGGCGGAAAATCCATGTCTTTTGAGCTGGTGTTATTAATCGGAATAGTCGCTTCCCTTTCATCATGTATGGCCCTCGTGGGCGGCCTTGTGCTTTCAATATCTTCAAGCTATGCAAGAGGCAAAGACAGGATATGGCCGCTGATACTATTTCATACAGCAAGAATTATCGGATTTTTCCTTTTAGGCGGAGTTATAGGGCTGGTCGGGATAGCATTTAAGCTTACTCCAAGATTTTATTTTGTCGCAAGTATAGTGCTATTTATAGTAATGCTCATCCTGGGCATTAACCTGCTGGATGTTTTTCCTTTTTTCAGGAAATTACAGCTTAAGATGCCAAAAAGCCTGTCAAAGCGTATAACGGGGGCTGAAAAAATCGGCAATAAGTTTGCACCTTTACTACTTGGAATACTTACTTTTTTTCTTCCATGCGGCTTCACACAATCAATGCAGATAAATGCAATGGCAAGTGGTGGTTTTCTGAAAGGCGGCCTTATAATGCTAATATTTGCGCTTGGAACATTGCCCGTGCTTGCCCTGATTTCTTTTACTTCAGTAAGATTTTCTCATTCCTTAAAATCAGGTATATTTTTTAAGACAGCCGGATTTATTGTAATTTTCTTTGCAATCTTTAATTTTTTATCAGCCCTCACAGCGGCGGGGTTTGTATCACCAATATTTTAACTAATTATTGGTGAATAATTTAATTTTTATTAAATAGGTTGTTGAAATTGAGCTAAAATTTTTTTAATTTAGCTTTTTTATTTAGTTATTCAACAGCAGCTAATTATAAATTTATAATCTGAAATGACCTGAAAGGTGATTGAAAGTAAAAATGAACGAACAGACTAAAAATAGCATTGTCAGTAATAATAATAATTCCCTTATAAATTTTAAAAAATCAAAAAGCTTGCTGGAGAAGATAATAAAGATGGTTGAGGGAAAAGAATACTGTATTGACATAATGCAGCAGAACCTTGCCGTAATCGGCATGCTCAAGTCCGCGCACCAGATTTTAATGGAAAACCATCTACATAGCTGCTTTACAAAAGCTATGGAATCCAAACAGGACAAAAGAAAACTTGAGATGATAGAAGAGATTCTTAAAGTCACCAAACTGGCAAACAAATAATACCCAAAAAGTCTATCACTATATTTACTGATTTGTTGTATACAGAAAGCAATAATATTATTGTTTTAATGAATATCGATAAATATTTTATGTTTTTCATATAATATTTATTGACAAACGATAAATTTTAATTATATATTGTTTCAACTTATATAACAAGAATGAAACTGGAGAATTCAGTGAAGAGAAGCTTCTGGACAGGTCTTATGGATGTGTTAGTTATATTTTTTATCGCAGCTTTAGTGGTAGTCATGATTTTGCTGCCTTTTATTTTTAATAAGTATGGAGGACTTTACGGAAGCTTGACTATCAGTTCCGTGTGGGCCATAGTTTTTTTATATTTTACTGCTGTTCCCTTCATGACCTTGTTAACAATGACTAAAAAAATAGTAAATAATATCAAACGTAAAAATCCTTTTTGCCGCAGCACTATTACAGCACTTAATATAATCAGTATTTGTGCTTTTACAGATTTTATCCTCTATGCTATCGGTACTGCCATCATTTTTAAGAACCTGCTGTCATTGACTCTGGCAATTGCTGCCTTTATGGTAGGATTGACAAGCTTGATTCTTGCGCAGCTTGTTAATGAGGCTATAAAAATAAAGCAGGAAAATGACCTTACAATTTGAGGTGGGATAATGCCAATAATTATTAATTTAGATGTAGTCCTTGCAAAACGTAAAATGAGCATTTCAGAGCTTGCAGATAAGGTTGGTATTACTCTTACAAATCTATCAATTTTAAAAACCAACAAAGCAAAAGCAATCCGTTTTTCCACCCTGGAGGCCATATGTAAGGCACTGGAATGCCAACCGGCAGATGTCCTGGAGTATAAGGATGAGTGACTCATCAGTAAGAACGGCTGGGAATATTATTTTCAAAATTTTTCTAACTTTTAAGGTCCGGAAAAAAATTTTAAAACAAGAAACAAACTTTTTCAAGTTATAGATATGATTTAAGAAAGCAGGTAATGAATGAAAACGGCTAAAAATATTTTAATATTCTGGGTGATAATTGCATTTCTTGTAACTTTTACAAGTCTTCTTGTATATGTTGCCGCCCAACAGGTACTTAGACTGGGGGCAAACGGGATGCCGGCAGAGCTTGCCGTAAAGACTTCAATAAACCTGGAAAATTCCAAAAGCCCGCTGGATGCTGTCCCTGGTGAAATTACTGACATTTCAAAAAGCCCGGGTACCTTTGTGATGGTTTTTGACAAAGATAAAATCCTCATCGCTTCATCTGCAATAATGGGCAAGGACAAGCCATTATATCCAAAAGGAGTGCTGGATTATGTTGATAAAAATGGTGAAAACAGAGTCACATGGCAGCCCCAAAAAGGGCTACGTTTTGCTACAATTGCGATAAAAGCCGGGGATAAATATATTGTTGCAGGGCGTTCATTAAAAGAAACTGAAAAGCTGATTGACACTGTCGGGAGCCTGGTTTTCTATGCATGGCTGGCTTGTATAATTTTTTCATCAGCCGCACTCGTAATTATTTACATTTTTATCAAAAAAGTATTTAAGCCACAGACGTAAAGTTCATAAATTTATGTCTTCATACTTGCAGCAAATTATCAAAAAAGTATTTAAGCCACAGACGTAAAGTTCATAAATTTATGTCTTCATACTTGCAGCAAAGTCTTTTATATTGTCTTCAAGTATGTTGGAAACGCTTTTGTCAACTTTTGATATTTTTTTAATTATGGCCCTTATTGCAAAATTCATTTTTTCGAGATTAAACTCATATCCGAAGTATCCTTTTGCGGCCGCAACATCTAAAAGTTCCTGCGGAAAATTATCACTTAATTCCTTTTGGGCCTCCTCAACAGAAGCACCGCAAATAAAAAGCCCGATTTTCTTTTTTAGGAGCTCCGGCAGGTTGCCTGCACAGAACTTTTTAACCTTTGAATTTATTTTTCCTGCAGTGATGGGCCCTCCGATAATAACAGTATCATAATTATTTAAGGCAATTTTTTGTTTGCTCCCCAAATCAACAACTGATATTAATGAATCATTGTCTTTTAGATTTACTGAGAGCATATTGGCACATTTTTCAGTGCACCCATATTGTGAAGCATACGCTATCAAAATACTCATTTTGAACCTCTCTCTAAAATTTAAAACTCAAATCTTTTTAAGAAAAAAATTTCACCAAAATACCAAAATTCTTAATTTAACTTTTTTATATAGTTATTCGCCTATAACTAATTATTCTTTATCTCAACAGCAATACTATTTATATAATCTATTCCTTCAGAGTTCAGCACAATACCGGAAGAGGATTTTGTACCAAGCCCAAGCTGGACAGCCCTTATGATCTGCGGATGTTCCCAGACATTCCTGTCCCGGATTATTTTTATGGTGCCCAGGTTTTTTAAAACAGCGAGTCCGGTTACATCATTTGCAACAATATCATTGGAGGCAACTATCAAATTTGAATCTATGATTTTGCCTTCTGTAGGACCTCCTTCAACAAAAGCTCTTGACCCATCCATTATAATGAAATCCGGCACCCGCGCAAGATGAAGCTCAGCAAGCTTATAGCCAAAGATTTCTTCCTTACTGTTAAATAGATGAAGATCTGATGCCCTGTCTTTTGCGAACAATATCCCTACCCAGTTTTTTATTGCCATGGAGAAATTAGCAATGGAATGAGTCTTAAGCACCGGAATGCTTATCACATAATCAGCAGCATTTAAAAGCTTTGGAATACGAAAACCCTTTGGCCAGTTTAAAGCGAGTTTGGGAGTAATTTTTTCCCATTCAAGGTCTTCAAGCGCTGCAAGCTCTGCGCCTTCTTCATCGGCGACATTGGTGATGCCATTTTGTTCCATGCATTTTTCGGTATCCAGCCAGAAACCTGACCTGTCTGCAACTATTATTTGCAGGGGATTTTGTTTTTTAACAATCCTTATTACCTGCCTTATCACTTCAGGATTTGCAGAAGCAGGATTTTGATTACCGGTGTTAAAATTCGGCTTGAGCATTACTGTACTGCCGCTTTTTATAAATCCAAGGCCTCCTGCCAGCTCTATAGCTTTATTGACAAGGTATTCAATACTGTCGTTGCTGCCTGCAATGCCTACATAGGCTTTTTTCCCTAAAACTGTTTCAGAAGTTCTGGTGCTTTGTTCTGTACTGTTTTTAGTGGTGTCTGAAGACTGCACTGTCTCTTTGGAAGTATTTGCAGATTGCATTGTTTCACTTCCGAGTGCAGCAGTTCCACCAGAAGAAGCAGAATTTTTGCTGATAAAATCAATCGACCCTGCCCGGGAAAAGCAACCGGCCAGAAACAACCCGAATGCAGTAGCGGAAATAATTGCCAGAAATTTTTTCCTTCCTATCATTTTCATGGCTCAATTATATATTATTTTTATAAACTATTTATTATTCCCGTCAATTATTATTCCTGCTTAAAAGAGCGCTTTCAACAATGCTGAAACTGACAGGGATAACCAATAATAAAAAAAACAACTCCAAGCAGTACTAAAACAACCGTCCAGACTTTGTTTGGAATATTTTTTTTTAGCATCCTATATTTTTATGCGCTATTTTATATTCTCTACATATTACAACCAATTATAATTATTTTCCTTTTAAACATAAGATATTTTGTTGGATTTATTGTGAGTTTGCGGTCAATTAAAACAAAATGCTGCAAATAACCGTAATTATCCCTCTCAAAAATCATTTTTTCAGGCAGTGTATTTTTTGTTGCAGTTATATTATTTTACCAGTATTAAAATCCATTTGATTTTTCATGGTTTTAAAATGATTTTATGATTGTAATTCAATTTTTCAAGGGTTGTGGAATATGTCCGGGAATTTTATAATAGCCAGATTCATTTTACCCGGGGTTGGTAGGAATCATTCGTTCTTAAAGATTTTTCTGCACCATTTTTCTGGTATTCTTTAAAAAATACTTCAAAGTTTTCATATTCATTATCAGGCTTCATCCGCTTATCTACCCAACTGCTTAAGCAAAACAACTTAAAGGACCTGACAAAATTTTTTAATTTATTTTTGGTCTTTAATAAAAACACTATTACTATAATTAAGCTGGCAAACGACAATACCACTGCAAGAGACAAAAAAAATATTAAAACCGTGCTGAGTTCCAAGATTTGCTCCTCTGTCAAACAGATTAAAAGTATTAATAAATTTATTAATATAATTATTCAGTATTTTATATAATAATTTATAATTTGTCAAGAAGTATTTTGTATGACATAAGTGTCAATTAAAGTCAAAGTGATTGCAGCCATCAAAAAAGGTACTGCTGCCCGGCATTTTTCACTTCTACCGATTAACAGTACCTTTTTATATTTTTGTTGTATACAGCTTCTACGATATGCGTATATTGTTAGGTTTTCTTAGCAGCTGCCCATATAAGAATTACCAGATTTCCTTTTTAATTCTTACCGTACCTGTTACTGCAGGAAAATAAACAACCAACTTTATTCCCAGACGACTTTTCCCGGCATAACCATGGAAACCCATGTATTTCCGGCATTTAGAGCGACTTCATTGCCGCTTCCATCAATAAACCTGAAAGCATCTGCAACTCCGCCCCTCTCCCAAGTTCCTTCAACAGCATTCCCATCAATAAAATAAAATGCCTGGCCTGAGCCTGTGGTCCTTACATTCATATGTTTATACTGATCAATGGGTCCTTCAATATCAGTTATCAAAACAACTACGTTTTTAACAGATATGATTGCGCCGGTTTCGTGGTCAACATGAGCTTTGCCTCCCTGATATCTCAAGTAGCTGTTGGATGCTCTGTCATATTTGAAGTTTACATTAAAGCCATTTGGCGAGTAAGCCGGTGTCCCAAAGTCAATATACACATTATTCACTCCGCCGCGGCAGCCTTCGTCAGCATCTCCCTTGTAGTTAAACGGGATCCCATTACCCTCCATCGGATATCCCACAGCCTGGGATTTTTCCTTTATCTTTACCGTAGATGTAAGCGCAGTATGTTCTATAGCCTTGCTTCTTGAACTGTCTCTCCAGTATGGCATCAGGCCGACTATATTGCTGAGTCCGGACCCATCAGTCATTGCACTCATGGTGTACATTCCAAGGCTTTGAATATAGGCATAATTTTGAGGATATGTCCCAAAGAAACCATAAACAGGGTCAAAGGATTTGGCAATTTCTGCATAATAGGGCCTGGAACTTCTGACAGGCCCGACTATTCCTGCATCCTGCGAAGCATACACTGCAACAAAACGGGTTATGCCGTATTCATCAACTACTTCGAATACTACATCTGCAAGGTAAAGGCCTGACTGAGGCCTTGCAGCAAAACTGTTTTCAACCATTATCGCAATAGGCCTGACGTTAGCCATTCCGGCTTGCTGCCTGATAATGTCTTTTACCCCTCCCGGTATAATTACAAGAGCAGAACTTGCCAGCAATACCGCAACGAGCACTGCAACTATAATAATCAGTGTTGATTTTTTCATTTTCCTTCCTTCCCTGTTGTAGGTGGCATTTTTATTATAAAAAAATTTAAATTGTTTTTCATTTACTTAAAAAACCCTTCGAAATTACGGCAGGTCATTATTATAAATAATTATCGGCAAATTAGTAAACATTTTTTTTGGTTTAATTTTAAAAAGCTTAAAGAAATTTTGGCTTTTTTCTATTCTAAGCAGACGAAGCGAAAAGATTTTTTTTGCAAATTACTTTGGAATATTATTTAATTAGCTCCTGCCGAATAATTAAAAATTTACTGAATTATTTGCTTAGGTTAAGACTAAAAAGTATTTATTAACATAATTATTTATACCAATTATTTAACAAGGCATGATTGTGATAATCCGGTTTTTTATAAGGTTTCAAAAAGGCATATTGCATGGGGAAGATAATTCTACAATAAAGTTAAAAGGAGCAAAAAATGGAAGACGTATTTTTAAGGTTTAAAAAAGAAGATCTTTTTGATTATGCGCTCATCTATATGGAAAAGCTTGGAGTCCCGGAAGCTGATGCAAAAATAGTGGCAGATGTGCTCATAGAAGCCGATATCCGGGGAGTTGATTCCCACGGGATAATAAGGTTATACAGCTATTATGGAAACAGGCTTGAAAAAAAATACATGGATCCCTTAACGCCATTTAAGGTCATATCTGAAACTGATACAACATTGCTCTATGACGGCGGAAACGGCCTTGGACATGTGGTCTCGTATGATGCCATGAAAAAATGCCTGCAGAAAGCCGAAAAATCCAATATTGCCATTGCAGCAGTAAGAAACAGCAACCATTACGGAATAGCAGGCTATTATGCAATGATGGCGCTTGAAAAAGACATGATTGGTATAAGCCTTACAAACTCACAGCCTCTCGTGGCCCCTACTTATGGCAGGACGGCCGTACTTGGCACAAACCCGATTGCTATTGCGGTGCCTTCATATAATGAATACCCCTTTGTACTTGATATGGCAACCAGTGTTGTCCCTATCGGCAGGATAAAGGTTTTTGAACAGAAAGGCCAAAAGCTGCCCTTTGGCTGGGGTATTGACGATGATGGAAATGTTACCGAGGACCCTAAAAAAGTCCAGAGCGGCGGACCCGGAGCTTTGATGCCGCTTGGCGGTATAGACATCATGAGAGGCTACAAGGGTTACGGCCTTGCCGCAATGGTGGAGATACTATGTTCTGCGCTTTCAGGCGCATCATATTTTACCGGGGTAGGATTTCCCCATGAACCAAAAGCCTGTGATGTCAGCCACTTTTTCATGGCTATAAACATCAATGCGTTCAGGCCTTTAATAGATTTTAAAAAGCAGATAGACGACATGATAAAGCTTCTTAAGGCTTCTCCGAAGGCAAAAGGCCAGGATAAAATCTATATTGCGGGCGAAAAGGAATTTGATAATGCAAAATATAATAAACAGCATGGCGTACCGGTACTTAAAAATGTAGTAAAAGAGCTGGTTGCAAATGGCAAAAGACTCGGCATTCCTTTCGAACTAAAATCAATATATGAAAAATAATCTATCTGCTGGCAGAACGGTAAAATTTAGAATCTGGTTAATCGGATAATACTTTAAATTTTTATTCATTTGCATATTTACATATATATCTAATATCGTTATAATAGCTGCAAATGAAAATAATATGGCCGAAATTGAAATTTCCCGTTCTTAAAGTATCTTTTTTTCTGGTTATTGCTATAGCCATTACTGCTTTGCCAGCTGTTTTTAATATCAAGGAAGTTGCGGCCTTGCCGTCCTCTCCTTTTATATTGCCTTTATCCGGAGAGGTTGCCGTCAAATTTAGGCAGGAATATTTTGATGAAGTCGAACTGGTTACAAGAAAACATACAGGAGTTGATATAGCCGGCAGACCCGGAGATGTAGTCCGGGCTTCGGGAAACGGGATTGTGGCCTATACGGGATTTTCTGCTATAGGTGGAAGGACTGTGGTAATAAGGCATAATGAAAAATTAAGGTCAACTTACCTCAACATACTTGACTGTTTTGTAACTAAAGGCGAACTGGTATCCCAGGGAGATATCATCGCAAGCATCGGCGCTGCTGATGACCCGTCACTTAAAAAATCGCATCTTCATTTTGGAATAATATACCTGGATAGTTATCTGGACCCGGAGGATGTGCTAAATATTGATTATACGAGCATCACAAGGTTTATTTCATTGGAATATATCAGCCCCGATATCAGCCTGCAAATCAACTAAAAATATATTATGAAGCCTGAAAATAGTTTTTAAGATTACTTATTTCTTCTAAAATCTTCTGGTTAATATCTTCTTTATTAACGCCAAATACTATTACATTAAGTGT
>Ga0182021_10012013_pt1 | contig 10290 bp, 3 predicted proteins | sample 612E3MmetaG_FD_120493 | JGI IMG/M metagenome (GOLD analysis project Ga0182021, IMG submission 120493) | Permafrost microbial communities from Stordalen Mire, Sweden - 612E3M metaG (Illumina Assembly) | ecosystem: Environmental > Terrestrial > Soil > Wetlands > Permafrost | place: Sweden... | reverse complement strand
ACTTCATCCGCCTGGCGCAACTAAGCAGTGAATCTCTCTGGCAATTGCATACGCGGCATTTTCAGTCTCTCCCGGCCCTGCGGCCGGACAAATTGATGCTCCTGAGCGCCCCGGTTCATAAGCGGGTTTTGGTCGAGAACGCGACGGTGTTTCATCAAATCAAGACAAGTCCCGTTCCGCTGGCGGCAGTTTCCGCACCAATGAGGAAAGTACTGCGCCCTCGATCACGCATGGTGAAGAGACTTCCATTTGCCGAACAAGGCATTGCGCCAGAATCCCTGGTGACTCGTTTGAACAACGGAGAAGTTCTGCCTGCACCACCCAAGACTACGCCTGCGGCAATTCAAACCGAACAGGTTTTAGCCACGCAAGTTCAGCCACCACCCCAACCAAAATGGCTGGCTGATCTGCTGCAAAAATATTCCTGGTTGCCGATTGCAACACTCGTCATCGCAGTACTTATTGTCCTGATCGCGCTGTTGCTCACATCGACACTGCCCTTGCTATCCATGGCGCTTTTTGCAGTCGCTGCCGGCCTCCTCTATTGGCGCCAGCAAATGATCAACATCGTAACGCAACTGAAACAGCCGCAGATCTTCGCGGATGGAGCCCAAACACCGGATATTGTCGATCAAGCGCCACACAGCCCCGATTTCCAGATCAGCGACCCTCAAGATACCTTCATCCCGACCATCGGCGCCACGGACAGCGAAGTGAGTTTGAGATTCAAAGTTGCCCTGAAGGAAGTATATGCGGTGGATGTGGCTTCCCGTGCCGCCGCTTACAAGCCACCCAAAATACCATTGTCCATACCTTCTATCGCTGGTGAAATGGCTGCGGGATTGCATCCAAACCGGACCATTCCAAGGCTTGTGCTTGACCGGATATTCCTGCCTGGCCGTTTCAAGGTGGCGTTCAAACCCGAGTTGTTCGATGAAATCATGAACTACCCGGAATTTGATATGCCGATGTACAAACCACTGGACGATCTTTCCTCCGAATATTTTTTACCCAACATCAATCTGATCGAGCAAAACAGCATCACGCTATTGGAGACCAACCAGAAGTTCATCGAAGCCTATATGGTCGGCCTCAATCACGAGATGTCGCGTGAGCTGCTCTGGCGCGAATATCCAACCGATCAGCGCGGCAGTTATTTCCGCCAATTCTGGGATGTGAGCGCGTATTTGCCACAATCCGGCGCTGATCCCAGCGCTTTAAGAGAGAAGCTCAGGGACATCCCCGAATTACACCGTTGGCCTCTATCCTCTGCACTGGGTGACCATGACAACCGGCAACAAGGGGGAACAGAGAAAGCTGAGGTTGTGCTGGTAATTCGCGGAGAATTGCTGAAAAAATATCCTACTGCCGTAATTTATGCTCACAAGGCGAAATGGCAAACCAAGAATATGGATGGCGCCGTAGTCATCGACAATACCAAGGAGCGGGTTCTCACAGACATACCCGCTGGGCAGGAGGATAGTCCACCAAGAAACATACTGAAGACGCCGCTATACAGCGCCAAAGTGGAGCCGGATATCTATTTCTTCGGTTTTGATCTCACAACAGAAGAAGCAAAGGGTAGCGATGGCACCCATCCCGGGGACGAAAACTTGCCTGGCTGGTTTTTTGTCATCAAGGAGCGGCCAGGTGAACCCCGCTTCGGTCTCGATATCGGCGGCCCCACTGCTGAACGAAATACATGGAACGATCTGACTTGGGAGGATGCTGCACCGGGCTTGGCAGACAACGGATTCCTGCAGATTAACAATGCTACTCCTGCCATCATCATCACTCAGCCAACGGATACCTCGCAGGCCGAATTCAGTGATGAGTTGATTCAGTTCAACGAGGACAAGAGCATTGTCTGGAATAAGGAAGCCGACGCAGCCGATCTGGCCTATATCCTTTATCAAGTACCTGTAATGGTTGCTGTGCATGCAAGCGAAGTTCTCACCGTTAAATAGATGGGCATCGATAAACAAATAACTGCTACTGGAGCATGAACTCTCATGGCTGATTTTGAAGAAACACGAAGAACGCTCGCCGAAACCCGCCTGGCTCAAAGCACGGCTGAAGGTGACCTGTTTCGTGCAAACGAACAACTGAAGCAAGTAACTTCGCAACTCGAACAGTTGGATCGCCGGTTTAACCCGAACAACCCAGAGCACGTCAAACAGCGTGAAGAACTGCAACGCCGGCGCCAAGTCCTCCTCAGCGCCCGGAAAGAGCGCACTGCGGCGTTGGGAAGTATCAACGGCCGATTAGCCGAGTTATCCCCGGTTTTTTGGGACCAATGGACCGACCCTCGTCAACATGCAGACAAGATGGATGACGAAATACCGGTCATGCTTTTTCCCGTAAGAATGGAGACAAGATTCAAGACGGTAAGTATCGAGACCGGGGAACAACATCAGCTATGGGTGCGGATCTACCCGGACGATTGTCTGGTAAACACATTCGAAGAAACCTTATCACTAGGAGAGTTGGACGGCGCCCATATTTTCTGGCGCGAATATTTTCGCGCAGCAGGTGTGGAAGGCGAAGAGCGTGCAGCCTGGCGCGGCCTCGTCGCAAGTCATGGCTCGGGGCGCGCAGCCTGGATCATCCAGCATTACCGGCCCTTGAATCCGCTTGAACCAGGCGACCCTCTTGGCGATTCCTCGCTGGAGGAAAAGCCGCAATCCAAAGCCGCGACAGATGTCATTCTCGTGGTTCCCGCAAGCAAAGATTTACTGGGTGCAGAGACGGGGCCGCTTGCAAAATATTGGAAAGCATTGTGGCAAGCGGGAGGACAAAGCATCCCGGAAACTACCGCGCGGACCCAGCTGAACTCGGACGTTGGCAGCGAAAGCCGCGCAGCGGAATTAATCAAACAATTCCGGCCTTTCAACTTGTCTGAAAAACCGCCGCTAACGATTAGCCGTGCGACAGCCAATGTTCGCGTGTCGTTTCTTTATTTTCCGGGAAGCGGGGAAACCGAAACAAAGAACTTGTCATGGATGAAAGCCGCAAAGGCGGAACTGTTGCCAGAACGCTTTGTGCTGCTGGGTTATCAACAAGACCCCAGCGGTTGGAAAGAGATCCTTAATGAACTCGGCCTGCCTGTCCAAGCGCCATTTTCCGTCAGTCCGGATCCAACCTCGGATCCGGAATCACAATTTCAGTTCGATGACAATGGCAATCTCAGTGTTGGGGACGATCTGCGCTGGATGCTGGACTTCGACGAGGCAGTGCGTCGCGGCATGGGATTCCGCGTCAACCTGACACCGCAACAAGCCGCAGGATTTGACCGGTTATTCGTTCTCGGTATCCGGCTCGGCTCGGATGCCACACAGGGGAAAACCGAACTGGAGACGCTGTTCCAGAACCATTACTTCAGCCGCTCGGGCTTTGCCTTTCTGGCACAGGGCACGCCCACAAATAACACGGAAGACGTCAATTCCGGGTATTCGCGCGCTGATGACGCTGATGCCAGTTATGATTTTGTCTTCAAAGGGAAGGCACAATTCGCTGAGACGAGCGACTTGCTGACAAAATGCGACGGTCAATGGTTCGCGGAAAGCCTTGGGCTCGACACCGAATGGCTGAAACAGGTACCACGAGCCGGCGGACTGGATCAGTGCGAAGCACGCGCCATGAACACGGCATTGTGGCCGACAACACTCGGCTACTTCATGGACACGCTACTGCAGCCCGTGTTTAGCGACGACGACATCTATTACACCAGGTGGTTCTTTAACCGTTTCGTGTCCGGGCGCGGCGCGCTTCCCTCCATCCGTATCGGCAGGCAACCCTATGGGATTTTACCGACCTCGGCCTATAACCGTATTTCCTGGGTATCAGACAAGGAGTCCGTCCCTTACGGCGATTTTCTTGAATCGCTGGAGAGACGTCCCTCGACGTTCGAGGATTGGCTGCCAAAATTGAAGAATGTGCTTGATAAGCTGCATTCGACTTGGCTGTATTTGGCTCAATCCGCATCCCACATTGGGCCCAAAGACAAAGACCCCCATCAAACATTGCTGGACATCGTAGGCCTGCATCCTGCATCTGTCGAATTCCACCAGCGCTACGCGAACACTAAGAAGCAGGAACACAACATCGCCATGTTGCTGGGTAGACACATTTCCTGGTCAACACTTCCGGCCAACGAACTCCATAGCCAGGCCGCCGAACTTCTCAAGCAGTTGGGCTATTCGGGCTTGGACCAACCAACGTTGTTTGACTTGTTCTGGAAAGTCTCAGCCAACCTCCTTGATGGCCCAGTCATTCAGGTGGGCGCGTTATCCGAGATCGAATCGCTGAACAAAATCACTGCCAACAACCGGAACTATATCGAATGGTTGCATGAATGGGCCCGGCTTTCATTTGACACAATCCGTGTTCAGGACGGTTTCAACAACGGTGCAGCACCCAATGCGTTGCTCTATATCCTGCTGCGGAATGCCCTCGAACTTGGCTACCATGACGCGGGAATTCGGGTGCTGGACGAAGCGCAATTGCTGAACGCACAACAAGTCCGCTCTCTGCGCACTGAACCGCATTTCTTCCAGATACAGTCTGCCACATCGATGGCGGGCGCCGCAAATATTGGCGCCAATGCGTCGACCGATGAACAAAGCCGCTACAAGATCCTGTACAGCCCGAACCAGCAGATCACCGGGGATCCAAACCGCAAGTTGGTAGATCACATCACCTTGAATTTGGGAGTGCTGTTCGGTACGCGCTATCTTTCCGAACAACTGCGAGCCCTTGAACAGATTCAGCAAGCACCCACAGCGCGGCTAGAACGTATATTGGCTGAGCATATTGATTGTTGCTCTTACCGGCTCGATGCATGGGTCTCGGGACTGACCAATTTTCAATTGACCTCGATGCGCTCCGCGCCACTTTACAACCTGGAAGGCATGAATGAAGGAAGCGGCACAAGGCAAGGAATCTATCTTGGCGCCTACGGCTGGCTGGAAAACGTGCGTCCCGCAAACAAAGCGTTATCTCCTGTGCCTCTACGCGATCCGGCACTGAACGAGATATTCAACAAGCAGGTCCCCGAAAATCAGCAAGTGCCGCTCATCCGGGACGGGCAAAACGAAGGCTATATACATGCACCGTCGGTCAATCATGCAATTACCGCGGCGATATTGCGAAATGGCTACATCTCGAACGCTACTCCGGCAAATCCAGAATTAATGAAGGTCAACCTATCCTCCGAGAGAGTCAGGGACGCGCTCGGCATAATTGAGGGAATTCGCAACGGCCAAAATTTGGCGGCGCTACTGGGCTACCATTTCGAACTGGGCTTGCATGACCGGTATAATTTGGCTGAAGCAGACCAATTCATCTATCCGTTACGATTGGTATTTCCGCTTGTTAACCAGCAGGCGGATTTGCCGGCGGGCGTCTCCATTGAGGCAGTAGAAGCACGCAATGTGGTCAACGGTCTCGCGTTCATTCGGCATATCAAAAACGCGGTTCCTGCAGGTAAAACATATCCATTCGGCTACGCGGCAGATAAATTGCCGATTGCCACTATCGATCAGCAGACTGCAATTAACGCTGAAGTTGACCGCATGCTCAATCTGTACGATGCCGTTGCCGATCTCGCCATTGCGGAGGGCGTCCATCAAGTAGTCATGGGAAATTTTGACGGCGCCGCCGCAACGCTCGATGCCTATGGCCAGGCGACCTTCCCGCCCCTGCCTGATGTGGTGCAAACCCCGCGCAGCGGTATCGGTTTGACTCATCGAGTCGGCCTGCATCTGGAGACGAACGTGCCTGTCAAACCAGGCGATAACCCGCGCGTCAAGGCCGAGCCCGCAATGAATAAGTGGATCAACGGACTGTTGCCTGCTCCTGCGACGGTCAGCTGCAAAGTGACGTATCTGGATCCCGCAAGCGGCAGTTCGAATTCCGTGTTTGTAACCCAGCAAGACCTGGGCCTTCAGGCGCTCGACTTGCTCTACATTTTCAACCCGGACAACCTGCAGGCAAGATCCGAATTGGAAGATCGTGTTCGGGACTGTGTACTAGGAAATGGGACACCCCTACGTCCAGATGTCTTAATGGAGATCGCCTACACGGAGTGCGGTGCCGGACATCTCAGTTTTTTTGAGTTGGCGCCCATGTTCCGCAGTCTCCGCGCTCTGCTGCTTCGCTCTCGACCATTGCGCCATACTGACGTAGCTCTGCCGACCGAGGCAAGCACAGATGATGGAGGCCAGGTCGTGCTTGATGTTGGACGCGTGAATTTCCTGACCACTCCGTCCGCGTTACCAGACGTAAGAGCAAATAAACTCCAGACACTGCTGACTACGTTGAACGCGGTGTTACCCGCCCCCGATCAAGACTTGGCAACCATTTCCGATCCTGCCAGGACAACCATCCTGGGGAATATTGATAACTACGTCAGTGAAATTGTCATTGCCTGCAAAATATTGGGGCTCTATGGCCTGCAGCAAACTGGGTTTGGCGTTTACTACGAAACAAGAAGTACTATTTTTAAGGCACTAATCCAGAAAGCGCACGACATTGTCGAACGCTGGAACCAAAAGATTTCCGAATACGATTCCATCATGTTGCCTTATTCCGGTCTGACGGGTGAGCCTGAAAGAATCGCGTTGCTATTAAAGGCAGAGCGGGTAATTTCTACGGCGTATACCGATGCAACAGGTATGACTTCCGCACATATCCAAAATATAGTCAAAGCAAAAGAGGTTCTTTTTAAAGACAAGAAAAACGCTTTCGATAATTTCACGAAAACAAGCAAAACCGGTCTCAGTGCATTGTTGTCCGACTTCAAGGTGCTGTTACCGACAGACGCATATGATCTACAAATGATAGATGCCGACAATATTGAAAAGCAGATCATTATTTTGGCCAGTGACATCCGCACCCGCACCAAACTGTTGGCAGATGCGATTGACAAGCTTCTTCCTGCCATACAGGCGAAACTGACCGAATGTGCGGCCCTTTCCTCGCCGGACAAGAAATCACAGCTGTTGATCGATGCCGCAAAGCTGGTCTTTGGTGAAGAATTTGTCATTGTTCCATCGTTTACCATTCCCGTCGATCAAGGCGAAGAGTGGGAGAAAGCCTATACAGAGCGCGACCAGTTGCTGGATTATCAAAAGAACGGGTTAAAGAACGGTTTTCCTGTAGACGACTGGCTTCATGGCACCGCGCGAGTTCGTGAAAAAATGCATCATCTGGAAAACCTGATTTTTCTGGCGGAAGCTTTTGACACTGCCGCTCCCGAATTGCGCCCTGTACAACTTCCCTTCGAAGCGTCTGCACCGTGGCTCGCTCTCGAACTCCCACAATATGCAAAGGACACCCCCGAGTGGAAGGGACTGCAAAAAATACGCGAACGGGAAAACCTGCTGTACTCGGCGAGTTACCCCGTCGATTTTGACAAGGACCAGCCACAACAATGCGGTCTCCTTATCGATGAATGGACTGAAGTCATTCCCGCCGACACAGAAACGACCGGAGTCGCGTTCCATTTCGATAAACCCAACGCGGAACCGCCGCAAGCTATTCTTCTGGTAACACCGCCTCAATTCACCGGTGCCTGGAAATGGGATGATCTCGCAGCCACCCTTAACGAAACGCTCGACATGGCGCGTATACGAGCGGTGGAGCCGCAACAACTGGATCAGACTGCCTTGTCCGTATTTCTCCCGGCGACAACGATGGCAACAACCTGGAACCCGATTACGATCGGCGCGGATCTTGCCGCAGTCAACAAATACCTCGCTCAAATGCCTAAGGTCCAATAAGCCATGATGGAAAAACCTGTTATACGGAATCTTGATCAGCTTTTCGCAGGCAGACTCCTGTTGCCAACGTTGACACGATATAACCGTCTGGAAAATCGCCCTCGCACCGACAACTTCAACCGTGCTTTGCGCGCAGAAGTACGCGATGCGCTGTGGATGCTCTGCAAACAGTGGCAGATGGGTGAATTCCTTGGCGACGATGCGGGATCGCCAATTTACGCAAAAATGCACGTCAAGCGGGAATCCATAACGAAGTATCAGCCAGGCGAGAATGCCGTGCAGCAATTTGACCCAAACATCCCATTGGAAGCGACCGTCGAACGGCGAGCATTCCCATTCAGCGCCGGGAATCAAATCATGTCGCTTGATCTTCGGATACAGATGGGCCGCCGTTGGCTCAAGATGATTCCGCAAGCATTCGCACAGCAATTCAAGGATAAGTACAAGATTGCCGCACCGGATCCCACAAAAAAGGAGGATTCTTTCGTGTGCGCCCACGCCGAAGTCTGGCAACAGTTCAATGCCATGTCCGGTCGTGCAATGGACGGTGCGGCGCTCTATTTTCATTTGAAGGAGAGCGCGACGAACCTTACTTCCGACGGCATCGCCGGGCTCTCACCAATACAAAAATCGGACATGGATACAGCGGGTGGCTTTTTCGTGGACTGGTTTGAAAAACTCTATATCCAGCCACGTGAAAAAGATGGGGACGCATGGTATCCGGAGCGACTGGAATATCAATTCGCGTGTGCCGTACCTGGTGGCGATGGCGAGGAAAAAGTTTTGGCAGCCGAACACTATTATCAGGGCAGGCTTGATTGGTATAACTTTGATTGGGACAAAAGCCGAAAAAACCTGGGAGAACTGCCCGCTCCTCTTCCGCAAACTCCCACGGCAAATGAATTCATCACGCGAAGCTTCATTCCCACCCCGCTGCGCTTCAACGGGATGCCGGACTCCCGCTGGTGGGCATTCGAGGATGGCAAAACAAATTTCGGCGACATTAAACCGGGCACCACCGATCTCCCAAAACTCCTGCTGATTGAATTCGGATTGGTTTACGCCAATGACTGGTTTCTGCTGCCATACACCGTTCCAACGGGCTCCGCTCTCAATATTCAGGGATTGGCGATTACCAACACGTTCGGGGAGCGATTCTGGATAGAACCCGCCGGATCCGGCGTAGACAAGTCGTGGCAACGCTGGGGCATGTTCAATCTGAATATCAAAGGGCAGGCTGCAGAACCTGCTGACATGACCCTGCTCGTTTTACCAACGGTGCCAAAAGTCCTGGAGGGAAAACCACTGGAAGCAATGACCCTGATGCGCGACGAAATGGCAAACATGGTATGGGGCATAGAAACAACTGTACCCATGCCTCACGGCTCGACCCAAAGCGGAAATATCGCTGCCGCTGAATTTCACACCCACTTGCAGGAACTGCTCGATAAACAACTTGCCCTTACTCCGCCGCCACCGAAGGATTGGAAAGCCCCTTTCCGTTACAACATCATGACCACAGTCCCCGAGTACTGGATACCATTTGTACCCGAGCATGTTCCCGGCAGCAATCGACAGATTCAATTGCGACGCGCCGCCATGCCTAGATTCCTGGAGCATGACCCGGCCCCTACATACGAGAGAGTTCGTCCCCGTACCACGTTGTTACGCGAAGGCCTGGATCAAAACCACCCTTATCATCTTCACGAAGAAGAAGTGTCCCGCGCAGGGACTCAAGTACTTCAAGCATTCCAGCGTACGCGTTGGACTAATGGCCAGGTAATAATTTGGCTGGGAGCGAGGAAACAGACCGGACGCGGCGAAGGACACAGCGGTTTGGCTTTTGACCGGATTGTGGACGCCAAGAAAGAAGGATAAGGAAAACCAAAAAACACTACAACGGATTTGCTTCGACTACGTATTTGTCTTGCGTTTTTGGTTGCCAAGTTGCGCCCTTACCCATTTCATTTTTCAAAATCGGAATTCGCGGCTTATGAGAAAACTCACCTCGGCAACCAAGTCTCCTCCGTCCACTATTGGCTCGTTAGTGTCCGGTCTGTTCTATCCGGGCATTACGGTCAATAGCCTGTCTTGCGTCCTTCGATGACGGGCAGTTTGACATCGCTGATGAGTGACCCTATCAGGCGCGCAATGGTTTCCGAGGCGATTACCGTATGTGCATTGTTCACCGCCAGGAGCTTTTCGCGCAGTTCCTTGCGTGTATCGTGCATGCCGGTCAGTTCAAAAATAATATCGATCTTGTCGCCCATGGCGACGATCTCGTCCAGCGTGGCAACCTTGACGCCATTGGCCACTGCCTGAGCCTTGGCCGGCGTATCCGCGCGCTCGGCAACGCAAACCAGATTGATGTTTTGTTTTTTCTGCAGCATGGCACCGAGAAATGCAGAACCCACCCTGCCCAGTCCGATGATTGCGATATTCTGTTTGCTCATGATTCCTCCCATAGGATTAGATTAAATTGCTGCAGATTCCTGTTCCATTATTTTTT
>Ga0182021_10012011_pt1 | contig 10291 bp, 4 predicted proteins | sample 612E3MmetaG_FD_120493 | JGI IMG/M metagenome (GOLD analysis project Ga0182021, IMG submission 120493) | Permafrost microbial communities from Stordalen Mire, Sweden - 612E3M metaG (Illumina Assembly) | ecosystem: Environmental > Terrestrial > Soil > Wetlands > Permafrost | place: Sweden... | reverse complement strand
GCATTTTCCGTTCCCGAGACGACCGGGACTTTATGCTTTATAGCAAGTTGTTTTGCGCTTGTCTTGCTGCCGAGATTTTCTATGGCTGTATGAGGCGGACCGATGAATTTAATATTTTCATCCAGGCACATTTTTGCAAACATTCCCCTCTCAGATAAAAAGCCGTACCCAGGGTGGATTGCATCGCTGCCGGATTTTTTTGCAGCATTAATTATTTTATCCGCCAGCAAATAACTTTTGGAGGCGGGTGATTCACCTATGTGATAAGCTTCATCCGCAAGCTTTGCATATAGAGAATACCTGTCGAAATCAGAATAAACCGCAACAGTCTTTATACCCATTTCCTTGGCAGTGGTTATTATTCTGACTGCAATTTCTCCCCTGTTGGCAATCAGGATTTTTTTAATCATAAAAATTTATTTAATTTTTAATTAAATCTCTATTTTTTTATTTTTTCTCTGCCTGTAAATTCCTAATCCGCCTGCAAATAATATAAAAATTAAAATTAAATTTGCACCTATGCTTATGCTCTTGCCAAGATAATAAGTATCCGGATGAAATACGAACTCAACCTTATGCTTACCAGCAGGAACAACAACAGACCTCAGCAGATAATCGGTCTTGAAAAATTCCGTTTCCTTGCCGTCTATAAATGCTTTCCATCCCGCGGGATAGTAAACTTCATCAAGCACCAGCAGATTATTTCCGCTTGCATTTACATCATATTCGATATTATGAATGCTGAATTTGGATATTCTTGCAAAAACTGTCGAATCGGGTTTGTCGATTTTCTGGTTTATGTCTTTTTCCAAAAAAGCCAGCTGGTAAGGATTAAATTTTGCTTCTTTAATATTCTGCAATATATTTAAACCTGTTTCGACTTTATATTCATTTGCAAAAAAAGCTCTGGGCATTGCAAATTTATTTTGATATACAATACTCTTCCCTTTATAAACCTCCGCATAGGATACCGTATCTTTAATCGGAGCATCAGATATAATATATTTTACATTGGCAAGTCCGAGCAGGAAAGGATTTTCTCCCCCTGCCACATCAATTGCATCCTGATAAATTCTGAGTTTTGCTCCCTGGTAGCCGTTGAAGCTGTGGAATCTGTAATAAGCGAGATTATTGGATGTTTCAAGCTGTCCTCTGCTGAATTCGGCAACGCGGTATTGATATGTATCGGGTTCTTTATTTAAAATCCATTTTGAATAGTCTGTATCGGCAACAAAACTGTCTTTTTGGGATTTTTCATCCCAGTGCAATGTCTGTATGCTCACGTTTAATATATCGAACAAAGCAATCACAATCACAACGACCATAAAAAGTGATGCCGTGATTTTTTTTATGGACAGCATATACAGCATTCCTATAACAATCAGAAGCAGGAATGAATGAAGCATTAAATCACTTATTACATTTTTATATGCATAGGTTGAAACCTGCTTTACGTATTGTGATATCTGCTGCGCATTAGCTCCCTGGGACTTAAGTTTATCCAGCAAGGGACTGTTTGCAACAGAATTTGTATATGAGTTTTCAAAACCAAAAAAGGATATTAACAACATCAACCCGGCAATTGAACCCAAAACCAGGCTGATTTTCTTTAATTTTTCCTTGCTCGCATCATCCTTAAAATCTTCATATATGGATTTTAAGCCGAATCCTGCCAGTACAACGAATGCAAGGTCAATATAGTAATGTATCATCACAGGAGCCCTGAAACTGCTGAAGAACGGCACATAATCAAAGAAAAGATTATAGATTATAGGCAGAGTCCTTCCAAATGAAAGGAAGAGGAAAAAGACAACTATAATGGTTAGTGCCTGGACGAAATTATTCTTTTTAAAATTCAGGAACACTCCTATTATGGCAAGTAATAATGTAATCACGCCAAAATAAACAGGGGAATCAGTGAATGGCATTTGCCCCCAGTACAGATTTGTTCTCTGTCCGTTTACTTCCACGCTTCCGAATCCGTAGTAATGCGGAATTACAAAAGTCAATACTTCACCCGGACTAAAGGACCAGTTGGTTGCATAATCATAACTCAAGGGCTTATCATCTTTCTTTTGCGGGTCGGATTTAGACACAATGCTTGACTCACCTCTCATCGAATACTTGTTATACTCCTTAACGGATAAAATAATATCGGCGTCCATAGATACGGCAAAAAATACCGCGACTATAAGAAGTATAAATGCCCTGACTATCTTTTTTATCTCTATTTTCTTTACCAAACTGAATATCACTCTGTACAGGATATATGTGCCAATCATCATATATGAATAGAAAAGCATTTGCATATGGTGAAAATGTAATTGTAAGAAAACAAGCATGGCTAAAAAACCGAAATTCATCATCATTTTAAACCTGTTTTCGTCTTCGGAATCAATCAGTTTATCGAGAAACAACATTATCAGAGGAAAGAAGGAAAACGTCATCATTTTTGTATGGTGTCCTACTATAATCAGCTGTATAATTCCAGTAGCAAAAACACCCATCAAGGCACAGTAAAGAGCAATCAGGTTGTTTTTGAATTTATACCTGGCATAGAAGAACAATGTCACGGCAAAGAGAAAATAATACGGCAGGGTCAAAACGAACAGGTTTCCGTTAGATATACCTCCAAGAACAGAGTCCCAGATATAAGAAAACACATTATGTACCGACGGGAGCGCGGCAGTAAGGGAAGCTAAAGACGGCATACCCATGAAAATATAAGGTACCCACAGGGGAAATATTCCCTGTGCTTTTGCGTCATCCAGAAACGTCTTAAAGCTAAGCGGGGAAAGGTTATCAGCGGATGCAAATATCTTCCCTTCAAACACTCCTTTCGAGAAAAACATCAAAATTGCCAGAACAATTATACCGATAAAAATATATCTTGCTTTAAGAGTATCGGAGTTGAGCGAATCAAGATTTAATCCCTGGTTAACTGCCTGAGTTTTTTTAACTTGCGGTTTTGCCTGCGTGGTTTTTGATTTTGCCATAAAAAATGTTAAAATTATAAAAATCCAATCGAATAGTTAAAATAGTATAATTATTATACGTAAAAAACTAAAAAAACAAGTCGTAATAATTTTTTTTGGCACACTATTTTTCAGACAAATCTCCCGAAAAAATATTCTTAAAATTATTTTCAAAAAATCAAGTAAAAAATTAAAAAATATTTTCAAAAATATAAAAAATAAATTTGATTTTAAAAATTAGAAATTGTAATTTTACTTAGTTCATTTCTAAAAGATAAACTCGTAATTTTTTTCTCAAATAAATTGTTTTAAGAACCAAAAAAAAACAGAAGACGTATAATGAAGATTGATAAAATATTTACAAAAGAAATACAGGAAAGTATAAATAAGATAGAGTACGAGAAGAGAGCATCAGTAATTAAGAACCCGGATGGTTCGACGGTTTTTGAGATGAACGATGTAATCGTTCCGAAGCATTGGTCACAGGTTGCTACAGATATAATCGCGCAAAAATATTTTAGAAAAGCAGGTGTTCCTAAATTTCTGAAAAAGGTCAGGGAAGAAGGTATTCCTGAATGGCTTTGTAAATCAGAGTTAGACATTTCGAAAACAGAGGACACTGACGACGATAAAAATTATACTTACGAAAATGATTCTCGGCAGGTATTTCATCGTCTCGCAGGATGTTGGACCTATTGGGGATGGAAATATAAATATTTCGATTCCGAAGAGGATGCATTTAATTTTTACAACGAACTGTATTATATGCTTGCGATGCAATACGCAGCACCTAATTCCCCCCAATGGTTTAACACGGGACTGAACTGGGCTTACGGAATTACAGGACCTTCGCAGGGTCATTATTATGTCGATCCTGACTCTGGTGAATTAAAAGCTTCCGAAGATGCATACTCCCACTGTCAGCCTCACGCGTGCTTTATACAATCCATAAACGACGACCTCGTCAATGAAGGCGGTATAATGGATTTATGGGTACGTGAAGCAAGGCTTTTCAAATACGGTTCGGGTACAGGTTCTAACTTTTCGAATATAAGAGGTTCCGGTGAACATTTAAGCGGCGGCGGAAAATCATCGGGGCTTATGTCTTTCCTTCGAATCGGCGACAGGAGTGCGGGAGCGATTAAATCAGGCGGAACAACAAGACGCGCAGCAAAGATGATAACTCTAGATCTGGACCATCCCGATATAGAAGAATATATTAACTGGAAAGTTGTCGAAGAAGAAAAAGTCGCAGCACTTGTTGCAGGTTCCAGGCTTCTGAATCTTCACATGAATAAAATTTTAAAAGCATGCTATATAGGACATCCTGAAGACGATAATACAGACAGGAAAAAGAATAAACAATTAGCACAGGCAATTTCGGAAGCCAGAAAAGTTTTCATTCCCGAAAATTATATTGCACGGGTCATTCAGCTTGCAAAACTGGGATACAAGGAAATTTACATTCCGACCTATAATACAGACTGGAATTCGGAAGCATACATGACAGTGTCCGGACAGAATTCAAATAACAGCGTGCGTGCAACGAATGATTTTATGAAAGCCGTTCAGATGGATGATAACTGGAATCTTTACTGGAGAGTTGAGCTGAAAAGAGCAAGAGAGGAAAATAGAAAACCAAAACCATCGAAGATTTTAAAAGCAAGAAAACTTTGGGATGAGATTGCATATTCTGCCTGGGCATGCGCGGACCCGGGAATCCAGTACCACTCTACCATAAACGAATGGCATACCTGTCCGGAAGGCGGGGAAATAAAGGCTTCCAACCCGTGCAGTGAATATATGTTCCTTGATGATACAGCATGCAATTTAGCTTCGCTGAATCTAATGAGATTTTACAATTCCGATAAAGAGGCACTTGAAATTCAGAATTTCCGCCACGCATCAAGACTCTGGACAATGGTTCTCGAAATCAGCGTACTGATGGCTCAGTTCCCGAGCAGGAATATTGCACAAAATTCATATGACTACAGAACGCTCGGTCTCGGTTATGCAAACCTCGGTGCGTTGCTTATGGTTATGAGCATTCCCTATGATTCTCCCGAAGCACTTGCAGTTACCGGAGCAATAACGGCGATACTGCATATGAAGGCATATGCAACATCAGCCGAGATGGCAAAAGAACTCGGGCCGTTTGCAAAGTACAGTGAGAATAAAACGAATATGATGAGAGTCATACGAAATCACAGGAAAGCGGCATATAACGTTAATAAAAAAGAATTCGAAGGTCTTTCGATTTACCCGATGGGAATCAGCAAAAAATACTGCCCTGATGATTTGCTCGAAGCAGCAAGAGAAGATTCCGACATGGCACTCGAACTCGGTGAAAAATACGGATTCAGGAACGCGCAGGTAAGCGTTATCGCTCCGACGGGTACTATTGGACTACTAATGGATTGCGATACGACAGGTGTAGAGCCTGATTTCGCACTCGTGAAATTCAAGAAACTTGCTGGCGGCGGATATTTCAAAATCATAAATGAATCGGTTCCGCTTGCGCTCAGAAAACTCGGATACAACGATAATGAAATTGAAGATATAATAAGATACACAAAAGGAAACGGTTCGTTAATAAATTGTCCGCATATTAACCCGCAAAGCCTGACTGAAAAAGGATTTACAAAGGATATTATAAAGTCGGTAGAAAAAACACTGCCTTCCGTTTTCGATATTAATTTTGCTTTTAATAAATATTCGCTCGACCCTGCATTTTGTAAAAATGTTCTAGGGTTTACCGATGTGCAACTGGACGATTTTAATTTCAGCATATTAAAAGGACTCGGCTTTACCAAAGAGCAGATTGACGAAGCAAATGACTATATATGCGGAACGATGACGGTGGAAGGTGCACCGCATCTTAAGAAAGAGCATTACCCGATATTCGACTGCGCGAATAAATGCGGAAAGAAGGGCACGCGTTTTATCCAGTCCGATGCTCACATAAAAATTATGGCTGCAGCACAGCCGTTTATTTCAGGCTCTATATCGAAAACAATCAACCTGCCTAATTCGGCAACAATAGAAGATATTAAAAATGCATACATGCTGTCGTGGTCATTATGCCTTAAATCAAATGCGCTATACAGGGACGGCTCGAAGTTATCTCAGCCTCTCAATACAGTAACGGATATAGAAGATTTTGAACTCGAAGAACAGGAGAGTGAAGAGTTATTATCCAGTACCAGCGATATAGTAAAGGTAGCAGAGAGAATTATACACAGGTACATTGCGAAACGCAGAAAGCTTCCTTACAGAAGAAAAGGTTACACACAAAAAGCTAAGATCGGAAATCACTCCGTTTATTTAAGAACAGGTGAATATGATAACGGACAGCTCGGTGAAATTTTCATAGATATGCACAGGGAAGGCGCGGCATTCAGAAGTCTGATGAACTGCTTTGCGATTGCGGTCTCTCTAGGGCTGCAGCACGGTGTACCGCTCGAAGAGTTTACAGATGCATTTATGTTTACAAGGTTCGAACCAAACGGAATTGTCGTCGGTAACCCGAGCATTAAAATGACTACATCTATCATAGATTATATTTTCCGCGAGCTTGCAGTGACATATCTCGGAAGATATGACCTTGCGCACATTCCCGAAGAAAATATTAAAATAAGTCCGGTTGACTCGCTTGCAAAGACAGATGAGGAAATAGAATTTGACGAAGAAGAAGTTTACAGCGAAAGAATAATCGAAGAGAAAGTTCCTAAGGACAAAAAAACCTCGAGGGAAGTGAAACCCGCTCCGCAGTTATCATTAAATATAAAAGCTGTTCCGAAAGAAACAAATTCGGAAAAAGCCGTAATTCAGGAAGCAATCCTTAAGGGTTATACGGGAGATATGTGCCAGGAATGCGGACAGGCGACAATGGTGAGAAACGGAACCTGCCTGAAATGCATGACCTGCGGCTCGACAAGCGGATGCTCCTGATCGATTAAAAATCTACCCGCGAAAGCGGGTATTTGAAAATAATATATTTATAATTAAAAAAATCCGGTGATGAAAATAGCCGGATTTTTTTATACCAATTACCAAACAAAATAATATTTTATTTCAAGTTATATTATATAATTTCGAATAATCATATCTCTTTTTTCCCCATACGGCAAGACCCCAGTTATATATTTTGCCTTCATCATCCGCATGCCAGCGTTTCGTAAGCTGCGAATTGGAAAGGAAACCCCTTCCGAAAATAGCAGGGTCTTCGATGATAAAACCTCGTTTATTATATCCGCTCACAACAATGTAATGCCCGTATAGATTTGTATGCCTGTAATCAATGCCATGCGGACCCCAGGCCTGCAATAATATTATTACGGGAATTTCTTTATTTATATACTTTTTCAAATCTTCAATAGAAAATTTACCCTGTTTTAATTTAAACTTTTTTCGTTTAAAAAAAGAAACAATATATTTAATCGACGTTCCACAACTTACATCCGTTTTCAATAATTTTTCGAGCTTGTGCTCTGTATATTCGATTCCGTAATAAGCAAGCACAGCCTCCACGCAGGCATCGCCGCAGCTGTAATTTGAATTCTGAAGAATATCAGGGAAATAAAGTGACTTTGCCATAAATATTTTACAATTTTATTTCACAACCACCATTTTCTTCACGTCACTAAACCTATCCGTGACAAGCTTGTAAAAATAAATTCCGGATGAGAAATTATCTGCATTAAATTTTGTTTCATAAAATCCCGCATTCAATTCCCGGTCAATGAGTATCTTTACTTCCTTTCCGAGAGCATCGAATACTTTCAGTGTCACGAATCCGGATTTTGGAACCTGGAATTTTATGTTTGTTACAGGATTGAACGGGTTCGGATAATTCTGGAAAAGTTCATATTTATTTGACACACCTGTTCCGATTTGATTTACATCTGCAATAATTGTGTGGAAAGAAATTCCTCCGTTCGAACGTACAGCCCATATACCTCTGCCCGGTTTTGCAAAACTAATTGCATTATAATTACCTGCAGGTGCTGTATACTCAGATAACCAGGTAGTACCGTTTACGCTCGTATAAATACTTGTACTGGTTCTTACGTACCAGGCCGGTACAATAAAATTATCTGTTAACAAACCTGTAAAGGTAATTCCGACTATATTTCCTGAACCGAGAATAGTCAAAGGTGTCCAATTGCTTCCGAAATTTGTAGTATACAGCATTGCTGTCGTTCCTGCTAAAAATCCATATGGATTTGCTGTCCAATCAAAGCAAAGTGAATACCCGTTTGCTTCTCCGGTTGTTTTGTATCTTGTCCAGCTTGTTCCAAAATTACTCGAATAAATCACGACAGTATCATTTGTGCCAATCCAGACTTTTGGATAGTTCACGTACATAGCATTATTCCACCCTGCTTCCGCTGAATGTATTACAGGTAGATATAATCCTGTACTGTCCCAGTTAGCACCGCCGTTAGAGGTTTTCCAAAAAGACCATCTGTTATTTACAGGGTCGCCAGCCATAAACCCCGTAGTAGCATTTACCATGCATACGGCATCATAAAATCCGGTTTCAGTCAGGACCTGCGTCCAGTTTGCTCCGCCGTTTGTTGTCCTGTACATGTATGTAATGGAACCGACATAACCTACAACAACAGCTAAATTTGCATCCACAGCTGAGATACTGATTAAAACAGTAGTAGATGGAATTCCAGAACTTACACTAACCCAGTTTATGCCTGTGTTGGTAGTTTTTAATACCACGCCGCTTGCCCCGCAAATCCAGCCGACGTTTGTTACCGGACAGCATACCGAGCGCAAAGCAGTCGTAACACCGGATACCTGCTCGCTCCATTGTGCATTAATATTTGTAAAAACTGATAAGATTAAAACAAGGAAGAATAACTTTTTCATTTTTAGTTCTCCTTTCTAAAAATAAAATTATTAAAAATCTTGCTTCCGTATTTGAATTGTGTTTAAATGTAACGAATAATTCTTTTTAAATGAATAGTATTATTTATCTTACTCGATTTTACCGGTTTTTTTAACAATAATTCAGGCAGGTATTTGATTTAAACCGACTTCACTGCGACAACCGTAATGTCGTCGTACTGGCTTGTATCAGAAGTGAATAATTTTACGGATTCAAGTATATCGTTTACTATTTTTTTAGTGTCGAAACCGGAATTTATTTTAATCAATTCCAGAAGCTTGGATTCTCCGTATTGCTCGCCAGCCCTGTTCAGGGCTTCCAGCACGCCGTCGGAAACAAACAAGAATATATCCCCGGTGGAATACTCGATTTTTATTTCTTCTATGGAATAATCGAAAATATTTCTTTCGCTAAGTCCGAGCCCCATTCCGTTCGGCTGAATTTTTCTTATTTCCTTTATATTATGATTGTAATAATACAGCGGAAGATGCCCTGCTCTTGCAAATGAAAGCGTTTTATTTAATGTATCGAAATTCGCACCGATTGCGGTTATATATGATTTGGAATCGATATGTTTATACAGCAGGTGGTTTGCCCGTGTCATTAGTTTAACAGGTGAAAGATTAAACTCATGAAGGGTCTGGAATATACCCTGAACCTTTGACATATATAATGCCGCAGATGTTCCTTTTCCGCTTACATCACCCATTACAATCGTAAGTCCGTTTCCCGTTCCGTTTAAAAAATCATAAAAGTCTCCGCCGACTTCCAGTGCGGGTATTGAAGTTGCAAAAATATCCAGACCGGGTACGACGGGTACATTTTGCGGTAAAGACGCTACCTGTATATTGTGTGCAATCTCCAGTTCCCTCTTCATTCTTTCCCTTTTGGTCAGCTCTTCATATAAAAATGCATTTTCAACTGCGATGGATGTGCTTGTAACGATAGCCGATAAAAATTCAAAGTCATCGCCTTTTAAAGGTGTCTCGGATAATTTTTCGCCGATGAATAATGCTCCGAGAAGTCTTTCATTTACCTTTATAGGTACAATATTAAGAAATCCGTTACTCTCGAGAAACTCCTTACTTACGGCAGGAAGATAGTTAATCGAAAAAGTGCCTTTGAATCCTTTTATTGATTCAAAGTATTTCTGCTCCATATTCAAATTGAACAACTTTGAATCCCGGTTGTTATAACAAAACATTTTTCCGTCCCAGGCTTTTTTACTGTCATTGGAAAATACCACTCCGGCTGTTTTCACGCGGACAAGTGAAGCTACTTTTTCTACTATCACGAGTGCGAGGGATTCAAGAGTAAATTTCTTCTGAAATAATCTTACAAGTTCTTCCTGTGCATATTTATAATCGAATTTTTGCCTGTAAAACTTTTTATCAAAAAAATCCTGCCCGTACAT
>Ga0182021_10012010_pt1 | contig 10291 bp, 15 predicted proteins | sample 612E3MmetaG_FD_120493 | JGI IMG/M metagenome (GOLD analysis project Ga0182021, IMG submission 120493) | Permafrost microbial communities from Stordalen Mire, Sweden - 612E3M metaG (Illumina Assembly) | ecosystem: Environmental > Terrestrial > Soil > Wetlands > Permafrost | place: Sweden... | reverse complement strand
CCTCTCCGCACAAGTGAATATAAAGCTATTGTAAGAAAAGATTCCGGTGAACTCATTTCGATAATGAATGATACTTACAAGATTGTTCCAAACAGTGAAGTAATAAAGCCGTTAATGGAACAATTACACAGACTCGATACTTCTTGGTTCATTGATAGTTCTCATTCATTCGTTGAAAACAATAAGATGAGATTGCAAGTAACCTTTCCCGAATTAATCTTCCATGATGGAAAAAGCGATGTTTCGCTATCATTGTTCTTGCATAATTCCTACGATGGATCTGAAGGAGTAAGGATGATGTGGGGTGCAATCAGAGCGATTTGCAAAAATGGAATGGTATTCGGCGAAGTTTTATCAAAGTTCTACGGAAGGCATACGATGGGGTTAAACATCGGTAGTCTCAAAGAACAGATTGAATCTTCGTATGAAAAAATTCCAGTGATAAAACACAGAATTGAACAGCTTCAGCACGAAAAGGTAACTGATTCTCTCAGACAACAAATTGAAAACAGACTAGGAAAAAAGATTGCATGTTACATAGGCGAGCAGGAAGAAGAAACACAGAAAGCTAAGAATCAGTGGATCGTTTATAACATGATCACTTATTTCGTATCTCACCAGATTCAACAGAGACTCAGAGCACAGTATCAGCTTGAAGTCAGTCGTTTGTTTAAACTATGAGCGGGGTTACTATGGGTTATTATTCAGTAATTGAGTGTAGTAAAGTACTGTTTGATGAAAAATACAAAGATGTAATTAACCCCCTCCTCAGCCTTTCAAACAATCATGCGTTAAAATCTTTTAAAGAAATAAAAATGCAGTTTACTGAGAACAGTCTTGTGCAAGAAATAATCTCAAACTGTGAAAAACTTGTAAAGAAAACCGATGAATTAGATTTCACTTCCTTGTTTTATTTTTTCGATGATAACGGATGGCTTGATATGGAAGATTATCATGCAAAGCATTATTCCGATTATACGCTTGTAATTCTTATTGCTTCAATGATTAAGATAGAACAGAAAATTGAAGTACTTTTTGAAGGCGACGATGGAGATTGCTGGGGATATTTAATTTCTTGTAATGGCGGAGGGAGGGTTGAAATAAGTGCAATGAGTAAAGAATGGACTGTCTCTCATATAATAACAAAAGGAGAGTTAACTTGAATGAAATAATAAAACTTGGTGCAAAACTGGCTCATGAATTAATAGATCTTCTTGCGAGTGAGCTTACAGAAATTCCAAAGGAGAGGAAGAGAAATGTCAGACAAAAAATGTCCCGTAATAATCGCAAGCGCAATAGCTCTCGCAGCAGAAATTCTGATTAAGATCTTCTGTAAAAAGAAATAAAACAAAACCAGCCCAGAAATGGGCTAGTTTTTTATTTGATATATTCTCTTAAGAGTTCCTTAGTAATACAACCAATAGAGATTAGACGCTCAAGTAGGGAAAGAATTTGGTTAGTTCCGAGAACTGGCGGACCTCCAGGTCCATAACCAAGTTTCAAACGACCGCCGTTTTCTCTCAGATCCTTGTAATAGGAAAACCAAATACCGGTCACCTCCCTATCAGACTCGTCACTAACCAAAAAAACGAACGGTTGATATGTGTCGTCCGCTTTCCCGAGAGATATTATGCCTCTTAAAAATGGCTCCCATGTATTGCCAGGTTCTTGAAGGTTGAATGACTTTTCAATATACCCATGATTCCCACATTCCCCACAAACAAACCAACCATATACATCTGTGTGATTCTTAATCAATTCGACAATATTGTTGGCCCATGTAGTTTTCCCACATGATGGTTTGTTACATTTAATATTCCAACCCATCTATCACTCCTCCTGCTATCAAGTCTTTACAAAGTAGCGTATAAATTCACACCTCAAATATGATTTTTTTATCGGTACCTTTACTTCAATGCGCCCCACGCTAACCATTTAGGGCAAGTTGCGCTTGCTTGTCTTTCGTACCCCTTCATCGGTCCTCCTTGAAGCAGGCACTTTCCTTTACCAGAAGAATCGACAGTTACTGTCTGACCAGAATTATCTACTTGCCGACTTCCACCCCAATAATTGCAGACAGCACAGTTCTTGTTAAATTTTTGATAGTTGTTTGTTCCCATTGGTTTCTCCTTTCTTTGCAACTACTATTTTTGTTGTCAGATCTTTAAAGAAACCTGACTATTGACTATAACCATATAATTGATAGTAATTATTTTTTTATTTGATATATCCCCAATCAATATTGCTGATATCCGAATAACCGCAATTAATCATTTCCATATCTTTTCTTTTTAAACGCTTTTTGAAATCAGCTACTGCCCAGTTAGGGGGTTTTCTTCTACCCTTTTTGGGTTTTGGCATCAAAGCAGTTTTATATTTCATTTTATTCCTGAATAAAATAGTCTCCCCGCTTTTTACATTTAAATCTTCATGCATTACATCCTTCCTCGAGCCGGAACGTGAAACTCTATCATTGATCAGATCATCGTAACTCAGCTTTTCTAATTCATCCCAGAGAAAATAATTCAGTCCCTTGTTCTTAAATGCTTTTGCCCCTTTTTCGAAAGCAATCTTTTTTAGCTTTTCCAGATCTTCTTTCTCGCCATAAAATGGCATTGCCATTACCCTGACGAATATTCCCCTTTTCGAAAGTGCACTAATAACTTTTAATCTTTCACTAATTGGAATTGTGAAGAATTCTAATTTCTTCCTGATGTTTTCATCATGCGTTGTAAAACTTATTTCAACCTGAACCATATCTTTCATCTGCTCAAGCTTTTCTATATGCTTCAAGATCAAATTGCTTTTTGTAAGTATATGAAGCATCCAAACATTCCCATTTTTTGCATGTTTGTGAAAAACTTCAAGAATTTCCAGCATGATATCACGGTTGTTCTTTTTCAACTCGTTAATTACTTTTGGTAAATAATAATCGCTAGTCTCGTTTATCTGAACTCTTTTCAAATGCTGCGGTATTTTTTTGAGCTTAGTCAGTGTTCTATCAAGATTTTTAGCAATATCCATCTTAATTCGAACCTGCTCAAAGAACTGTTTCCGTTTTTGAACTTTCAATTTAGCAACAAAAATCGGACTGTAACAAAACTTACATGCAAAGAAACAGCCGACGGTCGGATTCAAAGTGAATGGATGATCATATTGACCAATATCGTAGTGACTGAGTAAGGGGTTTGATGATTTATTCTTAAGAATTACTTCTGTGGATCTTGCCATAACTGGATCTTATCATTATTTATGATCAGAATTCTCTTCCGGATCAGCACCACCAATAATCATGTTGTTCATTATTATACTTTTTAGCATTTAACAATTGTTCAATAGTAAGTCTTTTAGGATTTACTGCATTTCCATCAATAAAAATCCATTTTTTTTTCTTCATCCATAATTTTAATAATTTTTTGAAGTGCCTCGCTTACGGGTAATGTATATGTTTTATCATCGTCAAGCGAAGTCATTTTAAATGTTATTTTTTGTTCCATATAATAAAGTTTGGTTGTTTTTACTTGTTAAAGTTAATAGCAACAGTTTATAATTCAAAGAGATAAATTAACTTCACAAAAAAAATGGAAAAAATTTTAGGATTCAATTTTCCTAATAGGAATTTATTCAAGGGGGTACCCCTTACAAAAATGTGTATATATTTATCGGATACCCGGTAACCGATCCATCTGCATCCAACCACCCTATCAGAATATGTTCTGTTCATATATAGGAAATTATATTAACTTGATGTAGTTGAAAATAAAAACCGTGCGTTTAGATTTTCAAACGAATAGGGGATATATTTAACGAAGATGAATCAGCAATACTAAAATACACTGATTATCAGGAGACATGATTATGAAGACCATCTTTTTTTGTTTACTACTATCCGGAATTGTTTTGGCTCAAGAGATAAATAATTTATCAGATGCAGTAAAGTATTATAGTGGGAAAGCCACAGAAATGCTTAAAAATGGCGGTGATCCGAATGTTTTGGTAAACAATGAACCGGCAATCTGTTACTTAGCAAGAGTTGAAGGAATTAACTCACACTATATAATGATGGATTTAATTAAATATGGTGCTAATCCAAACTCCATTTCAAAAGAAGGTTATTCAGTTGTCGCTCTTGCATTGGCAAATAGTCACGATGTCGATGCAGTTACCGAATTAATTAAAAAAGGAGCTAACTTAAATTCTCCTCTAAAGGCAGGGATATTTCCTCCTCTAATTATAGCGGCATCTTTGTATTGTAATAATTTTAAGACAGACAAATACAAAGGATTAATTCAATTGATGATGGATCATAATGCTGACGTCAATATTCAAAGTTCTTCTAAAACAACCGCTCTTATGATAGCGACTAATGCAAATGATCTTGAGATGGTAAAATATTTTCTTAGTTATAAAGCCGATGTGAACTTAAAAGATGACAATGGAGAAACGGCATTAATTAAAGCGGCAGGAACGGGGAGAACTGAGATCTCTGAAGTACTATTAGAGCATGGTGCAGATCCGAATATTATTCCCAACAATAAAGAAACCGCCATTATGAGAGCTGCCAAAGAAGGATATATAAACATAGTACAAATGCTACTTGCGAAAGGAGCTGGAGTAAAAGTCAAAAATATGTATGGAGAAACAGCATTAAAATTAGCTGAACTTGGTGGCCATAAAGAAATTGTTGAGTTGTTAAAAAAAGCCACTAATAAAAAATAGTTTATCAGTTTAATATAAATGCATGATAGATAGGAATTCATTCAAGGGGGGTACCCGGTGGGCCCTACATTTTCGTTTTACTAGTACTATTTTTTATATGGACGGGCTGTGTGGGGAAGGGAACAAAAAAATATTTGTATTTAAATTAAATATATTTTTAGAGCTATATATATTATCAATGGTAAAATAGGAATCATTATAAAATGATAAAGACGCTTTAAAGAAGAATAGCTCTTTGCAATAATGTTAGTTATATATGCATAAAGAATAAATCCAAGAGATAAAGCAAAAATGAATGCAATAATTCTTAAAAGAATTTCATACCACTGATCTCCAATTTTTAAAAATCCGATTACAACACAAAAAACAATTTGGAATAGAGTAGGAAAGAGGCCGGGTAAATTTTTATCGGAAAAAGATTGAATAAACATATGCTTGCTCTTTTATGATATTCTAAATTGTCATTAATATATATATACCACCGACAATGAGTGCAAGTGGTATAAAACTCATCATGCACCCACCTAATTCAGTATTGAAATGTGCGGGTCTATCACCGGGATCTTTTGACTGATTTTTAGCCGACCAATAGCCAAGAAACAATCCTAATACTATCATTATTATTGCTAAAATTTTCATAAGAGATTCTCCTTATATCAATAAATAATTTCTCTTACTAATCGATCTTCTTGTTCAATAAGATTTTTAATTGTAGTTACTACTGGAATCATATCCTCATTGAACTGTTTAGATAATAAATTCTTAGATGCATCAAAATCACCTAACTCTCTCATAATTTCTGCTTTCATAATTATAATTTTTTCGTCTTTTTCCTCAAGAAGATTTAGTAGTAGTTTTAGATTGTCTATCTCCTCGACAGAAAAAGTAGTTTCATTATCTCGATTTCTTCTTTTATCATTCCCTGCCCACCATGCTCTTAATCTGAGTTGTCTTTCTGTTTTGCTTTGTATTTTGCCAGTAGTTATATAATCAATATAATCTTTGAATAATGGGATCACGTAATGAAGAGCTTCGGTATATTTTTCATATCCCCACGGTTCAATTTCGTCTACTTTTACTTGCCTATTAATCCATATTAAGGAATTGCAGTGGGGACACTTTACTAAGTCAAGTGACTCTGGTAACATTGGTGCTTCCATCTTGCCATCAGTCCAACATTTAGCACCAAAAGTATTTCCTGTGATAATTGTTTTTTGTTTTAACAGCCCACTGCATTTTGAACACTGTCGAATAATTATTTGACCAGGCAACATCTTGTAATTCCCTTAAAAAACAGCAGAGATTTTATTGCAGATCTCCACTATTTCGTTCATTTAACGAGTAATTGTTTTTAAGCATACTGGTGTTGTATTTAGCACGCTACCAGAATAACAATGCCGAACAGGTTAAAGCTGTCGGCTTGAGCAGCTTGTTATATTTTTTTCCACTTATGTATATCAGATTTTTGTTTCCAAAATATTGTAATAAGTAGTCCAACTCCAACTATTACATCAATAATATCCCATATTTCTTTCCCCAAATGTATTTTCAAAAAAGGTTGGAATAGAATTGCCAATACTGCGAATATATATGAATAAGAATTATCATTTTTTTGATAGCCTTGGTATGAAAGAAATGCAAAAAACACTGATGCTATAAATCTAACCAACTGATAATAACCATACGGCATTTTAAGCAAACATAAAAACAATAGAATGCTTAAGATTGCCTTTATAGAATTTATATATTTATTCATTGTGCAAAGTATTTTTTATCTACCCTAAATATTACCATCAACAATCCCGAAATAAAACTAAAGATAGAAGTTAATACCCAAGTAATAAGTGCAATACCAAATATAATTATTAGAATTCCAATAACTATTCTTCCATTTGTAAAGCTCAAATAGGCTAAGTATAAACCAACAACGAAAGAATAAAATTTAGTAAGTGCCATTAGTAAATTAGTCATCACAACAAAGCTAAATCCGAAACTCTTAAACTCTTTAATATCAGTTTCAGTAATGCCCCAATCATCTACAAAAGCATTTCTTAAGGTAGATAATTTATATCCGAAATAACTATAAACAATGAGTTGTAAATAACTAAAGAAATAAGGAAATGGTAAATTGATTATAGATAGGACAAGACTGAATAAAATAGAAACAATAATACCAGATATAAAAAAATTTAATCCGATATAAATATAGCCAATGGGTCCCAAGAATAGGGATAAAGCTCCGGCAACAGTAGGATTCCTTTTAGATAAAAGTTCCATTTTGGGTTAACCTTTAATTATTTGATATTTTTGATTTTTTTAAGTAAATGCTAGGAATCCAACCAATTAAATCCCCAAATTTTACTTTGTAAAAATCTTGTGAAGGACAAAATAATAATGGTAGAACCTTTTTGCCTTTAGGTATCTCACCTTTTATAATTCCTAGCTTTGAAGGTATACTTAAAACATTAACAGTTTCTTTAATAGTTGTTGATTCTTTCTCACAGACAGTATAAAAATCAGAAAGGATATAATTTATATCAGCGTCAGAAGCATAATATTCATTTTTATAGTATTGCTTGGCTTCTTCTAATGACTCTAAGTTTTCTTTAATTTTATTATTCAAGTATTTTGCCCTTTCCGAAGAAACAGAAAATTTTGAATGGAAATAAAAGAATCCAATAAAAAGAAAAACAATTATTATGATTCCGGCAATAATTCCTTTCTTTTTATCTATTTTTGAAAAGCTCGCTTGACTCAACCAATATGTTTCAAAATCTTCTTTATAAATAATCATACCAGTATATCCCCCGTGAGCAATGCAAAGAGGAGTTTTTTTATAATCATATTTTATATTTTTTGAATAATATTCCTTTTTATCAGGGTCAAAAATATTTTTAACAACTAAATTGAAATATTCTTTGCTCTTATATTTCCAAGTTATAATCGATTTATCAATTTCAACTAAGTACCAAATATTATCACCGACTTTAATTGTTGTTTTATTTCCCAAGCTATCAGAAACTTCCAATTCATCACAAAATATAAAGGGAGAAGAATAGGTGTAATTTTCTTTCTCGTAATCTTGATTTGATGAAATTGTGCTATCATACCATTTCCTTTTTTCAGGATTTGACAAAATGGAGTAAATGAAATTTATTTCTTTCATTTTTATATCACTTACTTTTTCCTCTTGATTCCTATCAGGATGATATTTCATTGCAAGTCTTCGATAAGCATTTTTAATTTCATCTTGAGTAGCAGAAGTAGAAATTTCAAAAATGTCGTAGTAAGTATTATCCACTATTTTATCCAGCTAATGAAGTGAACCAATAAATTAGGAAAGGGATAACAAAAGCAATACCGATAGAAATTAAAGTCTTAATTACCCAACGGTGTGATGTTTCTCCAGCCAATATTTTTCTTAAATATTCCATTAAGTAAAGGACTGCCATTGCTACAAGGAATATAAACAATAAGCTCACCCAAGCAACATCAAGTGCATTTCCATTTTTCCCATCATTGGCACCTAATAATGTAGTCCATCCAAAATTTCTTATTAATGTTACTATTGTATGCCCAACTAAATATATAAGTTTAAGTATGATTTGGCTGTAAAATGCAATCGGAATGAATAACCAGAAATAATGATACCATCTAACATCAAGCAATGTCCCGTTTTTTCTTTTGTCCATTGAATAATAAGGATTATTAATTACTTGGCTCCCTAATTTCATAAAATAAAATGCAGACAGAAACATTGCCAAATGTCCTAAAACAATAAATAATACATTGAAAGTAGAGGATGTCATTACAAAAAGAGCCTCACTTAATAAATCATTAAAGTTTGCCGAATATTTTTTGAAGAAAGTCTCAATAATTATTGAAAATAATGCTAGAAATATGAAGCGAATAAAAACATAAAGAGTAGTAAATATTAATTTATCGGACAGACTTGCTCTTCGAGATAGATAGCCAAAAATAAAGCCAAAAAAACCGGCTGTTACGACAAGAATAAAAACGTGTAACAGATTCAACCAAACAGTATCGCCCCATATTAAATAATTTGCTTGGAAATCACTTCCCAATCCTAAAAGTCCTTTTTTATTCAGATTCTGTATGAACACATAAATAGCATTGCCAATTACCCAGTCTGCTAAAAGTATTGCTGCTAAAAATCTTTTTGTTTTGTTGAAAATAGAATAGTTTACTGTAGCGGTTGGCTGTAAGATATGAGATGTGTCCATTTCATTCTCCATTTTTATTTATGGAAAAAATATAACGACGTTGCCGCTAACCGGCACCTCAGAACAGCAATGCCAATTAAGTTAACTACTCTTTATTTTAAAAATGTTTTATAGAACAAACTACCTTAAAGAGCAACTTCCTTTTACAACTTCACTGTAAACGTCACAAATGCCGCAACGTTTAAAGTGGTCGGCCTTGAAGAATTTGTTATACACGTTCTATATTATTTCCTTCTAATAAGTCTATTAATACTTTTACTTTCGAAAACAATTCATCGAAACTGATAACTTGCACATTCTTCAGTTCATTTCTAAATAATTCGAAGGATTTTTTCTGATCACTATCCTTTAGCTCTTTAGCTATGTTGCCGATTATAACAAGACTTTGTGGGTTAAACGTTTCTATGTCTTGTAACTTATCGTTTTTCAAACTGTAGAAATCTTGGCTTAGGCTATGTTTGTAATTTGAAACTTGGACAATTGCACCAGAGACGTCAGAAGAAATATTGTATATATTATCACGATATCTTGAACCAAGAAGTTTTGTTGTGGGGGTTTTTATTTCAATTAGTATTGTGTTTTTAGTAAGAGAATTTTGACACAAAAAATCCAACAAATTTGCTCCTCTGTTGTCAAATGATTTTCCTCCAACATAAGCTTTGCCTTTCAATATTATGATCGGAAACGCGAATATTTGAGATAACAAAAATGAATTATCTGAGAAATGTTTTTGCCAATATTCTTCATCAGAATTGCTTATTTGTTCAAGCCATAATTCATAAACCTTTTTTAGATTACTTAACCCAATAATGCTATTAAGTTTTTGTAGACTATCAACTTCTAGCTTCTCTAGTCTTTCAACAAGTTGGTTGCTATCATCTAAATTAATTGCATAGTTAATTAATTTTGAAAATACATTAACACCGGCTTTTTTGTTTAGCTCAAAAAAGGTTTTTAAATCATCTTCATTTATTTGGCTTAATTCGCTCAAACTTCCATGTGCTTTAAAATATTTGGTTTCTCCAAAATGTATTCCTTCTTTTATATGAAGTCTATATAGAGCTACAAGTTCCTTAATAAAAGAAAGAAGTTCTTCTGACTTAAGTTCTAGTTTTACATATTCCCCAGATCTCAAATTCGATAAACTCAAGTCCTTTAAGTCAACCCACTCGTCTTTCAAACCTTTTTTCTGAAAAAAGAAACTTCCTTTTATAACAGCATTTTTACTTTTGGGATTATCTATTAAAAGGGGTTTAAATACTAATCGGGTATTCTTTGTCTTTCTTATAGGGATTTCATTACATTCAGCAGTAAACTTAGATGTCGAT
>Ga0182021_10012009_pt1 | contig 10292 bp, 11 predicted proteins | sample 612E3MmetaG_FD_120493 | JGI IMG/M metagenome (GOLD analysis project Ga0182021, IMG submission 120493) | Permafrost microbial communities from Stordalen Mire, Sweden - 612E3M metaG (Illumina Assembly) | ecosystem: Environmental > Terrestrial > Soil > Wetlands > Permafrost | place: Sweden... | reverse complement strand
GCTAAAAGGTTTGGTGACGTAATCATCAGCACCCAGTTGAAGGCCGACTATCTTATCTACCTCGTCATCACGCGCAGTAACCATTATTACAGGAACTTCTGAAAAGGTGCGTACGCTACGGAAGACCTCAATTCCATCCACCTCCGGAAGATTCAGATCAAGTAATATCAGATCGGGTTTATAGTTGCGCGCTTTATCCAACGCATCCTTGCCATCGGTCGACAGAAGCACCTCATATCCGTCTTTGTCCAGATAAGCCTTGATGAGGTCACCTACTTTAGGCTCATCGTCAACCACTAATATTTTTCTTCTCGCCATTTCTCACCCTATCCCGATTGTATCACACCTAACATAAAGGGACGAAGAGGTCGAATTCTTCGTCCCTTGTGCAGGAGGATATTTATACATTGAATGGTTAATGTCGCCTGTGTCTATTACCTTGATCCGCAGCACCCACCTCTATATGTTTGACTGGTGGTACTGGTTTGAGAAGCGGCAGCACAGCAACTACCCTGGTTCCCCTGGGGCACATAGACCGGGTTGGTCGCCGTTGCCTGGTCATTGGTAGTAGTCTGCGCATATCCTGGACAGTTCGGACAAGTTGCGGTCTTTGCTACACCCGTATCCGATACAGCTACGGGAGTATAGGAAGCTGCCACTTGATTTGCCCTGCTCCCATTCGTAACAGCAATCGTAACGCTCACAGCAGAAATCACCAGTAACACTGCTACCAATACGGGAATGCCTATTCTTAGCCAGTTATTCACTATGTTTAACCTCCGGTTTCGTATTACTAAGCATACATTCTAGACATAGATTGTGAATTATTTATGAATGATAGAGGATATTTCGATGAAGCCTTAGAGATTACAAATGCCATTTACCAAATATTAAGGGACGAAATTATAATTTCGTCCCTTAAAAGGAGGAGGATAATTTTCAGGGCTTTACCCCTACTTGATTGTTATTTTACAGGCACATTATGAAAGTGTTGTGAATGATAACGATGATTTGCGTGAAGATTGCGGTAAAAGGAAGCAGGCTACTGGCTATGATTTTTTCGTCGCTGGTAATACTGATATACACGGTTCAACGCCGTCGCCGCACGATCGGTTGTGGGGAACACTGCAAAGCCCTTTTCCACCATTTCTTTGAATGACTTCTCCGGTAACCCATCATCACAAGATAACGTGTTCATGTTAAGTACTATCACTGCCGGTTTTGAAGACATTCTGGCCAACTCCATGAATGTGTTTGTCTGAATTTTGTACTCAAATGCACGCGGAACAAAGGGATCTTGCTCGGGGCTCATCTGTAAAAGAACAATATCAGGTTCCTTCCAATCAGCAACGGCTTTGAAAGCCGCACGGGCTTTTTCGAGCCCCATGAACGGATTTATATCCAGCGGATTCTTAAATATATTTCCTGCATCTGTAATATATACTTCCATCAAGGCCTTCCTTAGTTCTTCCGTTAGCAAGGGCATCTTGAGGCCAGCTCTACAGCAATCATCCGTTGCCTGCACGCATGACCCGCCGCCGTGGCCGATTAAAAGAGTGTTCAGACCTTTGGGCTCCGGGCAGCGCTTTAATACCGTGACAACATCAAACATTTCCTTAGCGCTGTACACGCGGATCACGTTGGTCTGGCTGAGTACAGAGTCCCACGTAACATCAGACCCGGCGATCGCACTTGTATGAGAAACAGCAGCATGTGTCCCCCCTTCCGTGGCCGCACATTTAAATATTACCACCGGTTTTTTTACTGCCGCTTCCTTCAATACCCTGACAAGCCTGGGACCATCATTTGTGCCTTCTATGTAGGCAGTGATGATATTGGTCTCTGGATCATTGGCAAAGTATTCCAGCAGATCACACTCATTGACATCTGCCGCATTGCCATAGCTTATTGCTTTGCTGAAATATATGCCGCGGAGGTTCGCTTCACGTATCCCCAGGATGCATTGCCCTCCGCTCTGTGCAAGGTAACCCACATCCCCTGACATTTCAGAGAAATTAATCGCCATAGTCATGCGGGAAGCAGGGCAGTATATCCCCATACAGTTAGGGCCTATTATCCGCATATTGTATTTGCTGGCAATGCGCAGCATTTCCTCCTGCAATTGCACACCCACTTTATCTTCAATTTCTCCAAAACCAGAGACGAACAGGTGCATGATTTTGACACCCTTCCGGCCGCATTCTTCAACCAGTTGAGGTATAAAACGGTTAGGAATGGCAACGGTAACAAAATCCACGTCATCAGGTATATCCGAGACACTCGGATATACTTTCATCGCTCCGACCTCTCCTCCACTCCGGCCTACAGCGTATAGCTTACCGGGATATCCGAAATCAATAAGTGCCTTTAAAAACAAGTTAGCCGCATTATAGATTAATATCTCGCCTGCGGTTGCACCGATTACCGCTACAGATTTTGGGTGAAAAACGAAGTCCAGGTCAGCCCGGTTGTTATTCTGTCGATTCAATTTAATTTCCTTATATATTCACAGTAGCCTTTTCAATGCTTCGTTCAACCTTTCCATACAGCGCTCCCTGCCCAGTACTTCCATAGTCTGAAACAGTGGGGGAGAAGCAGTCCGGCCTGTAACAGCCACCCGCAAAACGCCGAAGAAAGGACCGGCTTTCAAACCTACGTGCTCTGTCAGGGGACGCACTGCAGACTCCATCGGCTCCGTCTTCCAATCTTGCAGGCTTTCCAGGGCCGACAGGGAGTTGCGAAGCACAGCTAGCGCCTGATTTTTTTCCAGCTTTCCCTGTAAGAGAGTTGCGTCATACACCAATTTATCCATGAAAAAGAAATCTATCAATTGTGGGACTTCACCCAACGTCTTGGCCCTTTCCTGTATGAGAGGGGCTATTTGCTTTAAATAACTGATATCAATAGATTTATGGATTTCCGGCGATATGTCACGTTCCACGAAAGGCAGGCACCTTGCAACGAATTCTTCCAGGGCGAGGTTTCGTATGTAAACACCATTCATCCACTCCAGTTTGTCCATGTTAAATACTGCTGCCGTTTTGCTCACTCTTTCTATCGAGAAATTCTTTATGATTTGCTCGGTTCCCATGATTTCCGTCTTATCGTCCAACGACCACCCCAACAAAGTCAGGAAATTTATCATAGCCTCCGGCAGGTAGCCTTTATCACGGTATTCGTTAATGGCTGTGGCGCCGTGCCTCTTGCTAAGCTTGGATTTATCGGAGCCCAGTATCATAGGCAGATGCGCAAATTGAGGCGGCTGCCAGCCGAATGCACGATACAGCAGCAAATGCCTGGGGGTGCTGGAAAGCCATTCTTCCGCACGCATAACATGTGATATGTTCATGAAATGATCGTCAATTATGTTAGCCAGGTGGTATGTGGGAAATTCATCGGATTTCAGCAGCACAAAATCGTCCAATGTACTGTTGTCAAAGACCACTTCGCCACGGATAAGGTCGGTGATGGTTGTCTTCCCCTCAAGAGGTGATTTGAAACGCACCACAGGTACTATCCCTGATGCTTTCGCTGCTTTTATCTGCTCGTCCGTCAATTCACGGCAGCGCCTATCGTAGCCCGGAGGAAGTTTGCGGGCAATCTGGTCCTTACGCATACTTTCAAGCCTTTCCGAAGAACAGAAGCAACAATACGCATTACCTTCACGCACAAGCTGGTCCGCATATTTGCGGTACATTTCCAGTCTCTGTGATTGAAAGTACGGACCTTCATCGCAGACCATGCCGAGCCATTTTAGGCTGTCCATAATGATTTCAACTGCACCTTCCACCTTACGTGCCTGGTCCGTATCCTCAATGCGCAAGATAAAAACCCCGTTATTATGCCGCGCAAAAAGCCAGTTGAAAAGAGCAGTACGGATATTTCCTACATGTGGATACCCGGTTGGACTGGGTGCAAAACGCACCCTGACCTGACTCGATGTGCTATCCAATTCTGCCTCCTGCAAGCGATTGATCGTAAGCAACCTGCTTTACCGGAAGCTTAACCACGTAGGTATCCGCCATGCGGTCATGCAGTCCCTGTTTACGGTTATCGAAAACAATTAAAATAAAACCTATTCCAAGGGTCGCAACACACAGTACGCTTCCCAGGAAACGGAAAAACGCATACTTCAAATCAACAGGTGAGCTGTCAGTGCGAATTACCTTGATACCCACACTAAGTTTCCCAACTGTTTGGCCGGTAGTGGCCCAGCAGATAATAAAATAAATAGTACATCCAACCAGGAAAACGAGAGAAGTAGTTGCCATTAACCAGATTATGCCTCCTGAAACATGTGCCCCCTTTGAAATATTATTCAAAGAGGAAATTACGCTTGGGATATCAGGGAATATCCAGAAAAAAGATTGAGATATCACACAATATAATACGTAAAGACCCGCTAATAGAATCGCTAAATCGATGAGGCTGGCAGCCAATCTGATCCAGAATCCGGCGTACTCAAGAGCATACTCCTTCCGTTTATCTTTCACACTGACTCCTTGTCGGGCAGCCGGATGACTGCAAGATACAGGGCGGACCATTTACCGCAATTTCAAAGGACCGGATTCTATAGAGTGACCCCAATACTGAAAATGTAGCCTATTTCTCTTTGCCTTTACCCCTGGTCAGAGTTTTGTACATTTCCTCGTACTCTCTCAGGCTCACCCTCAATCTTTCAACCAGCTGCTCTGCCTGTCTAAGCTTGCCCTTTGTCTCTTCGATCTGGGTGGTAATGTTAAACAGCAGCTCATTGCGCCTGTTAGCATTGTCAGTCTCGAAGGTTGAAAAATCTTCCTGGGACGGTTGAGCGGAGATCTGATTGTAGATGTCCTTCTGGCCGCCTGCAGGATCCTTTTTTGCTTGACCGAATCTATCTTGTGGCCTCATTTTTGAAACCTCTCTTTTGAGTAAAATTTATCACATCAGCAATACAATATCAACAGATTCCATTTTAGTGACGGCGCAATTCCCGAAGTACCTTCTGTAAATCCTCAGGTAAGTCCAACGTGAATGAGTGGCTTTTTCCGTCCGACGGAAGTTTTACTGCCAGGCACTGCGCATGCAGAAACTGCCTGTTGAGGAGCTTTGATTTAATCCCATAAACTTTATCCCCGAAGACGGGGGAGCCTATAGCACAGAAGTGTACCCTGATCTGGTGAGTTCTGCCCGTCTGGATACGTGCTTCCACCAGTGAGTAACCATTCAGGTATTCGATAACGCGGTAATCAGTCCTGGCCCCCCTGCCTTTGGATACAATGGCCATACGTTTACGGTTGGCAGGGTCCCGGCCGATGGGGGCATCGATCGCCCCTCTCTGCGGCTCAAGCTTACCCTTAACCAGGACAATATAACACTTTTTGACATTATGGGACTTAAATTCGTTGATAAGGAAAAGGCGGGCTTTTTCATTCCTGGCAACAACCATCAAGCCCGACGTATCTTTGTCCAATCTGTGCACAATTCCAGGCCGCAGTGAATTTCCAAACCCTGCAAGATCAGGGAACTTCTTAAATAAAGCGTTGGCAAGCGTGTGCTCTGGATGACCGGGGGCCGGGTAGACCGTTAACCCCGCCGGCTTATTGATGATTACAATATCCGGGTCCTCATATATAACGTCAAAAGGGATATCCTCAGGCACGAGTACGGAAGGGTCCGGGGGGGGAATCAGGATTTGAATTTGATCTCCGCTTCTGAGTTTGAAGGAAGGACGCTCTATAACGGTATTGACGGTCACATAACCATTTTGAATGAGCTTCTGGATCTGTGAACGCGTTATATCGGGGCAGGCATCAGCCAGGTATTTATCAAGGCGTCCGGCCTCATCGCCAACCTCAAACGTCCTTTTTTCCAGGCTTTGGCCCTGACTCATCCTTCTTCCTCATTGTGACCAGTGCAATAATAGCGAGGGCAATGGCGCCTACAGTAATGGCTGAATCAGCTACATTAAAGGCCGGCCAGTAAAAATTACCCCACAACCGTATGTAAATAAAATCTGTTATATGCCCTACTCTGAGCCGGTCAATCAAGTTACCCAGGGCTCCAGCGAAAATCAGGCTTAACGCTATGCCGCCTAAAAAGCCGAGCTCACTGAAAAAGCGAAAAAACATCAGTACCACTAGCAACCCCGCAATAGCTACTACACTTAGCAGAAAAGCCTGGTTGGGGAAAAGGCCGAAGGCCGACCCGGTGTTCTGGATATTCATTATGGTTAGCTGGCCCATCTCGGGAAGCGAACCACCGGGGGGAATGGTAGCATTAATCCATTGCTTACTTAGTTGATCTAAAGCAACAATTGCTGATGCGATAAGCAGGAATACAAGACCATTCCACCACGTTAAACGGTTACGTGATGCAGACATTCTTCATCGAAAGTATCAAATTCATATTTTTTAATTGCATTGTCGATACAGGCAACCGCTTCGGCAAAGCTCCTTATCTCAATTTTAACTATAAGCGATTTATTCTAACCTATGGTAAATTAAATCACAACACTAGCTGGTCAAGCATGGAGCGCACTTGCCTGATTGTGTTAACAGCCTGGCTCTTCCAGTGGTTATTTGCAAATATGAAGGTTTTCCCGGCAACCCTGCTTATTTGTGCAATCCGCGGTAGCCATTCTTCCAACTCTTCCGGCTTATAGGTGTAATCATATCTTTCCCAGGCATGTTCATGGTTCCACCATTTGGTTTCATTACGCCCATGAAAGCGGATATAACCGATATTGCTGGTTACTTCAGCAGAGGGAGGAAGCAAACGTGGAAGCTGCGGCTCATCAACGCAACAAAAACCAATATTATTGTCCCTCATCCAATCATGTGTTTTTTGGTTGAGCCAACCCGAATTACGGAATTCTATCACAAGATCAGATTCCTTCATCCACCCACAAAACATTTTCAGGTATTCGAAATTCAGTGATGTTGCGCCAAAGCTGTAAGGAAATTGTGCCAGCACACAGCCGAGTTTTCCTGCCTCGACCAACGGTTGTAATATCTTTAGAAAAGCCTCAAATACGCTGGCATCCTGTTGTCTCTTATGCGTCATATCTTGATTTGCCTTGACTGCAAAAAGAAACCCTTCACCGGTCCTTCCGGCAAGGACTTTCATCGTCGAAACCTCAGGCAGGGCATAATATGTGAAATTCAGTTCAACTGCATTGAATTCCTGTGCATAGTAGCTAAGCCAATTCTTGCGCGGCAAACGTTCCGGGTAATAAATACCGGCCCAGTCATCATAGCTAAAGCCACTCGTCCCGCAATAGAACATGCTATCACCTAGACTCGGTCAAAACTTACAAATACTACAGGGATGTAACAATGCCCCAAAGCCCGATAATTACCAGGTATATGCCAACAAGATAATTTAGTATCCTGGGAAAGATCATCACCGTAATGCCAAATGCCAGTGTCAATATGCCGATGAAAAGTCCCCCGGCGGATGGAAGGGCTAAAACAGCCATGCGCACACCTCCCGATATATTATTTTTATTTTTTCATCAGGCTCAATATGCCCCAAACGATCAGGAAAATACCGATTATGTATTGTGCAAGGTTCCACATAAAAATAACGAGGACGCCCGCTACAATCGCGATGATGCCGAGGGCAACGCTGTCGAGTGTGATTGAATTTTTAGCCATGTAGGGAAATTCCTCCTTAAATGGGATCAATATTATTCAAAATGATATGGATTTCCTATTTTACTGTCAATTTGTAACCGGGCAACGTAGGTTAGAGGACAATCGAAGTTAGCTTATATGTGATGCTCAGATAGAGATGGGGCACCTGACGACAAATAAAATAAAGGCGGCGGGAATTAGTTCCCGCCGCCTTTGAATAATCTTGCTGATTCCAATTATACTTCGCGGAATTCGCCTTCCACTGTGCCTTCGTCTTTAGGAGGGGGAGGAGTTTCGCCAGCAGCACCTGCCCCTTCACCACCACCCGGCGGCGGTGTGTTGTGCTGGTAAACAGCCGCTCCAATCTTTTGCATGGAATCATTTAATGCCTGCAGGGAACTCTTTATATAGTTTATTTCTTGCCCCTGCAAAGCTGACCGCACAGCGCTGATTTTACCTTCGACCTCACTCTTAAGGTCTGCGGGTATCTTATCGCTGTACTCTCGAATTGTTTTCTCGGCCGAGTACACGGTGGCTTCAGCCACGTTCTTAGTTTCAACCTCTTCCTTTTTACGCGTATCGTCAGCAGCATGTGCTTCGGCTTCACGGCGCATCTTCTCGACCTCATCCTTATTCAAGCCACTGGAGGCCGTAATAGTAATTTTCTGTTCTTTCCCCGTGCCTTTGTCCTGAGCACGGACATTGAGTATACCGTTGGCATCTATATCAAAGGTAACCTCTACCTGGGGTACACCACGTGGGGCCGGCAATATACCGTCAAGGATAAATCTGCCAAGTGTCTTGTTATCACCCGACATGGGACGTTCTCCCTGCAGCACATGTATTTCGACACTCGGCTGGTTGTCAGCGGCAGTGCTGAATATCTGGCTTTTGGATGTCGGGATAGTAGTATTCCTCGGGATGAGAGGCGTCATAACGCCGCCCAGAGTCTCGATACCCAAAGTAAGAGGGGTCACATCCAATAGCAAAATGTCTTTTACATCACCTTTAAGTACGCCACCCTGAATAGCTGCGCCCAAAGCAACAGCTTCATCAGGATTCACACCCTTAATCGGCTCTTTGCCAAAGAACTGCCGGACGATTTCCTGCACCCGTGGCATCCTGGTCATACCACCAACCAGTATTACGTCGGTTATCTGAGCCGCGGTCAATCCTGCGTCAGCCAGTGCTTTCTTACAAGGTTCAATACTCCTTTCAAGAAGATCAGCAGATAGTTGTTCCAGTTTCGCACGGGTAAGAGTTATGTTCAGGTGCTTGGGACCCGAGGCATCAGCCGTAATGAACGGAAGATTAATCTCCGTCTGGCCGACTGTCGACAACTCCCTCTTGGCCTTCTCTGCTGCATCCTTAAGCCTCTGTAAAGCCATCTTGTCCTGTCTGAGGTCAATGCCCTGTTCCTTCTTGAATTCATCGGTAAGCCAGTCCATGACCTTCAGGTCAATATCATCGCCGCCAAGGTGCGTATCACCGTTGGTGGACTTGACCATAAACGTACCCTCGCCAAGCTCCAGTATCGAGACATCGAATGTCCCGCCGCCGAGGTCATAAACGGCGATCTTCTCTTCCTTCTTCTTATCCATGCCGTAAGCTAATGCAGATGCAGTCGGTTCGTTGACAATGCGGATCACATTTAAGCCCGCTATTGTGCCTGCATCCTTTGTAGCCTGCCTCTGGCTATCATTAAAGTACGCTGGTACTGTAACTACCGCATCCGTAACTTTCTCGCCCATGTAAGCTTCGGCATCCAGCTTGAGTTTTTGCAGAATCATGGCCGAAATTTCGGGCGGGCTGTATTCTTTGCCGCCCATGACCACTTTGGCGTCACCGTTAGATGCCTCAACTATCTTATATGGCAATCTCTTGATATCATTTTGCACCTCGGCGTCCTTGAATTTGCGGCCCATAAGGCGCTTGATACTGAAGATGGTGTTCTCCGGATTAGTTATAGCCTGTCTCTTCGCAAGTAAGCCAACAAGCTTCTCACCTTTTTTGTCCACCGCCACAACCGATGGAGTTAAACGCTCTCCTTCCCGGTTGGTTATGATAACCGGTTCTCCACCTTCCATGGTGGCTACCAGGCTGAATGTTGTTCCAAGGTCTATTCCTACTGTTCTACCCATTTAATCCTCCTAAGCAACAATTAATTTTCAAAATAGAAGTAACCAGCTAAATAATTGCTGATTACTCTGTTATACATAAGATTTGTTCCCACGCCATTTTTGTTCGTTTATTTTCCTTTTCCTACTGTAACCTGTGCTGCTCTCAGCACCTTGTTTTTCATAATATAGCCCTTCCTGTGTTCCGAGATAACCATTCCTTCATCACCATCCTCATAGGCTATAGCTTCATGAATATTGGGATCAAATGGCACTCCTGCACACTCTATCTCGGTACATCCGTTCGACTGCAAAACATCCTGCAATTTGCGCTGAATTATCCTGAAACCCTCGGTCCAGGTTGAGTCTGTAGACCCCGGCTGGGCCAAAGAAAATGCACGTTCCATGTCATCCACTACCGGCAATAGAGACTTTATGAGCTCCGCATTGGACCATGTTAATGAATCCTGCTTCTCTTGCTCTGTCCTTTTCTTATAGTTTCTAAAATCAGCCTCGGATCTTTGAAGACTAGCCAGGTACTCATCTGCCCGCGTCTTTT
>Ga0182021_10012008_pt1 | contig 10292 bp, 12 predicted proteins | sample 612E3MmetaG_FD_120493 | JGI IMG/M metagenome (GOLD analysis project Ga0182021, IMG submission 120493) | Permafrost microbial communities from Stordalen Mire, Sweden - 612E3M metaG (Illumina Assembly) | ecosystem: Environmental > Terrestrial > Soil > Wetlands > Permafrost | place: Sweden... | reverse complement strand
GGCTTCGCCATCTTAGGTGAAGTACTTGATGCGGTTCGCCTAATCCTGTCACCGCAATCAAGACTCTCAACATCCGCTTGGCAGGAGCGGGGGACCCACAATTCGGGGCGTCGAAAGACGGTCCTTGGGGTGAAGCCCTCTCGGTGGTGGACGACTTTAGTCGTCTGCTGACATGAGGGCCGGGTGCAATCTCCCATCCGAATCCGACAGCTGACCTCGTAGGCGTATGGAGAGGTTGCTTCACTATGTCGGTCCACAAAACTGGTCGCCATCGCGCGCCGAACAATTTGAACCCTGTCCTTTCTCTTTCGTCTGCGATCTCGCGTTCGGCGATTCCAGCGAGCAAAGCCTCCGCCGTGATGATCATGTCCGGAGCCATGGTGGCCTCGTTCGCACTTCCGGCCTCCGCTGCCACGCCGACCGCCAGGATCAAGGCCAAGATCGCCGCACGGGCTGCCCTGACTGATCAGGCCGCGGTTCCATCGGCCGCCCAGGCGCCGCTGGTTCCCCGGACCTTCGGGGAAGTCGGATTCGCCGGTGTGGTCAAGCCACCGCCCGTCCCGGCACCGGTTGTCCAGCAGCCAGTAGTGGTCGCTGTCAGTCGTTCGGCCACTCGCGCTCCAATCCAGCCGGTGGCAACCCAGCAGGCCCCTGTCGCGGCGCCGGGCCCCGTCTCGGGCGGCATTCTCGGCATCGCGGCCAGCCTGGCCGGTATCCCCTACGTCTACGGCGGCACCACGACTGCCGGCTTCGACTGCTCGGGTTTCACCCAGTATGTTTTCGCCAAGGTCGGCATCAGCATTCCCCGTACGTCCGAAGCACAGCAGGCTGCTGTCACGCCGGTGTCTAATCCACAACCGGGTGACCTCGTCTTCTTCGGCTCACCGGCTTACCACGTCGGCATCTACGCGGGTAATGGCATGATGTGGGCTGCTCCGCACACCGGCGCGGTCATCAACCTGCAAACCGTTTATTCGTCCAGCGCGACCTATGGTCGTCCCTGATCGACGCAAGCGTCTAGTTCCGCTCCACGGGCGAGCGCTGCAACAGTTCTCAGCCCATGCGCTCGGCGACCTCCGGCGGAAACCCGCCGGAGGCCACCGGGCCCCAGTTGGTGGGCGTGATCCGGATCAGCGATTTGCCCTGGTCTGTCATGGCCTGCCGGTACTCGTCCCAGTTCGGATGTTCGCCGGAGATCGAACGAAAGTACTCGACGAACGGCTCAGCAGCTTCGGGCATGTCGAGCACCTCGGCGGTGCCGTACACCTGCGCCCAGGGCCCGTCGAAGTCGTCGGAAAGCACACAGATGCTCACCTGCGGGTCACGGCGGGTATTGGACGTCTTTGCTCGCTGTGGGTATGTAGAGACCAGGATGCGGCCCTGTGGGTCCACCCCGCAGGTCACCGGTGAAAGCTGGGGCCTGCCGTCACCTCGGGTTGCCACATAGATTCCTTTGTGTCGGGGGCGCAGGAAGTCGAGTAGCTCCTCGCGGGAGACGGCGTTTGCGGTGGCAATCTTGGGCATGCACGCGATGCTAACCCCGCTGTCCCGTGCCACCAACGGGCGGCGCGCCGGTGCCGGAGAGTGTGCTGGTCAGAGGGGCCAGTAGCCTCACAGATGCGCACACGAGAGCTGGGCAGAACTGGGTGTCAGGTATCCATCGTCGGTCTGGGATGCTGCCAACTCGGCGGCGACTGGGGCCGGGTAGACGACTCTGACGCGATGGATGTGCTGCACGCCGCGGTCGAGGCCGGGGTGACGGTCCTCGATATCGCCGACGTGTACGGTGACGGTCGCAGCGAGTTGCTTATCGGACGACTCTCGGCCGAAAGGCCCGATGCTGGGCTCACTGTGGCGACCAAGATGGGTCGACGGGCCAGCCCGCACGTTCCTGAAGCTTTCACGCTGCAGGCCTTCAGAAACTGGATAGATCGCAGCCGGGCCAACCTCGGCGTCGAGGTTCTCGACCTCGTTCAGCTGTCCGCCGACATCAGCGTTCTCTGATGAGCGTGTGTTCGATGCCCTTGACACGCTGGTGGCCAAACAGCGTGTCTCGGCCTACGGCGTCTCGGTAGAAACCTGTCAAGAGGCGCTGAGCGCGATTGCCCGCCCGCACGTCGCCACAGTCCAGCTCATCCTCAATGTCTTCCGACTCAAGCCGCTGAAGCAGGTCCCGCCAGCCGCCTTGGAAGCTGGTGTCGGTGTCATCGCGCGCGTGCCTCTGGCCAGCGGGCTCCTGTCGGGCAAGTACGACGAGTCCACCACCTTCGCGCCGCAGGACCACCGAACCTACAACCGCCGAGGTGGAGACCTTCGACCTCGGGGAGACTCTCAGCGGCGTCCCGTTTGAGGTCGGGGTTCGCGCGGCGCGCAACGTAACGGAGTTTGCCAAAGGGGCATCTACGGCGCAATTGGCACCGCGGTGGATTCTCGACCAGCCGGGCGTCAGCACTGTCATCCCGGGTGCGCGCAACACGTCTCAGGTGAAGAGCAACGCTGCCGCCGCCGATCTGGAGCCATTGTCGGCCGAGCTGGCCGATAGCCTGCGCGAGATCTACGACAGTCAGGTTCGCCCGCACGTGCATGACCGCTGTTGATGCACGAAAGAGACCATTTGCCCTACCGCTGCCGGTGTGCACGGCTAGGCAGTGGGTTCCGCCTTGGCGCTCAGCACGACACCAGGGCGCCCGCTTGTAGACCGCAGCAAGGGCTAGGTTGAGCACCAGCACTGCCAGCCACACGCGCTGCGCCCCAGTAGGACTGGGCATCGCCACGGGGGTAGCTGCCAGGAAAGAACAGTGGGACGAAGACCTCGGTTTCATATGTAGCCGAAGAGATCTGGATTGAGGTTCGGCGACAACAACCGACGGCTCCACGCGCACTGCCACGCAGGGTGTGGGTGAGACCGACCGCGGAGAGGATGACGGCGTAGATGATCACGCTCGCCGACTGTTTTCCACATATGGCTATCACCCCGGTGCCGTAGCCCACCAGTGCGAGAACATCAGCGAAAGCAGGTTGAGACGCTGAAGAGTCCCGTCACAGCGCTACAGGAGACGGAACAGCCGATGATGATCCATCCAGTAGAGGTCTGCGACCGCAAACGCCAGCGTGTAGGCGAAGTACTCGGAATCTGTTGACGCAACACTTCTTGCCCGGGCGCCACCTTGGGCACGACGATCTGGACCGCCAGTAACATCATGGCGATCGCGAAGACTGCGTTGCTGAAGAACAAGGTGCGTTCGGTGTCGGTCCGCGCGTTCACCCAGTTCACGTACCGCGCGTGGATGCTCGATCCGGTCGCCATGACAACAGTGTCGCCATGTCAACAGTGTCGCCACGACAACAGCAAGGAGAACATCTCTTGGCCCATGTCACCCTCAGCAGCCAGCCCTGGGTGCTTCCCCGACCAACAGCGGTGGTCTTACGGGGATGGATCAGGAACGACGGCGACGGCGCTCGGCGCGATTGCGGGTCGCCGTGATGATCTGGCTGATCGCCTGTCGTTGACGCTCGATGACCGGAGGAGGGCGCCATCCCTGCTCGGGTGCTCTCACTGCGGCCTCGATCTCTACCCGCATCCGGTCCAGGGCAGTCAGCAGGGCTCCGTGTTGCGCCCAGGCTGCCCGATCAGCACTCGACTCCTCGTGCAGAAGTTCGGCCAGGCGGTCGCGGCGACGATGCAGCTCGGACAGTCCCCTGTTCACCTCGGTTCGGGCCACGTCCTGGGACTCAAGGCCCGCTGTCACCACAGACACGTGTTCGATCGCATCTGCAGCAGCCTTGAGCACATCCCCCAGCACATCGCGGACCTGCGCGTCGTAGACGGTCTCGGCCTGTTCGCTGGGCACGAAGTAGGTCCGGTCGAGCAGCGAACGGCACAGGCTACGGATCGTGACGTAGGTGTGCTCGAGCCCTGTCAGCCCGGTGCGCAGCCGCGGTAGTGCCGCCCTGGCCTCGGCAACGCGTGGGTTGAACCGAGCGCTGTCCTGGGCTCGGGCCAGGGTCCGGTCGGCGTGGTCAACTTCGTTGCCGAGGCGCCGGGCCTCGTTCAGCATCCGGTCGGCCGACTCGCGGGACCACCCTTCTCCCAGCTGATCTGCGAGGGCTCTGAGGAACTGCGCCATTCGTTCGGCGAGCTCACCTATCGCATCGCTCGCCGGCTGGACGTGAAGGGGAGCTGCGATCACCACATTGACCACGACACCGACAGCGGCTCCGATCAGCGTCTCGTAGACCCTGTCCAGGGCTGGGCCCTCCGCGCCGCCCACCGCCAGCACCAGCATTGCTGAGATCGGAACCTCCAGCAGATGGTCTCCCAGGTGCAGGAGGCGGCCTGTGATCAGCGACGCGGCCACGACGAAGCCCAGACTCCACCAGGTCAACCCGACCCAGGTGGCAAAACCGACTGCAATCAGCACTCCGGCCACAACGCTGGCAACCCTTTGCAGACCGCTGGCCACCGTCTCATACATCGTCAGCTGTACAACGAGCAACGCTGTCAGCGGAGCCAATACAGGCTGTGAGCTGCTAAGCAACTGCTGGGCCAAGACAAAGGACAAGATGGCGGCAAGCGTCGTCTTGGCCGTACGCAGTCCGGGCCTACGCCCACGCCGGAACAGCGCAGCGCGCATTTGACGAACGATGTCAGAGCCGTGCGGTGACACTAAGGAGACCTCTCTGGAGATGGTTCAGCTGAGGGCCGGACGACAACTACCGTGCAGTGCGCGTGCCGTACCACCTGAGCACTCACGGAGCCGAGCAGAAGGGCACTGAAGCCCCCGTGGCCACGGGAACCGACAACGACGAGGTCGGTTCTATGGGACAGCTCCAGCAGGACGGCGGCCGGTTGTCCTTCGATCAGCTCGCCCTGTACTTGCACCGCAGACGTGCTGCCAACCGCTTCGACAACGCTGGTAAGACGTCGCCTTGCCTCCTGCTCGATGATGGTGGTATCGAGCGCTGAGTAGGGCTCGGACGCCATTCCGCTCATAAGACCGCTGTAGGGAGCTGACCAGACCAGGACGGCGCGCACATCGCCGCCGCCGTGAGCCTGAGCCTCGGCCACGGCCCATCTCAGAGCCTCAATGCTCGCCGTCGATCCATCGACACCCACGACGTACCGTCGCCAGCCAAGACCCTGCTGCTGTTCTGACACAGTCACTCTTATTTCTTACTGGTCTGGGTCTGTTGTTGTCTACGGTAATGACCTGTGGTCACAGATGGCGGCCTCTTCGAGATGCCGGTTGCCCAGATACTACCGGCCAGAACGGTGTCATCACCGGTGACACCAACCAGGCGCGGAGGCTTACCTGACAGTCGCGGCGCACGCCATGCAGGTGCGCGCCACCGGACGGGCATCTAGTCTTGCCGATGAGATTGGCTGGCCGCACGACTCACAGAGCCCATACAGTCCGCCGGCCACCCTCATTCGCGCAGCCTGGATGTCTTGAAGGTGACTTTGTGCCTGGTGGATCAGGGCGTTCATCTGTGAACGCTCGAACGCGATCGTTGATCCTTCCGGGTCGTGCTCATCGTCGGCATTGGAATCCGCCGAAGCATCGATGATCTCCTGGAAGCCTCGGCGGAGCCCCGCCAAGTCTCCCAGGACGCGCACACGCTCAGCCTCGAGCCGCCCCAGAGTTCGCGGCCCGTCTGAGGCAGACGAACGAGCTTTGCTCATACGCCTAGCAACAACCTTGCAACGGGCGGGTATTCCGGTTGCGGGCGCCCCCCAACCGGCTGCCACCAGCGGGGCCTGCGCAGCCCGTAGCCACCGCAGGCACAGATCAGCTGCGCCGGTCCCGCTTGTCTACCAGCTTCAGTCCCCATTGGACGATTCCGGCGGCGGCGATCAGCAGCCAGGAGAATGCCATCCATGGTGTGGCGGACCGGGCGCCCCAGGCTGCGGTTGCGGTCCCGAGCACCAGAGTTGCCAGCAGCGGTTTGGAGTACCAGAAGATCATCGCTGGCACCCCGGCACGTGGTCCGAAGACCCCGGCCGGCGGCAGCCCGCGAAACGAGGCCATGAGGTGTGCACCGGCCAGAAGAGCCCCGGCGCCCAGCGCCCAGACCATTGCCGATGGTCTGAGCAGGCCCGTCATGTACAGCGGCAGGCTCACGACCGCGGCACTGGCCGCCCAGGCCGAGACCGGCACGACAAGGTGGGCCAGCGCCGTGTCACGGTAGGCAAGGCCCAGCAATCGCGACGTGCCCGAGTTGTCCGCATGCAGCCGCAGGCCCTCACACAAAGCACCGAAACCGAGGTAGGCGAGGATCATGGCAACCAGGGGAGCCAATGTCGGGGTTCGCGGCGACTGCAGTGACAGCATCAGCCCGGCTGATCCGGCGGCCGCCAAGCCGAGTCCGTAGAGTGCAGACCATGGTGCCCGGCGCAGGCCCAACAGGTCGCGCCGGGCGATGACCAGCAGCGGACCGCTGGGTCTCAAGTGCACCTGCCGGGCGTGCGTGGGGGGTCTTGCGGCGTCCAGGCGGGCCGTGCGAAGGTCTCCTGCCAGGACTGCTCCGCCGATGGTGGCATTACTTGCGGCCTGCCTCTTCAGGCCGGTGATGTCCAACAGCGCCAACGCGTTTCGGCGCCCACGCGGAAGGGATGAGTCTGGTCGCAGCGCCAGTGGGGTCGAATGCACCTGGCCCTGCAGCCAGAGCTCGGCAACCAGCACCCCGATCAGGGCGCCACAGACTGTGGCCGGCATGAGCACGACCGGTGCGACGACCTTGGCGATTGCCAGTCCCGCCCCGCCGACCGCGCCGATCAGCAGCCCGCCGACGACGGAACCACCGAAGCTCAACTGCCAGTTCCGGGCCAGAGTCACTTTGCGAGGCATGGGGCTGTCGACGACCAGCTCGAGGTATGGCAGCGGTGGCACCACGGGCCCATGAACGCGCCCCACCAACGGCACCAAAGCCAGCAGTGCCGCTGTGAACGACAGCGCGACAATCGCCCCCACCGGGGTCCAGGCGTGTGCGGCTAGCCACTTCCCGTCCAGCGAACGAAATAGCTGTTGGGCAGCCGGGACCCCGTATGAGGCCGCGGCGATAACGGCGACGTACACCGGATACAACGCGTTGCTCACAGACGTGTCCGGCCGGTTGCCGAGGATTGCCGAGCGGACCTGACGCAACCGCTGCTTGTCAGCGACGGTCATTCTGATCTGATGTCGACGACGGAGTCAGCAAGTGCGGCAGTCATTACCGGGTCGTGGCAGGCGATGAGCAGGCCGCTGCCATCGTCCTTGCGGTCCAACAGGATTGCGGTCAGAAGGTCGCGCTTGTCAGGGTCGAGGCGTTGCTCCGGCTCGTCAAGGATGAGGATGGACGAGGGACGGACGAGCACCATCGACAGATGGAACAGCTGCTGTTGGCCTGAGGACAGCTCGTGGGGGAACCGCTGGGCCAGATGGTCGATCTCCAGCAGCTCGAGGATCTCGTCGGCGCGGTCGGCAGCCGGTTTGCCAACGTGGCCCCAGGTGGAATCGATCAGGACGAGGTGGTCGACCAGGGTCAGGTCGCGATAGGTCGCGGGTGCGCCGATCAAAGCTGCAATGGTGGTGCGTGTGGAGTCGTGACGTTCGTCGACCGCCGAACCATCCAGGGTGGCCTCGCCCTGCGACGGGGACATGGTGCCCGCAAGGATCCGCAGCAGGGTCGTCTTGCCGCTGCCGTTGGGGCCGCGCAGGACGACGCACTCTGCGGCGCCAAGCTCGACGTCGGTGGGCAGCAGCAACACCGCCTCGTCGATCTTCTTTCCGACACCAGTTGCCCGCAGAGCGTGGCTGACAGGCTCGCGCACGGCAGGTACGGCTGCGCTGCGACGTCCCAGCATGGTTGTTTCTCCCTCGGTCTGCGCCAAGTCTTTCATCACCGCATATGCAGCGTGTCGGGAACCTCGCGGTGGGCAGGCCAACGGGGCCGATTGCTATGAGGAAGTGTCTTGGTGAGGACCATGAAATGCCATGATCAGCGCCCGCAATGGGTGCTGAGGTTCCTGCCGCAAAGGCAAGACCATGGCGGGGGCCTGGTGTTTCGTGGACGTCTTCGGCCTCACAGACGTGCACCGCCAGGCGCGATGGCGGTACCGCCTCATCCGTAGACAGGGTTAGAGACTCTCAGCTGGCTTGTCCAGACAACGGTGTTGCACCGGGACACATCGCGGCGACTGCCCTGGTGGCACCTGGTGGGCGGCAGTGATGAGTGCTGGCAACGCGACTGCGCAATCCGAGAAAGGTTCCGGCGACCATGACTTCAGGCTGCGCGGCCTCACGTGGTGGAGTTTCGTCCTGCGAACCTACGAGCAGATCCAGCACGCGCGCCAGTAGTGGAGCGCGTACCGCAACCCCAAGTTCGGTGGGGTGTCGCACTATCTGGGCCGGAGCCCCTGATAGCCACAGCGCAGCCCACCCGAGGTTGTGGCCGAAGGCGTGTGGACGAACACCGGCTCTCGCCCGAACGGGTGAGTGAGAACCCACCGAACGAGGGGGTATCTCCGCCCCTATGGCCGATGTTGACAGTCGGGATGTGCGACACGCTCTTGAGAGGGGTCAGCAGTCGCTTACCAGGCAGCGCTTACCAGGCAGGGAGTCTATTCGCAGTGAGACTTGCATGCCGAGTGGTGGCCGTGATCGGCGCAATCACACTGTTGGGTGCGCCGGCTTCGGCGGTGGCCAGACCACCGACCCCCGTCCCGGCGACCCATCCAGTCGCCGCATCGGGGGGGCTTACCGCGCCGGTGAAGCAACACAAGACAGCCCGGCTGTGCAGTGCGGTCGCCAAGGACGGGCAGGCGACGTGTTTTGCGATCCGGCAGACAGACACCGTCCAGCCCCCTGGCTTGAAGACCAATGCCGTCTCGCCCGGCACGGCTCCGGACGGTTATGGCCCCTCGACCCTGGTCGCCGCCTACAAACTGGATCCGAGCAAAGGAAGCGGGCAGACGGTGGCCGTCGTCGACGCCTACGACGACCCCAATGCGGAGTCGGACCTGGCCACCTACCGCACCCAGTACGGGCTGCCTCAATGCAGCACCGCTGGCGGCTGTTTCAAGAAGGTCAGCCAGTCCGGCTCGACCACCAACCTTCCACCAGTCGACACCACCGGTTGGGCGCCTGAGATTTCTCTGGACCTGGACATGGTCTCGGCGATCTGCCCGAACTGCCACATTCTGTTGGTCGAAGCCGACGACGACTTCCTCAACAACCTGGGCACCGCGGTCAACGAGGCCGTCACGCTCGGGGCGAAGTACGTCTCCAACAGCTACGGCGGCTCCGAGTCCAGCTCCGAGTCCAGCAACGACTCGGCGTACTACCACCACGCGGGTGTGGCAATCACGGCCAGCACCGGTGACAGCGACTATGGCGCGCAGTACCCGGCCGCGGGCGCGTATGTCACCGCGGTTGGCGGCACCTCATTGGTCAGCGCGAGCAACGCTCGCGGGTGGACCGAAACGGTGTGGGAGACCAGCGCGACGGAGGGCACTGGTTCTGGCTGCTCCTCGTTGATCGCCAAGCCCACGTTCCAGACGAACCTCACCACCGGGTGCAGCAAACGCGCCGAGGCCGACGTTTCGGCGGTTGCCGACCCGAACACCGGCGTAGCGGTCTACGACACCTACGACACCGAACAGCCCCCGGGCTGGCAGGTCTACGGCGGCACCAGTGTCGCCTCCCCGATCATCGCCTCGGTGTACGCGCTTGCCGGGACCACCAGCGCCTCGGACAGCCCTAACGCCTACCCGTACTCGAACCCTGCCAGCCTCTTCGACGTGACGTCGGGCAGCAACGGCACCTGCCGGCCGGCCGTGCTGTGCACCGCCGGGACCGGCTGGGACGGCCCTACCGGCCTCGGGACCCCGAACGGCACTGCCTCGTTCACCAACGTGCACACCATCCGCGTGACCAACCCCGGCGCCCGGACCAACGCGGTGGGAAGCCCGCTGAACCTGCAGATCCAGGCCAGTGACACAGGGTCAGGCGCACAGTTGACCTACGCTGCCTCCGGCCTGCCACCGGGCCTGGCTATCAACCCGGCCACCGGGCTGATCTCCGGCGTACCGACCACAGTGGGTCGCAACACCGTCACTGTGACCGCTACTGACGCCACTTCCGCCAGCGGCAGCACCACCTTCACCTGGCGCGTCCAGGTGGCAGGCACCTTGGCAACTGTGTCTCCGGCGCGAGTGCTGGATACCCGTACCGGCAATGGTGCCCCCCAGAGGCCGCTTGGGCCGGGGGCTGACCTGGTCGTGCAGATCTCCGGCCGCGGCGGGGTGCCGG
>Ga0182021_10012006_pt1 | contig 10294 bp, 10 predicted proteins | sample 612E3MmetaG_FD_120493 | JGI IMG/M metagenome (GOLD analysis project Ga0182021, IMG submission 120493) | Permafrost microbial communities from Stordalen Mire, Sweden - 612E3M metaG (Illumina Assembly) | ecosystem: Environmental > Terrestrial > Soil > Wetlands > Permafrost | place: Sweden... | reverse complement strand
CATTAATTCAGAACATTACGGAAACAAAAAATCTGACTTTATCCTACAAACAATCTGTCCTTTCCTTCTATTTTACCGTGATGGATTTTACAGCGCCGGAAAAAAATCAATATGCCTATATGATGGAAAATTTTGATAATAAATGGATCTATTCAGGTAACAGAAGAGAAGCAACGTATACGAATTTAAATCCCGGTGAATATACATTTCGTGTTAAAGGTTCAAATAATGATGGTATTTGGAATGAGGAAGGAACATCCATACGAATTACGATAATTCCACCGTTCTGGCAGACTCTTTGGTTCAGATTCATTCTGCTTGCTGTTCTCGTAGGGATTGTCTTCTGGATCTATAAGTGGCGAGTGCAAGCCAGAGATATTGTAGCACAAAGACAGATGGAAGCGGCGCTTACCAAAGAACGCAACCTTTTGAGAACATTAATTGATAACCTGCCGGATGCGGTATTTGTTAAAGATCTTGAATGCAGAAAAATCATTGCAAACCCTGTTGATGTTCGTTGTATGGGAGCACAGTCGGAGGCGGAGGTTATCGGAAAAACAGATCATGTTTTTTTCTCGGCAGATATAGCAGCAACATCTTTTGCAGAGGACCAGTCAGTGATACAGTCCGGTAAACCCATCCTCGGCCGAGAAGGATATTATTTCGATAAACAGGGAAACAAGTTGAATATTCTTTCATTCAAGATCCCTTTGCGTGATGAACATGGCACTATCGTTGGTATTGTAGGAGCAACACATGACATCACTGAGCAAAAACGTGCTCAAGAAGCGCTCCAGCACGAACGAATGATTCTTCGGACACTCATTGATAATATTCCTGATGCAATTTATGTAAAAGATACCGCTTATCGTAAGATTATCGCCAACTTAGCCGATGTGCATAATATAGGTTTCCATTCGGAGGCGGAAGTTTTAGGGAAAGACGACTTTGAATTGTATCCGAAAGAATTAGCGGAAGGATTTGTTGCTGATGACCGAACAGTGATACAAACCGGACAGCCGGTGATCCACAGAGAAGAATTTGTGATTGATAAACAGGGCGAAAGACATTGGTTGGACACTTCAAAGCTTCCATTACGTGATGAAAAAGGACAAATCATTGGTTTGGTTGGTGTTGGCCGTGATATCACCGAACGTAAAAAAGCAGAAGCTGAGCGTGAGAAACTCATCACAGAACTTCAAGATGCTCTTGCTGATGTAAAGTTGTTAAGCGGTTTGGTTCCTATCTGCGCAAGCTGCAAGAAGATCCGTGATGATCAAGGATATTGGACGCAAATCGAATCGTATATCCAGGATCGATCGGATGCCAAATTCAGTCATAGCATTTGTCCGGACTGTGCGCAAAAATTGTATCCACAATATATGGCGAAGATAAAAGAGAAGGAAAATCCGCCGAAGAATGAGATATAAATGTATCGATAAGAGGAAGACGATTTTCGATAGCACCGTTGCCGCAAGATTTTAAATTCTATAAACAAGATAACTATGGAACTGGTTTCTTTTTTTCCTCTGCATGATGTTTGACGATACGTGCTTGTGTATGGAAAATGACTTCTTCTGCAATGTTTGTTGCTAAATCGGCAACACGTTCCATGTTTCTGCTCACAAGGCTTAATTCCAATCCGCATTCAGCAGTCTGTTTGTTGCTCTTCAGCAATTCAATGACTTTTCGTATAACGATTCGGTTGAGATCATCGATTTGATCGTCTGTTTTTAAAACAGTACGTGCTTTTACTGGGTCAAGAAGGATGAAGCTGTCGATTGCTTCTTTTAACATGGTCCTCGTGATATTTGCCATTTGTGGAATTTCGTCTAATAACTCTACGTTGGGAATCGAACAAAGTACTTGAGCAGCTTGAGCGATGTTCACAGCATGGTCGCCAATGCGTTCCAAGTCATTGTTGATTTTTAATGCCGCGAGAATAAATCGCAAGTCGCTTGCCACGGGTTGCTGCAATGCAAGTAAATCAACAATGGCGTTATCAATTTCTATTTCAAGAGCATCGACGCGAGTGTCTGTCTCGATCACATTGAGTGCCAGTTCCTGGTTCTTCTCCATCACCGATCGAATTGCCATTTCGATATTTTCTTCCACGACGCTCCCCATTTTGATGAGGGATGTCTTGAGGCTTTCTAATTCTTTTTGAAAATGACGTTCCATAGCGGTATCTCCTTTTATCCAAATCTTCCTGTAATATAATCTTCCGTTTGTTTTTCCTTCGGGGCAGAAAAAATGCGTTTTGTTTCGCCAAACTCTATCAGTTTGCCAATATAGAGAAATGCAGTATAATCGCTGGCGCGGGCGGCTTGCTGCATGTTGTGCGTGACAATAACGATGGTATAATTCTTTTTTAATTCTTGCATCAATTCTTCAATTCTCAATGTTGCGATGGGATCGAGCGCTGAACATGGTTCATCCATAAGAATGATTTGCGGCTTCATAGCTAAAACACGCGCAATACATAAACGCTGCTGTTGTTCCAGAGAAAGGCGAAGCGCAGATTGGCCGAGGCGGTCTTTTAAGTCATTCCAAAGAAGTACGTCCTTTAATGATTGCTCAATGATATCGCTGTGGTTCTTGTTCAAGTACTCGCGATGGATCTCAAGGCCAAATGTAAGATTGTCTCGGACAGATAATGGAAAGGGATTGGGCCGTTGGAATACCATGCCGACTTTTCTTCGGAGAGCAATGAGATCGGTCTCTGGAGAAAAAATATTGTTGCCTTGAACCAGTACTTCTCCGTTGACCCGAACTCCTTCGATCAAATCGTTCATGCGATTGAACACACGCACCAACGTCGATTTACCACAGCCGGAAGGTCCGATCAAGGCTGTGATATGCCGTTGCTCGACCGCGAGGTCAATATCGATCAGCGCCTGGAATTTCCCGTAGAATAAATTAAGATGATGCGCTTCAATGATTGGACTGTCTGTACTCATCCGAATTTTCCAGTAAGATAATCATCGGTGCGTTTATCCTGTGCCATCGTAAAAAGGCGTTTTGTTTCGTTCAATTCAATCAGTTCTCCCATCAAGAGGAATGCCGTTCGATCACCCACACGAGCTGCTTGAGCCACGTTGTTCGTCACAAGAATAATCGTGTAGCGTTCTTTCAGTGTTCGTAAGGTTTCTTCGACACGCGCAGTGGAAATTGGATCGAGGCCAGATGTCGGCTCGTCGAACATAATAATTTCCGGCTCAACAGCCAAGATGCGTGCAATACATAACCGCTGCTGCTGGCCGCCGGAAAGGTTCATTGCAGGCAAATCGAGCCGGTCTTTTACTTCATCCCAGAGATATGCTTCACGCAGCCCCTTTTCAACGATCTCAGTAAGCTTCGATTTATTTTTGATGCCATGCATACGCGGTCCGTAGGAGATGTTATCAAAGATAGATAACGGAAGCGGAAACGGTAGTGCAAATACGATGCTGACTCTTTTGCGAAGTGATTCCACGTCGAGAGAGTCTATGTCTTGGTCGTCAATAAAGATCGCCCCGTTTTTTTTGTATGCAGGATTGAGATCATTCAAGCGATTCAATGATTGCAATAACGATGATTTTCCCGAGTTTGCCGGGCCTATTATGGTAAATATTTCGTTTTGATAAATATCAAGAGTTAACCCTTTGAGTGCTGTGACGTCAGCAAAGTGAATAGAAAAATCGCGGATGGAAATTTTTATTCGCTGGGCTTCTACCATTTTTTGCGTTTCCTGAATTGGTACCTCAGAATGATGGCAGCGAGATTTAACAGCAATACCAATAAAAGAAGAACAAGAGCAGTTCCGTAACGAATGTTTTCCGGAATACCTGGAACCTGCGTGGAAATAACATACAGATGATACGGCAGCGCCATCGTTTGATCGAATACTGATGTTGGCAGTTTTGGAAGATAGAACGCTGCAACAGTAAATAGAATAGGAGCTGTCTCACCTGCTGCCCGGCCGAGTCCGAGAATCGTTCCAGTTAAGATACCGGGGAGTGCATGCGGCAGCACAGAATGCCTAATTGTCTGCCATTTACTCGCACCAAGTGACAAACTTACAACGCGAAATGACTTTGGAACGCTTTCCAGGGCTTCACGCGATGCGGTAATGATTACAGGTAAAATCATAATTCCTAAAGTTAGCGAACCGGAAAGAATGGATGCGCCAAATCCTAAGAACAAAACAAAGATACCTAATCCGAAGAGGCCATAGACTACCGAAGGAACTCCGGCAAGATTGACAATCGCGAGTTTTACAATCCGGCTTAATATGGTCTCACGAGAATATTCGACAAGATAAATTGCGGAAAGAACTCCTAACGGGACAGCAAAGAGGATAGCTCCCAGAACAAGATAAAGCGTTCCGAGAATTGCAGGGAAAATACCGCCGGCGGTCATTCCGTTTGTCGGCATCTCTGTAACAAAAGATATGTCTATGGCACTGATTCCTTTGGCGAAGATTATCACGAGAATTATCAGTACCGGTATGATAACCAGCAGCGTGCAGAGGAAAAGAATACTGAAAGCGATTTTTTGTTGTACCTGGACGTTCATGAATGTATTCAGGTTTCCTACTTCTTCGTTTTGTTGAGATAAATATCTGCCGCGCCGTTAATGAGAAAAGTAATAATAAATAAGACAATGCCGATTGCAAAGAGTGCAGCATAATGTTCGCCGCCTTGAACTGTCTCGCCCATTTCAGCCGCAACGGTCGCAGTCAGGGTTCGCACAGGTTGAAGGATACTGTGAGGAATAAGTGCGGCGTTCCCGGTTACCATCATGACTGCCATTGTCTCGCCGATTACCCTGCCGATGCCGAGCATAACCGCAGCAACCATTCCCGGACGGGCGGCGTATGCGACGATACGCCATGTGGTTTGCCATTTTGTGGCTCCCATGGCAATTGCCGCTTCTCGGTACTGACGGGGTACGGCGGTAATCGCATCCTCTGCAATGGAAACAATCGTTGGCATTGCCATAAATGCGAGTGTGATCGAACCGGACAATGCTGTGAGGCCGGTAGAAAGATTGAATATCGTTTTGATGAGCGGTCCAAGTGTGATCATTCCGATGAAACCGATAACGACAGAAGGAATAGCTGCAAGGAGCTCGATGCCCGCTTTCATCACTTCTTTCGTTCTACGCGGGGCGATTTCCGCAATGAAGAGGGCGCTGGCGATTCCGATGGGAATCGAAATTATTCCTGCACCTGCCGTGACGAGAATGGAACCGAGGATGAGCGGTAAAATCCCGAATTGCGGAGGGTCGGAAATAGGATACCAATTTCGTGCGAATAAAAAATCGGAAAGAGGAACTTTCCAGAAAATAGAAAGGCCCTCTTTCAGGAGAAATGCGAAGATCAATGCTACGATGATGATGGACAGAATCGCACTGAAGAAAATCATCCGCTCAATGATGAATTCTTTTATTTTCCGAATTCTGGTTCGGATGTCCATTCTCTTGGGCATGGTGAAAGTGAGATGATGTTTATTTCTGTACCGGTACGAAATCCAATTTTTTAACAATTTCTTGTCCGGCGGGAGAGAGGACATAATCAATGAAAGATTTCACCAATCCCTTCGGCTCGCCTTTGGAATACATCAGCAGCGGCCGCGATATCGGGTACGCACCGCTAATAACATTATCCATCGTTGGTGAAATTGACGGCGCATTTTTCTCCTTCGCAATTTTAAGCGCTTTTTCTTTTACTGTAATATAGCCCATGCCATAATAACCGATTGCATCGAGATTTTGTGATACTTCATCGGCGATTGCCTGTGAACTTGAAAGCAGCAGCGCTTCCGGTGCAAACTCTTCATTTCCATCTGCTTTTCCCATACGCAGAACATGTTCTTTAAAATAGACATGCGTTCCGGAATTGACTTCGCGGGAGAGCAGAACGATCTTTGCATCACGCCCGCCGAGTTCTTTCCAGTTCTTGATTCTGCCCGTAAATACATCGGCGAGCTGGCTAATGGTGAGTTCTGAAATTTTATTTGCCGGATTCACGACAACCGCAAGGCCGTCAAGTGCAACAATGATTTTTTTCGGAGTAAATCCTTTTGATTCCACAAGTGTGATTTCACTCTCTTTCATTTCACGCGATACTTCTGCGATATCACATGTATTGTTCACCATCGCTGATATCCCCGTCCCGGAGCCGCCGCCGGTCACCGCTATCGATGTTCCCGGATTCTGTTTCATATAAGCCTCCGCCCACGCCTGTCCGAGGTTAACCATGGTGTCGGATCCTTTAATTTGCAGGGCATTGGATTGTTCACTGCTCTTCCTGGCACAGCTGCTGAGAAAGAGGAACGCCAGTGTTGTGGCAATGATGAAATGTGATAATCTAATCATGGTAAGATTCCTTATGAAATTAGTAGGTATTAAGGCCTTCAATATACGTAAACAATTTATAAACATGATGTTATGAAATTGTTAAGATATGGAATGAGGCTCATCTGAAAAAGTCTTGCTTAATTCAATCCGTTCAAAGAAATTTTGCATGACAGAGCAGACACCCTTTTTCGCGATAAACTTCATGAGAAAGAATATTCCTTATGGGTAATTTCTTTGCGATACAAGGATTCATCTATTTTAGTATTGCCCTCCCACCGAGAAACATGTATATTTACAACAAATGAATGCTCGTATTGTTCCCAACTTTAAAAGAAAATAATTGCTTTCTTTTGAGCTCGAAGATTAGCAGAAATAGGTAATAGGTAATAGAAAAGAAGATCCAATGAAATAATGAGCGCGCCTTACCCAGCGCATCAAGCCTACGTAATGTGTTTATGTACATAAGCATGGCGAATATAGGTGCAGTGAAGGATGAAAAGATGCTAAGAATAAATAGGACAGCACAATTCTATACTGTGTGCATGGGAATCCTCCTCTTGCTTATCCTTCTTTCCAACAGAAGATATATTTTTGATGAAAGGATATTTGTATCGAACCTGCCTGTCATTGAGCAATATGGTTTTTCTCAGCAGCTCTTCACCGAAATCAGGGACCAATCGCCGGGTCCGTTGTATCAAATTGTTCATTTTTTATGTAAACCGCTAACTCAGTATAATCCCCTCGCAATGAGAATACTCAATTATGTTTTCCTATGGGTCATCATTGCATTCATCTGCATTATCATGAGATTTCATGGGATTCATTCTGTTTTTTTAAAAGCACTTCTTATTATTACAATTCCGATGACATGGCCGCTTGCAGGCATGGCTTTGAGCGAAATTCCTGCGCTTTTATTCTGCTGCGCAGCATTTGTTCTCTTTGAATATTCATTACGATTGAAGGACATAATAGCATCATATGGCTGCGCTCTATTCGGCGGACTCTGCCTTGGACTGTCCATTATTGGGCGTTCGCCGTTCTTAGTACTATTCATTCCCTTCGTCCTATTTGCGAAGAGGGACAATTGGAAGAAACTAGCTGTATTTTATGTCTTCGGATCTATACTTCCTGCGATTGCATTCACTATCTGGCATGGATTAGTACCTGCAGATGTGGCAGGCATTCAGAGTGGGTGGAATATCTGGTATGGTATGCTGGGGATTAGTTATCTTGCCCTCGTGACGCTTCTCATAGTGCCCAACTGGTTCTTGTCATCATTACGGACATATCGTCTCGCAGGTGCCAGTTTTATTCTCTTTTCGCTTTTTAATATTTTCTTTTTTAAAATTTCTTTTTTCCCCTTGCATTCGACGATGCTTGGCATCTTTGGCATGCAGGTTATAAAATATATTTCGTATATTTGCCCCGTCTTTTTTGTGATTATCGGATTGTTTTTTATAAGACAGGGATACAACCATGTCATTGCACACCGTTCCGATACATTATTTATTTTTTCCGTGCTGGCATCTGTGCTTATCGTTGCAACGACCGTAAAGTCTTCAGCGCAATTTTCGAGCCGTTATGTTGCACAATGCATTCCCTTTATTATTATGTATGCTTCTTTCTTTGAAATAAAAAAATATACGCTCTATTATCATATATGCGGCATCGCTATCGGTATTTGTTCCCTTGTGAGTTATTATATAACAAATTGACGTATTGGAGATGGATTGCGCATGATCTCTATTTCCTCCGAACGTTCCGCGAGTCATCTGAAAAGTGTTTCAATAGAGCTGCTGTTGAATTCGATTGCAGTACAGAGGAAACACGTTACCCGTGCTGTAGTTACACGGTTTCGTTTTTCAGATGTGATTTGAAAATTATCGCCTGTGCGCTGTAATCCATGACAAATGCATTCCGAGAAAAATATAGTTGTTATCCATGATAACGATAAAGGACCGGCATGATCTTAGACATTTCAAATACAATTCCAGAACCGCATCGGAAATTTCTCCAGAGGCTGATTGAGCTATTGAGCGAAGACACTCGGATTGTGGGTGTCGCAGCAGGCGGGTCGTACCTCACTAATTCCATGGACGAATTCAGCGATCTCGACCTCATCATCGCCGTTGAACCGCGCGAGTACCTGGACGTAATGGCTGATCGCCAAACTATTGCCGCTTCATTGGGTCACCTCGTAGCAGCGTTCACCGGTGAACATGTGAATGAGCCGCGACTGCTCATCTGTCTGTACGATGAGCCCCTCTTGCACGTTGATCTGAAGTTTGTATGTCTTGAAGATGTCGTCAAGCGAGTAGAGGATCCGGCCATCCTCTGGGAGCGCGAGGGGCGCTTCACCAGGACGTTAAAGCAAGGGAAACCGGAGTACCCGAACCCAAGCCCGCAATGGATCGAAGAGCGTTTCTGGATATGGGTGCACTACGTTTCGACCAAGATTGGCAGAGGCGAACTGTTTGAAGCAATCGAGTCTCTTTCGTTCTTGCGAGTAAACGTTCTTGGTCCGTTGGCCCTTTATCAAGCAGGCTGCCGCCCGGCGGGCGTGCGAAAGATTGAAACGGCAGTGCCAAAATTCGCCAAGGAGCTTTGCCGAACAATTGCGAAGTACGAGGCCGCTGATTGCCTTCGTGCCCTGCGAGCTTCCGTTGAACTTTACCGATCTTTGCGATCGCGTGTGAGGAGCTTGAAAACGGAAGGGGAGCCCGAGAGAGTTGCGATGGAGTACTTGTCGAAAATGGAGCAACAGTTCAGCCTGACAGCACGATAAAGCAGGCGAGCTTTATAGGCGCCACTCAAACGCTCGTATAATGGTGAAGACTGTTACTGTTGGGTTTGAACTAATTCTTTCTCTTCTGCGTGATGTTTCACAACTCGTGCTTGAGTGTGAAATATTACGTCTTCAGCTATGTTCGTGGCAATATCTGCGACGCGTTCCAAATTACGGCTAATGCGGATAAGCTCCAACCCGCATTCTATCGACCGTTTATCTGATCTTAGCATTTCAATAACCTCTGTGGTCATAGATCTGTTGAGGTTGTCAATCTGGTCGTCGGTTTCAAGAACGGTCTGTGCCATTTTTGGATCCAGCAAGATAAAGCTATCCAGTGCACCGCGCAGCATAAGTTTTGTTGTCACTGCCATTTTGGGAAGTTCTAAGAGAGTATCCAACGGTTTTATCTTGAGAAGGTTTAAATCGGATTCTGCAATATTGACTGCGTGATCTCCTATACGTTCGAGATCATTATTAATCTTTTGCGCTGCGATAATGAACCGCAGGTCGCTGGCGACCGGCTGCTGGAGTGCAAGCAAGTCGATGATGGCATTGTCAATTTCTAATTCGAGGGTATTGATACGCACTTCGTTTTCAAAGACTTTTTGCGCAAGGGATTCATTCCGATCCAATAATGCCTGAAGGGCATTGGTAATATTTTCCTCGACAATGCTTCCCATTTTGATGAGTATTGTTTTTAAACTTTCAAGCTCATGTTGAAAATGCCTGTCCATTATTTTCTCCTCAATGTTATCCGAATCTTCCTGTAACATACTCTTCTGTTTGTTTTATCGATGGTGCTGTGAATATCTTTTTTGTGATATCGTATTCGATCAGTTCCCCCATATAAAAGAAAGCGGTATAATCGCTCACACGGGCCGCTTGCTGCATATTGTGTGTTACAATAACGATGGTATAGCGTTTCTTCAAATCAAAAAGGAGTTCTTCAATTTTTGCGGTGGCGATCGGATCAAGAGCGCTCGCAGGTTCATCCATTAATAATACTTCCGGATTAACCGCAAGTGCACGTGCAATACACAATCTCTGCTGTTGACCGCCTGATAGACCGACCCCGCTTTTCGAAAGCGAATCTTTCACTTCATTCCACAATGCTGCCTGCTGAAGACTTCGCTCAACAATTTCTGCGATATTCTTCAGGTTATG
>Ga0182021_10012005_pt1 | contig 10295 bp, 6 predicted proteins | sample 612E3MmetaG_FD_120493 | JGI IMG/M metagenome (GOLD analysis project Ga0182021, IMG submission 120493) | Permafrost microbial communities from Stordalen Mire, Sweden - 612E3M metaG (Illumina Assembly) | ecosystem: Environmental > Terrestrial > Soil > Wetlands > Permafrost | place: Sweden... | reverse complement strand
TCGCCGCCGATGTTGTATTCGCCGAGGATGTTCATGTTGAACTCCGCCACGTCGGCCGTGTTGTCCAAGCCGATGATGTTCTTGAACACGCCGTTGTTGGCGATGTGATGGCCGGCGGACTGGCTCACGCCCTTGTAACCTTCGCAGGAAAAACCCATGACGTTGATGCCGAGTTCCTCCTTCATCTGCCGCGCCACCGCATGAACGTCGTCGCCGATGAGGCCGACCGGACAGGTGGAAAGAATGGCAATCGCCTTCGGTTTGAAAATGGCGTAAGCCTCGCGAATCGCCTGGGCCAGCTTCTTTTCGCCGCCGAAAACGATCTGATCTTCCTGCATGTCCGTGTTCATGCAGTATTGCAAATAATTCGTCGTGCCTTCGGGCGGACGCACCAGATTCCGGCGCGTCTGCCAGGCGTAATAACCGCAGCCCACCGGACCGTGGGTGATTTGCAGCAGATCGTAAATCGGCCCCATCACCACGCCACGACAGCCGGCGTAAGTGCAACCGCGCTGCGTGATGATGCCCGGCACCGTGCGGGTATTCGCGCCGATTTCCGGCGGATTATCCGGGTCGTTCAGGATGATCTGCTTGCCGCGTTTCTTCGCGGTCTTGGCGGGATAAACCTTCAGCATCTCCGCCTTTACCGTCGCCGGATCAAGTTCGGTCACTGTCGCTGTGTTGGTTTCTTCGGACATGAAATTCCTTTCTTGGTTTTGTAGCAACCGACGTTAGGAGGCTCTAACTCATTTATTTTTTGAGCCTCGTCACCTCGGCTGCTACGGCGGTTTAGTTGAACAGACCGTAATCCATCAGCAACTTTTCCAGCTCCGGGATTTGCAGCGGCTTGGGAATCACCAGGTTTTTGTTTTGGTCAATCGCGCGGGCGAGCTGGCGGTATTCTTCCGCTTGTGCGCAGTCCTTGTTCCATTCGATGACCGTCTTGCGGTTGATCTCGGCGCGTTGCACGTCGTTGTCGCGCGGCACGAAATGGATCATCTGCGTGCCGAGCTGCTTGGCGAACTGCTCGATCATTTCCTTTTCGTTGTCAACCTTGCGGCTGTTGCAAATGATGCCGCCGAGGCGCACCACGCCGGTCTGGGCGAACTTCAAAATACCCTTGCAGATGTTGTTCGCGGCATACATCGCCATCATCTCGCCGGAGCAGACGATGTAAATTTCCTCGGCCTTGCCGTCGCGGATCGGCATCGCGAAACCGCCGCACACCACGTCACCCAGCACGTCGTAGAACACATAGTCCAACTGCTCGCTGGCATCGTAGGCACCGAGCTGTTCGAGCATATTGATCGAGGTGATGATGCCACGGCCGGCGCAGCCGACGCCGGGTTCCGGGCCGCCGGATTCCACGCATTTGGTGTTGCAGAAACCGCCGGCGCGGATGTCCGCCAGTTCCACGTCCTCGCCTTCTTCGCGGAGCGTGTCCAGCACACTGCGCTGCGCCAAGCCGCCGAGCAGCAGGCGCGTGGAGTCGGCCTTGGGGTCGCAGCCGACAACCATGACCTTGTGGCCCATTTCCGCCAGACCGGCGACGGTGTTCTGGGTGGTGGTAGATTTGCCGATGCCGCCTTTTCCGTAGATTGCAATTTTTCTCATAATCGTATTTTGGTTTTGTGTTCTATCCGGCGGAAACTTCCAACCGGCGCTGTCGTCCCTATTGCAAACCGGATGCCAACCCGTTTTCATCGCGCAAGAAAGTGATAATCGCCTTGTAAAATCAGGTAATATTAAGCGAAAGAGTTTTCCGCCGTCCGGCGAAGGCGGTTTTGCCGCCGGTGAATTCCCACCTTTGCGTAGGATTGAAAAATGAAAACTACGCGGATGTAGCCCGGCAACGGGAGAAATTTGGTTAACCACGAAATACACGAACCACACGAAAGGAACATCAAAACAGATCAGCCCCGAATTCAATTTGAAAAGTCATTTGAAGCGGAAATTAACAGCTTCTGTTTCGTGTATTTGGTGTATTTCGTGGTTAAATTCGTTTTTGTTTTTTGCATTTATGCGTTGGAACTTGATTTGCTTTTGATCCGGCGCGCGGCCTTATCGTCGCCGTTGAACCAAACCCAACCTTGCCACCAAAAATCATGGAAACCGTAGAAACCTTGAAGGCGGAGATCAAAAAGCTCAGTTCCCAGGCCGTGCAGGCCAAACTGGACTTGCACGATCTGTCCGAAGAACTGCCGACGAACTGGGAACGCATCCCGGAAGTGGCGCAGAAAACTTTTCAGGTTTACGAAAAACTGATTGCTACCAAACAAAAACTCGCGGCGCTGGGCGGTTAGCCGGAGTGCGCCCGTCCCCGGGCGCAGCAACGTGGCAAAGCAAGCCGGCGGCGGGTTGGCGAAATCGCATCGCTTCCACCTTCACCACCGTGCCGTTCTATTTTGTTGTCGTCACGCGGGCACTTCTCGTTAATCTCTGTTTCATGCCGATGATCACGAAAGCGTTGTTCGGATGGCTACTGCTCCTCGCCGCAGTTGCCCAAGCCCGTCCGTTGAGTCCGCTGATTGTAAATCCAAGCAACCACCATTCTTATCTGCTTCTGGATACATCCACCTGGAAGGAAGCCGAGGCCGAGGCTGTCAGGCTGGGCGGACATCTGGCCACCATTCGTAATCCGGCGGAAGAGGACTGGGTTTTTCGCATCTTTGGCAGCTACGACGGTAAACAACATCTTTTGTGGATTGGCTTGAGCGATACCGCCAAAAAATTCCATTTCAGTTGGAGCAGCGGGGAATCGTCATCCTACACCTGTTGGGCGGAAGGTGAACCCAACAACGCCGGACGCGGCGAGGATTTCGTGGCCATTTATTATCCCAACCACAGTCAGGGCGGCAAATGGAACGATTGGGAAGACCGCACTGAAGACCCCATCGGACTGCCGATGAACGGCGTCGTGGAAATCATTCCAGCCGGTGCAACCACGCCCGCCCGTCAATCTGTTACGGCCAACATGAATCCGATGCTCGTCATCACCAATGACAGCGGCAGCATCAAATTGCAGTGGCCGGTTTCCGCCGCCGACTACATGCTGGAAGCGACGACAAACCTGACGCAGCCGTTCACCATGTTTGGCTACTCCGAAACGACCAACACGGATTTGGGCGTCATTTCGGTAATCGTCACCAATCCTGAAGCGCACATGTTCTTCCGTCTGCGGAAACCATAGACTGAAAGATTTTCACAAATGAAATACACCTTAAATGGGATTGTCGAAATAGCGTTGATTTTATTGATGATGGTGACTTGTGCAGCCAGTGCCGCTGAGAACAAACTTACTGAATCAGTTCTTCGTGTGAACGAGACCATTGCGACGGGTCCCTCCAAGCCAGACTGGAATTCACTTAAAGCCCACCATGATCCAGAGTGGTTCCGCGATGCCAAGTTTGGCATCTACACACACTGGGGGCCGATCAGCGTGGTGACAGAGAAGGCCCCGACGTTCATGGAGTGGTATGGACATCAGTGCTACTTGACGAGCGACCCGGCGTTCGCTTACCACCGCCAAAAGTTTGGTGATCAGAAGACTGTGGGCTATAAAGACGTGATCCCGCATTTCAAGGCGGAGAAGTTCAATGCGGACGAGTGGGCTGCATTATTCGCCCGCGCCGGCGCGAAATTCGCCGGCCCGGTCGCAATCCACCACGATAACTACGCAAACTGGGACTCGGCCCTCACGCGTTGGAATAGCCAGGCCATCGGCCCACACCGCGATCTGACTGGTGAGTTGGAGAAGGCCATCCGCCAGCACGGAATGAAGTTCATCACCACCTTCCATCATGGTTTTGCCTGGCGCTACTACGAGCCAGCTTATCAATTCGATGCTGCGGATCCGCAGTGGGCTGACCTTTACGGCGAACCGCACGGGCCGAACGATGCGCCGAGTCAGCGGTTCCTCGATACCTGGCTTGGACTGGTTGACGAAGTGCTCGTGAAATATCAGCCGGATTTGATTTGGTTCGATTTCGAATTGGGCAGCGTCATCCCGCCAGCTTACCAGCAGCGGATGTTTGCCAGCACTTACAATTGGGCGTCGCAAAATGGCCGCGAAATTGGCGTCGCCCACAAGCACCCTGAAATTCATCAATACACTGGCATCCTCGATATTGAGCGTGGCCGCGAGGATCACCTTACGTCCTATCCTTGGCTGACCGACACGTCAGTTGGCCCTTGGTTTCATCATGACATTGCCACTTTCAAGACCGTGCCTCAACTGGTGGGTGAACTCGTGGATATCGTTTCCAAGAATGGCTGCATGTTGCTGAACGTCGGCCCCAAGGCTGACGGCACCATTCCAGATATACCAAAGGCCTTGCTGCTTGGCATCGGTGACTGGCTGCACATAAATGGCGAGGCTATTTATGGCACGCGTCCGTGGCTTGTCTTTGGCGAAGGGCCGAAGCAGACGAAAGGCGGCTCGTTCGGTGAGGATAATGACCAAAGCGGTTACACGGCTGAAGATATCCGCTTCACGCGTTCCAAGGATGGCCGCACGCTCTATGTCATCGCGCTGGGTTGGCCGGAACACGAATTCACAGTGAACAGCATGAAGGTGGATGCTGTTGGTCCCGAAGCGCGCGTCGAACTTCTCGGTTATGGGAAAGTTGAGTTCACCGTCAATTCAAAAAAGCAGCTTGTCATTAAACCTCCCGTTCAGCGCACCGGCGAACATGCGTTCGCATTCCGATTGACCGGCTTCGATATCTCTCTTCACCTGACCGGACGTTTTAATCAACCCAGCGCCCTCCAGCTTGAGCCGGACAAAGCCACCTGTGAAGGCAAGCAAGTTCGTTTGCAAATCAATGAAGGCCGGCCAAATTTAGGCTGCTGGGATTCTGCCAGTGACCGGGTTCACTGGCTCGTAAATATAACCCAGCCGGGAAGCTACGCCGTGCGTGGCGAGTTCTCGTCGGCTTATGGGGCGAGCGGTTTGAAGCTCAGTATTGCGGAACAAAGATTATCCGCTAACGTGCCGACAACTGACGGTTGGTTCAAACCGGTGTTCATTACGTTTGGCCGGTTCACTTTTGCCAGACACGGCGTTTACCATGTGATTCTCGAACCTGCTGACCCCGCTCACTGGCGTGCCATAAACGTGTATCAACTCCAGCTTGCACCCCTGCAATAGCGGCCAGCAAATTTCTACAAATGGAATACACCTTAAATTGGATCGTCAAAACGGTGCTGGTTTCATTGGTGATGGTGGCTTTCGCAGCCAGTGCCGCCGAGTCCAATGCCTTTTGGGTTGCGGCTCTTAACCTGCGTGCGGTCGAGCAAGATTTCGCCGTTGCCCGCAAGGACGCATCTTTGGACGGCCATCCGTTGTCCGTTGGTGGAACAAAGTATGAGCATGGACTCGGCACGCATGCAAACGGCTCGATGTATATCGCGCTGAATGGCCACGGCGCGCACTTCTCGGCGAAAGTGGGCGTGGATGACGAGATGGGGAAGCAGGGCAGCGTCATATTCACAGTCATCGGGGATGGCCGGATACTTTGGCAGAGCAACGTGCGGCGGGGCGGTGATCCAGCCCGGCAAGTTTTGGTTGATTTGTTGGGCATCAAGTTTTTGACGCTGATGGTCAGTGCTGCCAAAAACGACATCAGCTGCGACCATGCCGATTGGGCCGACGCCCAAATTGTCATGTATGAGGGCAAGCCGGTGGCGATTGTCCCGCCGCCAGAATCCAAGGTGCCTTTGACGCCTAAACCATCACCCCAGCCCCGCATCAATGGCGCTAAAGTATTCGGCGTGCGTCCGGGATCGCCATTTTTGTTCACGATTCCGGCAACGGGTGAACTGCCGATGACTTTCACGGCGGAAGGATTGCCGCAAGGGCTGCAACTTGATGCACAAAATGGCCGGATCACAGGAATCATAAAACAGAAAGGCGAATTCCTCGTCACGCTCCATGCCAAAAACGCTCTCGGCACAGCCGAACGAAAATTCAAGATCGTCTGCGGCGATAAACTCGCGCTCACGCCGCCGTTGGGATGGAACAGTTGGAACTGCGGCGGCTGCACGGTTTCGGACATCAAAGTCCGGGCCGCCGCTGATGCAATGGTCAGCAGCGGACTGATCAATCATGGCTGGGCTTACATCAACATGGACGACGGCTGGGAAGGCAGTCGCGATGCGGATGGGAAAATCCTTGGCAACGAAAAATTCCCGGACATGAAGGCGCTGGCTGATTATGTCCACGGCAAGGGTCTCAAGATTGGCCTCTACTCTTCGCCCGGGCCGAAGACCTGCGGATTATTTGAAGGCAGTTACCGGCATGAGGATATAGACGCCCGCCGTTATGCCGAGTGGGGTTTCGACTATTTGAAGTATGACTGGTGCACCTATGGCGACCTCGTTCCCAATCCCGGCCGCGCAGAGGCGATGAAGCCTTTCGAAGTCATGCATGCCGCGCTCGACAAAGCGCCCCGCGACATCGTTTTCAGCCTTTCCCAGGTCGGTCTTCCGTCAATATGGGAATGGGGACAGCAGGCCGGCGGCAATTGCTGGCGCACCACCTATGATATCAGTGATACATGGACCAGCATATCCCTAAACGGCTTTAGCCAAGCAGGACTTGAGCAATACGCCGGGCCGGGACATTGGAACGACTCGGATATGCTGGTGGTCGGCCAGGTGGGCTGGAACGAAATTATTCAACCAAGTCGGCTTTCGCCCAATGAACAATACACCCACATCAGCCTTTGGTGCCTGCTCTGTTCGCCGCTGCTCATCGGCTGCGACCTGACTAAACTAGATGATTTTACACTCAGTTTGTTGAGCAACGATGAGGTGCTTGAAGTAAATCAGGATCCGCTCGGCTGGCAGGCCGCGCGTGTGGCAAAATCCGGTGCCGTTGAATTCTGGGCCAAGAATCTGGAAGATGGTTCGAAGGCGGTCGGCTTGTTCAACCGTGGTCAAACCGAAACTGTGGTGACCGCACGCTGGTCAGACCTTGGTCTCAGCGGCAAACAGTCAGTGCGGGATCTCTGGCGACAAAAAGACCTTGGCATATTCGACGGCCAGTTTCAGACACCGGTCTTGCGTCACGGCGTAGTGTTGGTGAAGATGACACCGGCAAAATAGTTGCTGGCTGTCCGAATCTGTCAATCGCTCCAATCACTTGACCCAGCCCTTGTCTTTTGCCTGACGGTAGAGCGTGGCGAGTTGCGCCGGGGTGACAAAGACCATGTTCGTGTCACGTTGTTCATAGATGCGGGCAAGATCATCCGGGCCGAAGCACCAACAATTAGCGAAGCCATTCACGAACGCGGGGCGGTGATTCCCGATTTGCTCGCGAACTTCTCGGAGAAAACCATCTTTGCCGTAACGCCAGCTCGTTACCGCACGAAAGACCGGCATGCCGTCAGGCAATGAATAAGTCAGATTATCAATGCCTTCGCGCCCTGAATAGCGGCCCATGTCTGCAAAAATGGAGTGGCAGAACGGGAGTGCCTTTGCATAACCGGCCATGATGTCGTCACCTCCAGCCGCAGGGCGGACCGTTCGCATTCCCATCGGCTGCATCGTCCGCGCCGTCCAGTCCAGAAAGCCCGCGCACACACGACCGCGATCGGCATAGGCGAGACCGTAGTTTTCCGGCTGTGTGTAGGCGACACCGGACACATCGGCAATAAATTCAGTCTGCGGCGAAGCATGTTCATAATACCACTGCGCCACGGCAGGCATCAGTTCCCAGATGGGCGGTCCCATGCCGAACGCGAGCGGGAACCTGCCAAACGATGGATGATTAAAGTAGCCCTTGAACAACCCGAGCCATGTATTTTCGTTGTCGCCATCGGACAGGGCCAGTGCGATGTAAATTGTGTTTTTATCTAGCGACGGCGGGGGTGGTTGCTTTGGCTGGACCAGCTTGTCAATGCGCACACCGCTCATCACACAGGCATTGCGTAGATGGTCGGAACAAACTAGGCCCTTGGCATACCGGCTCGCGAAGGCAACGCCGTCAACTTCACCAAGGCCTACGCCATCCCCGCCCCATGGGAATCCAAGCACCGCCACATTGGGGTCCATTTCGGCAAAAATCCCGGCCATCAAACGGCGTTCGGCAAGCTGGTCTGCCCCCGATTCGTGTTCATCCAGCGACCCGGCAATCCAAAACGATATGCCACGCCATTGCAGGTCGTAGGCAAATGTGCATCTATTAAGCCGGGCCGGGTGCATGTAATCGCAGAGATGATGACTCAATCTGTCTTTGTAATTCGCCCATACCCAATTCATCCCCTCGACATACGTCTTGAACCGGCCCCGCAAATCCATCTTCACCGGCAGCCCGAGCTTTTCCGCCAGTTCCGGCGTGGCAACAATCAAGTCCTCGCAACCCGCGACGTTTACCGCCAGCAAATCACCGCGATACAGTTTCGCGTCCGGAATAATGGCCCCTTGGTATGAGCTGGAGAACTGTTTGAAGAGGCCGGCCCAATTCGTCACCACCTCGTAGTTATCTATGTAGCCCTTTTCTTTATGCCAGTCGAGCCCGGCTTGATCTTCCGGACTACCTTGAATCCAGATTCGCGGCAGGTCGCGACTTGTCAGACCTTGCAGGCAGGTGATGGCGATTCGTTCTTCGCTGTTCAACGGGCCTACGTTCACAACCAACAGATGTCGTGCTGGCGGTTTTGATTTGGGCAGATAAGTGTCTCCCCAAGGCCGAGGCGTGACGACATAAGGGAGATTGCTGGGCAATGGTTTTGGTTTCTCCATCCGGTCCAACGCCGCAAGCTGGGTGGTAAAACTGTCTCGGGTTAATTCGCTTTTTTCCAATTCGCACCAAAGAATGCCGCGCAGCAATAATTGTTCGGCAAAGTAACGGTCTGATTCATCAGAACCGCTCGCAACTTGTCCCATCCAAACATCGCGCGCCCCGTGAAAACTGGCACCGAGATGGCGGATGAATGCCGCTCCAGGAAGCTGTTCTTCACCGGCACCAAAGTTAACCACTGGGATCACCTGGTCTCCGGCAGCAAAACTGTTGGGATCAAGCCACTGAATGTTGCCCACGTCAGTCGGCAGCATGTTTTCATTGAGACCGAGCGGATGCCCGGGAATGGAAGCGCGGGGATTTTTCTCTTTCGCCATCGGACCGCCAAAACCACCGGTATCAATGCCAATGGCGTCGTGACCGTAATAACCCACGTGACCGAGATCTTTCCATTCGCCATTGGTTTTGGCGCACGGATGACAAAAGGGAATGCCATTCATGACAAGGCATCCGCCCGCCGCGTGAAACTTGCGCAGGTTTTTGAACGCGATTGCCGGGAAGGCGTTCCCATACGGCATCACCAGCACCGTGAATCGTTTTGCGTTGAAATTGGTTGAATCCGACAGTTCCGCCGCTGAAAGCGCCTGCGCTTCGATGCCGTGCTGCGCAAGCACTTCAATTATCTTGAACGTCGGTAGCGAAGGAGTGCCACCGTAAACCGGAAAACCATTTTCAACAAACACCGCAACGCGCGGTGGGATGGCACTCGTTTCCGGCGTATTTGTCGTCTGGGAAAATCCCGTCAAACCCGGGCAAACGAAAACCACCAATGCCACTCGGAGCAACCAGATGATCTTGGTCATTTCATGCCTTTCTGTGATTTTGTAACGAAATGACATTCTTTGCCATGCCGCAAGATAATTTGATTCAAAAGACAGGCGAGTCTGGTGCAACTACTCTGGTCGTCCATCCCAAAACAAATATAAAGCGGCCTCCGTTTCCAGAGGCCGCTCGCGTTTTCTGAATTTGAATTTATTTGCCGGGTGTGGTGACTGGCGTGGGCGTGGGTGCCGGGGTGTTGCCGTTGGTGTGGCCGCCGCCGGTGTCCACGATGATGCGGGCGCGTTTCCAGGCTTCGATGAAGCGTTTGCCGGCGTCGGTGCCGTCGAATTGCAAAACCAAATCATCCATGTCGGCGACTTGTTCCAGCAACTTCGCGGTGTCGGTGTCCACTTCCTTGAGCAGCGTGCTGCGGTTCACGATCTGCCCGCGCGGATTGTTCATCACTTTGGTGAAAGCACCGATGGCGGCGGTGAGGGTGGCGATGCGCGCGGCATTCACGCCGCGTCCGGCGGCGCCGGGTTCGGCCTGCGTGGCGGCGGCGAGGTCGCGGATGGCGGTGGTTTTATCAAGCAGGTCTTGCTGGCGGAGCTGCACGATCTCGGACTTGGTCAGGTCCACTTTGCCGAGCTGGTCGAGGTTGTTGGTTTTCTTGAAATGGGTCACGAGGGCACGGGTGAGAATGTAGGCGGCATCTTCCAAGGCGGATTCG
>Ga0182021_10012004_pt1 | contig 10296 bp, 9 predicted proteins | sample 612E3MmetaG_FD_120493 | JGI IMG/M metagenome (GOLD analysis project Ga0182021, IMG submission 120493) | Permafrost microbial communities from Stordalen Mire, Sweden - 612E3M metaG (Illumina Assembly) | ecosystem: Environmental > Terrestrial > Soil > Wetlands > Permafrost | place: Sweden... | reverse complement strand
TCAAACTGGCCACGAAAGTCAAAGTCCTGCGCGAGAATCTACGGCTCATTGACGCCAAAGCGAAATGCACATCGCGGACTGCATATAATTTTGTCAAAAATAGCCCTATGTACGGAAGTCCAGTTCAAGAAGAAAAAGGTGGCCTACAAAAAGGCACACGGTGGGATGACTGCTTTTGAGATTACCAAAGAAGTAGCGGACTATGCTGATTGGACTGAATCTGAAGCCAAGAATCGACACAGTCAGCTGAAGAAAGAAATCCTAAAGATTCTCAGTGTGTGATGTGTATGCGGGTGCAGGTGATCGGCATCGATGATTGAGAGCTGCTGGTGGAGATTGAAGTGGATGCGATGATCAACGAGTAGGTCTCAAGGGAGGGCAGCATGATCGAGAAAGTGAATCTGGCACAGAAGTTTGATCTATTTGATGAACACTGGAGTCCGCGTATCGCCGGTGAGTTGAACGACTCCTACGTAAAGCTGGCGAAACTCAAGGGTGAGTTTGTGTGGCATCATCACGAGAACGAGGATGAATTGTTCCTCGTCGTGAAAGGCCATCTCACGATCAAGCTGCGCGATCGAGATGTGGAGTTGGACGCAGGTGAGTTCGTGATCATTCCACGCGGAGTGGAGCATTTGCCGGTCGCTGAAGAAGAGGTGCAGGTGCTGCTGCTCGAACCGAAAGCAACGTTGAATACCGGCAACGTGCACAGCGAGCGAACCGTGGCTGAATTGAAGCGCGTGTAAATGCTGACCCTGACGGTGTTGCCGGAAGCTTTCGCTATTTGCCGCTTGGATCGGGCCGCCGTTCCTCTGTGGGCCGCTGCGAATGATTTCATTTCAATCACTCAGACGCGCGATGAGCTGTCCATTGTTTGCGTGGAAAAATTCGTGCCGTCAGACGTGAAGGCCGATCGGGATTGGCGAGCGCTGAAGGTGGAAGGCCCGCTCGATCTGGCGTTGACAGGCGTGCTGGCTTCGCTGGCGAATCCACTGGCTGAAGCGCGGATCAACATCTTTGCCATTTCAACCTTCGACACCGACTATTTGCTGGTAAAAGGGTACAATCTCACTCGCGCTTGTGAAGTGTTGCGGCAAGCAGGGCACAGGGTGGAAACACCGCTGCCCGCGTAGTATTTTACGCAATACGCAATACGCATTATCATTACGGACAATTGGCCTGGGCCATTGAATTCAGCCTGCTGAGCAGCCTGTCAAACGGGGGAACATGTACATCGAACGCGGCAATCTGCGATCGATCGATGCGTGGGAGGAACGCTACGGCGCGCCGTCGCCGCTGGGCGCCACGCGCGTCGAGGATTTTTGGGCTTACAACTTTGCGCTGTATTCACGCGACGCGACGGACGTGACGCTGCTGCTCTACAATGAGCACGACTTCGTCAATCCGATCTATGAATACCGCTTCGATTATCGCGTCAACAAGACCGGGCGCGTGTGGCACTGCTGGGTGCCGTTCGATCTGGCCGGCGACGCCAGGTATTACGCCTATCGCATCGACGGGCCGCACGCGCCGGAGTACGGCCTGCGTTTCGACTCTGCCAAAATCTTGCTCGACCCGTTTGCGCACGAAGTCTTTTTTCCACCCGCTTACGATCGCGACGCCTGCACACAGTCCGGCTCCACCGCGGGCCGCGCGCCGCTGGGCGTTTTACCGTCGGCCCCGGCTCCCTTCGATTGGGGCGGCGATCCGCGCCCGCGCCACACGCATGACGCCATCGTGTACGAACTGCACGTCAAGGGCTTCACCGCGCGAGCGAACTCCGGCGTCTCGCCGGACAAGCGCGGCACCTTTGCCGGACTCGTCGAGAAGATCCCGTATCTTCAGGAACTGGGCGTGACCGTGGTCGAGCTGATGCCCATCCATCAATTCGATCCGCAGGAGGACAACTACTGGGGCTACATGACACTCAACTTCTTCGCCCCGCATCACGCCTATGCCGGCGGCAACGCACATGACGAATTTTGCGCGCTGGTGCGCGCCTTCCACGAGGTCAATATCGAAGTGTGGCTGGATGTGGTCTACAACCATACCAGCGAAGGCGACCAGCACGGCCCCACCTATTCTTACCGGGGCATCGACAACGCCAGCTACTATCTGCTCGCGCCCGATCGCCGGCGCTACCTCAACGATACCGGCTGCGGCAACACCCTGCGCTGCGCCAACACCGCCGCGCGTTTGCTGGTCTTGAACAGCCTGGAATACTACGCCGACGAGATGCACGTGGACGGCTTCCGCTTCGATCTGGCGTCGATCTTCACGCGCAATCCCGACGGCTCGATCAACCACGACGATCCAGCCATCATCGCCGAGATCAGCCGCTTCGCCCATCGCTATGATGTGAGTTTGACGGCGGAAGCGTGGGACATCGGCGCGTATCAGTTGGGGCGCGCTTTCCCCGGCCTGACCTGGCATCAATGGAACGGGCAGTACCGCGACGATGTGCGCTCCTTCGTCAAAAGTGATGCGGGCCAAGTGCCGGCCTTGATGCGCCGCCTGTACGGCAGCGACGATTTCTTCCCCAACACGCTGCTCGCCGCCTGCCGCCCGTACCAGACCGTGAATTTCATCGACTGCCACGACGGCTTCAACCTGTACGATCTGGTCAGCTACGACCACAAGCACAACGAGGCCAACGGCCACGGCAATGCCGATGGGACCGAGGCCAACCTCAGTTGGAACTGCGGCCACGAAGGCGATGTGACTGTGCCGCCGGCCGTGATGCAGCTGCGCCAGCAGCAGATCAAGAATTTCTGCGCGTTGTTGATGCTGAGCAACGGCACGCCCATGCTGGTGGCCGGCGACGAATTCATGCACACGCAGCGCGGCAACAACAACCCCTACAATCAGGACAACGAGATCACGTGGCTGGACTGGGACCGGCTCGAAAGTAACCGTGACATCTTCCGTTTCTTCAAGCTGATGATCACCTTCCGCAAGGCCCACCGCTCGATTCACCGCCCCACCTTCTGGCGCGAGGACATTCACTGGTACGGGGCGGCGGGGCCGGTCGATCTGTCGCCCGCAGCGCGCACGCTGGCCTACTGCCTGCGCGGCGACTCGGAGTACGATAACGATCTCTACGTGCTGATCAACGCCTACTGGGAAGACTTGGACTTCACGCTTCAAGAGGGAGTTGGCTGGAAGCGCGTGATCGATACGAGCCTGCCCGGTCCGCAGGACATTCTCGATCCGGCGAATGTCGAGCTGATCGAAACGGCACACTATCGCATGGCCGCCCGATCGGTGGTGGTGTTGATCAAGTAGGTGCGTACGCCAAAGAGACTTTCATGAAATTCACCCATGGCTACTGGTTGCTGCGCAATGGCGTGAAGGCATTATATCCACAACACGCCTATGAGGTCGAAACAACTGCCGACACACTCACCGTGTACGCCCCCACAAAACGCATCACCCGGCGCGGCGATGTATTGAATCAAGCCGTATTAACCGTTGAGTTCTCATCGCCGCTGCCCGATGTGATTCGCGTCAAGCTCACGCACTTTGCGGGCGAGCAACTCAAGCCACCGCACTTCGAACTGGGCGAGCAGCGCCCCGAGGTTGTGATCAAGACGGATCCACAAGCCGCCTTTTTAACGAGTGGCTGCCTGGCGGTGCGCGTGCCGCGCGACGATCACTGGCGGGTTGAATTTGTCGCCGATGATCAGGTTATCACCACCAGCGGCCTGCGCGGCATGGGTCTGATCGAATTCGATGGCGCGACTTACTTGCACGAGCAGTTGTCTTTGAGCGTGGGCGAGTGCGTCTATGGTCTGGGCGAACGCTTCACAGCGTTCGTCAAAAACGGTCAGGTCGTAGACATCTGGAATCAAGACGGCGGCACGGCCAGCGAGCAGACTTACAAGAACATTCCGTTCTATCTGACCAATCACGGCTATGGCGTCTTTGTCAATCATCCCGAACAGGTGTCGTTTGAAGTCGCTTCAGAAAAAGTGGAGCGCGTGCAGTTCAGCGTGGCCGGTCAAACGTTGGAATATTTTGTGATTTACGGTCCGACACCCAAAGAGGTGTTGGAAAAGTACACGGCTTTGACAGGACGACCCGCCCTGCCCCCGCCCTGATCATTCGGCTTATGGCTAAGCACGTCCTTCACCACGAAGTATGATGAACAAACCGTAACCGGCGCGATTCAAGGCATGGCCGATCGGAAGTTGCCGCTGCACGTCTTTCACTTCGATTGTTTCTGGATGCGCGAGTTCAACTGGATCGATCTGGAATGGGATCGCCGCGCCTTCCCCGATCCGGCGGGGATGTTGCAGCGCTTGAAGGAGCGCGGCTTGCACATCTGCGCCTGGATCAATCCCTACCCCGCGCACCTGCACATCAACACGCGCGCCGATTGGCGCGGCAGCGGCATCGGCACCGCGTTGATGAACGCCTACCTCGATCAACTCCGCAGCGAACACGTCCCCGGCGTGCATCTGGAAACAAGCAGCGAAAACAAAATCGCCGTGCCGTGGTATGAAAAACTGGGCTTTCAGTTGTTGCAGAGCATACCCACCGACTTGTATCAGCCGAGCGTGGGTCATGTCATCGGCTTAATGGTGTTTGCGATGAGGTTGTGACTGGCGTCAGGCGGCGTATGGATTTTTCAAGAATGGGCGGCGACAGCCCCGCGATTTGTCTGCCTGTCACATGCGCCCGTCAGCGGCGCCGCCATGTAATGATACTGTAAGAGTATTGCAAGCATACCGAAAGCTCATTTCCCACCAACCCATGATAAGATGCAGCAACATTGCTTTACCATGCCGCCGCGTCGTCAGCAACCTGGTGATCTGCCGGGGCCAGTCAGTTGCCAGGGTCGAATCCCTATACTTTATACTATGCCCGTTTTTATGCCAAAGGTAAGTGACGCGCCCTCCGATTATGGCTATAGTGGGGCGAGATAGAACAGTGCCGCAGGCACTGATCGGTTGAATTTTTCCACAGACACCCCGGAAGGGCAGTTAGAGGCGGAGCCCATCAGGCAAGTCTAATGTCGTTACTAACCTATCGAGCCGTCGTTGTAACTACCAAATCATCTTTCAGGAGAAAGAACATGTTCAAGCGATTGAGTATCACCGTAGTATCGGCGCTGTTGATCGGCAGTCTGTTGACCGCCTGTGGTGGTGGCGCGCCGGCACCCGTCACCTTCAGCTCGCTGCCGCTGTTCACGGGCGCGACGGAGTCTACCAACACTGCACTGACTTCCGGACTGCCGGAGACGATCGACGAGCTGAAAAAACAGCCTAACGCTGCTAATGTTGAGGGCAAAGCGTACGATCTGCCAGCCGGCACCACGTTTGACGCAGTGGCCGCTTTCTACAAAGACGCGCTGGAGAAAGGCGGCTGGACAGTGGTCACGTCGGCCGCACCGAGCCTGAGTTATACTCGCGGGTCGCAAGGCTTTAATATAACCTATATGGAAGGTGTCGGCATGTGGGTCTTTTTGGTGATGAGGAAGTAAAAGGAAGTCGGCTACGCCGAAATCGATATGCAGGTTTCGCGCTCGGCCACGATCGTCGCCTTCGCCATTTTTATCATGATCCTCAAATGGCTGCTGGCCCTGGGGGCCTTGTTCGTGATGCTGTCCGTCACGGTCCGCGGGCGCAAGGTTGAACTGGCGATGTTCTCGTGGCTGGCCGCCCTCTTGTTCGCGCTGCCGCCTCTGCGCAATGTTATGCCGGCCGTGCCGCCTCTCGGCACACTCAGCGACTTCCTGTCCTTCTTCTGGGCCGAAGGCATCGTCGCCCTGTCATTGGCGCTGATCGTCTTCACCTGGCTGCGTCGTGCAACGAAGTAACCGGCGCAAGCGCGGCTGATAGTGGCCTGCCATTCCAGGAGGAGACCTGACGTCAACTAAAACAACCCGATCAACGCAGCGGTATTGAAGCAAATTAGAGAGTAGATCCTTCGACAACTGATACTTCTCAAGGAGAGAAATATGTTTGCCACACACAAGATTTGGCGCGTCAGCCTGGTCATCGCCCTGGTCGCGATGGTCCTGGCCGCCATTCCACTGAAAACGTATGCCCAGGCCACGGTTGAGATCACCGAGATCGAAGTCAATCAGGTACTCGGCAAGCAGCTCAATGATGAGCAATTCTATGTGGCTGGCAAAGACACAGCCATCCGGGTGCTGTTGAAAGAAGCCACTGCGGTCGATGCCAACGGCAAGACTCAAACGGTTGAAGTGGTCCGCGATGGCACGACCGTCGCCACGCTGGAACCGTCGCCGTCAGCTGAGCCGTCGAAGGCTTTGACCTTCCTGTGCCCCAGCCGTGAGGCATGCGGCGACTGGCAAAAAGGAACGTACACCTTCAAAGCCACGATTAGCGGTGTGTCATCGACACGCGAGAACGTGCAATTTGTTGAGCGCATCCCGCTGCGAATTCTGGCCGTGCCCGTCAAAACCAACTTCGGTACTGAGACCAAGGCGCCGGATGATCGCTGGAAGACTGGCGGTGATTTCATGCGCCAGGTTTATCCCGTATCTTTCGCCAACTTCAAATGGGAACTCGGCCAGGAGCTGGACATGACGCGCCTCGATGTGACGACGGATGAGGGTCGGCGCGGGTTGTGGGAAGCACTCAACGGCTTGCAGCCCAAGGAATGCAGCGTCGATCCCAAAGGCCCGACGTGCTATACCTTGATCGTCGGTTTCATCGCCTCACAAATTCCGCTGGCGACGGGTGGAGCCTTACAAGGCTATACCTACGGTGCGCCCAGCAACATCGTCGTCAATTCGGATCAGGACATGCCGGCGACGGTGGCCCACGAAGTCGCGCACGTCTACGGGATCGGCGACGAATATAAGGGCGGCGCGTTCCGCTGCTCCAGCAACCCGACGCCGGCCGATTACGTCGGACAGGATTGGGACAATCGTGAGAACGCGCAATTCAAATGCGCATCTTCAACCATGATCGATTTCAGCACCAGCGGCAGGCCCGGCGACGGTTCATTGGTTAAAGCCGATGTGTTTCGCCCGTTTGAAGTCGGCGGACGCGGCCTGCTGGGCGACATGATCAGCTTCATGGGGTCGAATGCCGCAATGGCCGACAACTGGACCACGCCCGAAATCTGGAGCTGGCTGTTCAAAGCGCTCGCACCCACAGACGCCGCATCGACGACAGCGCCAGCCGCGCCGACGACGGATGCTTCAGCCGCTACGCCCGCAGCCGCCGCACCATCGGCCGCAGGCACAGTCACGCTCGATCAAATACCGATTTTTGGCGGCGCAACAGAGTCTACCGATCCGAAGCTCACCTCCTCGCGAGATACTTTGCTCGCGCTGACAGATTCGACCCCGTACAAAGTTGAAGCCAAAGCGTACGACATGCCAGCCGGCGCAACCTGGGACGCGTTTCTAGCGTTCTACAACACTGAATTGGCCAAGACGGGCTGGACGCCGGCAAAGCAACAGGTCGCCGCTAATCCACCAACTCAAGCGACCGGCTGGGAACTCGGGAATCAAACTCAAATGTTTACTCCCTATTTCACCCCGGACGTCGGCTTCATCTTAGCGCTCTACACAAAAAAGTAAACGGTTAAAGCACTCGGACCTATAAGTAATCATCGCACAAGGAGCATGAGAAAAATGACCCATCGAATGTTACGTCCCTTAATGTGTTTAGCGCTGGTCGCGATCGTGATCGCCGCGTGTGGTGGGCAGCCCACGCCGACTAAGGCGCCAGCCGCGCCACAACCCACCAAAGCCGCTGCGCCGACTACCGCAGCTGAACCGACGAAAGCCGTCGAGCCAACAAAACCGATCGAACCGACGAAGGCCGCTGAGCCGACGAAGCCGGCAGCGGCACCGATCGGCGCCGGCGCTCGCGCGATCGATGCTTCGGGCTGGATCCACAAAGATGGCACAGTCGATCTGGAAACCTGGTATGCCTTCACGAGCGAGGAAGCGATTCCGGCCGAGAAAGGCGCGTATAGCATCGCTGCGCTGGATGCCTCGGGTAAAGAGCTGGCCTCCCAGGGCTTCGCGGTATCGTTCAATACGTTGACCAATCCACCGGAAAAGATCGATCCGGCGCCGTTTGAAGGCGTCGCGGTGGCGTTTCCGGAAGGCACCGTTAAGTTTGCGCTCAAGAAGGGTGACAGCGTGCTGAAGGAAGTGCTGGTCAGCGCCAATGCGCCGGAAGTATCGGCCGTGACGGTGCCGTCTGATCTCAAGGGCGAGGCCACCATCACCTGGCAGGCTACTGACAAGGACAATGATAAGTTAGTCTTCGATGTCGAATATAGCCAGACCGGCAAAGAAGCAGACTATATGGTATTAGCGTCCGGCCTGACAGAGCCGCAGTTGAAAGATGACTTCAGTCAATTGCCCGGCGGCGAGAAAGCCCTCATCCGCATTACGGCCAGCGATGGCATCAACACTGGCGAAGCCGTTAGCAGCGAATTCAAAGTGGACTACAAAGCGCCCGAGGTGTTCATCGACGAACCGATTGATGGCGCGACCTTTGCAGCCGGTGATGAAATCGCATTCGACGGTTATGGCTACGATGCGCAAGACGAGGAGCTGTATCAGGACTCGCAGCTGGCGTGGTATGACGGCGACACCAAACTCGGCGACGGGACGACGTTATACATCGACACGTTGACCGCCGGCGAGCACGTCATCAAACTTGAAGCGACCAATAGTCACGGCCTCAAAGGCAGCAAGACGGTAAAGGTTACCATCAAGTAACCTGCCAGTGAATTGGTTATGAACAGTATCGGCTGAAAACCGACACCTATTAACGCAGGAAGCCCGCGATGCGGGCTTCCTCATTTTTTGCCGTGATTTCAATCGATGGCAAGTGCTTACAGTCGTTCGAAGCGCGCCTGGAAGAACCTTAAATACTTCGGCTCGTAGACCATCTTCAACCCGCGCGTCGCGTCGCGCTGATCAAACACCGTCTTCACCGCTTCGGCCACCACGTCCATGTGCGCCTGTGTGTACACGCGGCGCGGAATGGTGAGGCGCGTCAGTTCCAGTTTGGGATAGTAGTGCTCGCCGGTATGCGGATCGCGTCCCGCGCTGACCACGCCGCGCTCCATCGAGCGGATGCCGCTGTCGAGGTATAACTCGGCTGCCAGGGTCTGCGCCGGAAACACGCTCTGCGGCAAATGCGGATAGAAACGCCGGGCGTCGAGGAAGATGGCGTGGCCGCCCACCGGCTGCACGATGGGAATGCCCCAATCGGTGAGCAGCTCGCCCAAATAGCGCACTTGCCCGATGCGCGATCGAATGTGAGCGTCTTGCACCCCTTCAAAGATGCCAATCGCGATCGCCTCCATGTCACGCCCGGCCAGGCCACCGTAGGTGTGCAGCCCCTCGAAGATCACCACCATGTTGCGCAGCTCTTCGAACAAGTCCTGGTCGTTCACGGCCAGCCAGCCGCCGATGTTGACCAGGTTATCTTTCTTGGCGCTCATCCACGCGCCGTCGGTGTAACTGCAAAACTCCTTGAGAATCTGCGCGATCGTTTTATCCGCATAACCGGCCTCGCGCTCTTGAATGAAGAACGCATTCTCCATCATGCGCGTCGCGTCGAGATAAATCTTGATGCCATGCTGATCGCACAGGGCGCGCAGGGCCTTGACGTTCGCCATGCTCATCGGCTGGCCGCCCGCCATGTTCACCGTTCCGGCTAAGCTGATGTAGGCGATATTGGCCGCACCCTCGCGCTCGATCAGGGCCGCCACCTTGTCGAGATCGACGTTGCCCTTGAAGGGATGCAAATTCTGCGCATCGTGCGCCTCGTCGATGATCACGTCGACGAAGATGCCACCCGCCATTTCCTGATGCAGGCGCGTCGTCGTGAAATACATGTTGCCCGGCACGTACTGGCCTTTCTTGATCGCGGCCTGGCTGATCAAGTGTTCTGCGCCGCGGCCTTGATGCGTGGGCACGATGTGCTTGTAACCGTACACCGTTTGAATCGCTTCTTCCAGATGGTAGAAGTTGCGGCTGCCGGCGTAGGCTTCATCGCCCAGCATCATGCCCGCCCACTGGCGATCGCTCATCGCGTTGGTGCCGCTGTCGGTGAGCAGATCGATGTAGACGTCGTCCGATCTCAACAGGAAAGTGTTGAAGCCGGCTTCATTCAGCGCGCGTTCGCGTTGGGCGTGATCGGTCATCGTCAACGGCTCGACCATCTTGATCTTCCAGGGCTCGGCCCAGGAGCGGCGGCCGAGCTGCTGGCCGGTTGTGACGGGAACGTGCTCGCTCATCGCGCTCGCACCTCGTGTCTCCGCGTCGATGATGTCGCGCTCGTCGTG
>Ga0182021_10012003_pt1 | contig 10296 bp, 10 predicted proteins | sample 612E3MmetaG_FD_120493 | JGI IMG/M metagenome (GOLD analysis project Ga0182021, IMG submission 120493) | Permafrost microbial communities from Stordalen Mire, Sweden - 612E3M metaG (Illumina Assembly) | ecosystem: Environmental > Terrestrial > Soil > Wetlands > Permafrost | place: Sweden... | reverse complement strand
TGCATACGCTGCCTGTGCCAGGGCAGGCCGGCGTCCATAATGGTGCGGCTGCGTTTGGGGTGTGGGAGGCAAATAGGCGTGAAAGAATCACGCAGACAACCCTACGCGAATGTCTCGCATGCAGGATCTCAAATTACACAGGAATACCTACGGAATATTTATTCCACTGGAGAGGATAATCGAACTCGTGTATCCGTAACCACAATAAACTGACCGCTTAAACGAGTCGCAAAGCTGGTCAATAAACGCTCCATCGCAGCAATTTTACTTTGCGAGCGTTCATCTTTTAATCGTAATAGGATAACTCCATGGTGAAAGCGTTTCTCCCGGAAGACTTTCTCTCCAAAATCCTTATCCACCGTAATTAAAATACGCTCGCTTTCCATTGCGATTTGCAAAACCGCATCATCAGAGATGCCACGCGCCTGATCGAATACCGAAAATACATCATGCCCTTGTTCATGCAGCCAACGGGCTAAACGGGGGCCGGCGCATTCATCAACAAGAAAGCGCATTTACCCCTCTACCGAAAGCGGCATAAAATCAACATCTTGAAGAGAGCGGCTGGCAAAGAGCAAGCAGGCCTGGATATCTTCCTTAACCAGGTCAGGATACTCAGCCAAAATATTCTCGATGGTATCTCCTTGGGCTAATACACCTAAGATAAATTCCACCGTTAATCGAGTTCCATGAATCACTGGTTTGCCCAGCATCACTTTTGGGTTTACACTGATTCGCTTGAGTAGTTCGTCCATTATTACCTCCAAAACTTCCCCATTCCAGGTTTAAAGTATAGCACAATGGAAAGTGGAAGTATATTTTAAGCTGGCTTATCTCCATCTATAAAGATAATCCCGGCGAGGGTGTTCCTTCTCACTGCCCTGACGGGCTGCGCCGGGGTAAGCCGGTTTTCGGAATGGTGCGGTTGCGTTTAGCCTGTGGAAAGCAAATATGCCTGAATGATTCACGCAACCACACCCTACGCCGGCTCGCGTAGGCCGTCTATTCCAACATCGAATACCCTATTTCTTCCCGACCCCGGACTGCCTTGCCAAATTGACGGCTTCGCGGCGGCTGGCAAGGCCCAGCTTTTCCAGCAGGTTGTGGACGTGGTTGCGGACGGTGTTTTCAGAGATAAACAGGTGGTCGGCAATGGCTCGGTTGGAGGCCCCGGTGGCCAGCTCGCGCAGTACTTCCAGCTCGCGGGCGGTCAGCTGGGCCAGCGGGTCGGTTGCGGAAGGTTTGATCTCGGGCGCCGGGGAACGGGCCAGCTCGCCCATCAGGCGCACCACCATTTCAGGCGAGAGGGCTGGCTCGCCCCGCTCCACCGCATGCAGGGCCCCCAGCAGCTGGGCGACAGGGATATTCTTCAGCAGGTAGCCTTTGGCCCCCAGGCGCACCGCTGCAAACAGGCGCTCATCCTCGTCATAAATGGTCAGGAAAACAATTTTAACCTGGGGATGCTCCGCCAGGATGATGCGGGTGGCGTCCAGGCCGTTGCCATCCGGCAGGTTGAAATCCATCAGGATCAGGTCCGGCTTGTGATGGCGGGCCATTTCCACCGCCTCGGCCACTGTGCCGGCTTCGCCCAGCACCTGCATGTCCGGCTGGCGGCTGATCAGGCTGACCAGCCCTTCACGAAACAAAATATGATCGTCAACGACCAGAAGTTTCAACGCCGCCCCTCATTTCCGCCATTGAATGCGCCCATGTGTTCCTTTTGCAAAGGGAAATCCGCATCGCTGCCCAGCAAGGGCACTGTCAGGGTGATCGTGGTACCCTGTTTTTCAGTCGATTGAATGGCCAATTCGCCGCCGATCGATTCGGCCCGTTCGGCCATGATCATCAGCCCGTAATGATGGCGGCCGTCCACCACCTGCGGGTCAAAGCCTATCCCGTTATCCTGGATAAGCACCGTCAGGCAGTCAGACATCCAGGTGAGGTCCATCTGCACCCGGACAGCCTGGCTGTGGCGCTCAATGTTGGTGAGGGCCTCCCGGCAGATATAGATCACCTGGCGCTTGATCAGGCCGTCCAGGTAATCCGGTGGTTGGCCGTGCTCTTCCACCTTAATGTCAAAACCGGCCCGCTCGCTGATGGCCCGGGCCCGGTTCTGTAAAATCTCCAGCAGTTCCTTGCTCTCGCCGGTCTGCAGGTCCACCAGGGTATCCCGCACCTGGGTGTAGGCTTCGTCGGCAGTATCATGCATGCGCCGCAGGTCGCCCCGGATGAGAGAAATCTGCCGGCTGGGGTTTTCCTCCAGCAGCAGCTCCTCCAGCTTCAGGCGCAGGTAAGCGATGTTTTGGGCCAAGGTATCGTGCAGGTCATGGGCAATCTGGTGGCGCACGGCTTCACTGGCAGCCGCCTGCGAGATGACGTTGGAGCGCAGCATGGCCCGGTCCAGCACCAGGGCCAGGTCGGTGGATATGGCATTCAACACTTCGGCCTGGCTTTCGGAGGGGGTCACCCCGGAAGGCAGGCTGATGCGCATCAGGCCCCAGGTTTTGCCGCCCAGGCACAGCAGTAGGTGGTACCGCTGGGCTCCACCGGGCTCCTCGCCCGTTTTATGGAACGTGATGCAGTTTTCATCGATGCAGGATTCGGCTTCTTCGGCCGAGATGGAAACCTGCATGTCCTCGGGGGGCTGAGCGCCGAGGCCCCAATAGCCGGCCAGGTCGTATTGGCCGGTTTTTTCGCTGCGGATGTACAGGCAGGTGGTTAGCACCGGCACCACAAAATGGGGAAACTCCACCACCTGCTCCACCAGGTCATTCCAGCCCACCTCGCTGCTCAGGCTGCGCACCAGGGCGTACTGCTGGGTGAGGGCCCGGGCGGCCTGGCTGCGCTCGCGCTCGCTGCGGGCCAGCAGATTCAGCAGGGAGGATCCCATCAGGGGCAAAATGACCACGTAAAAGACCACCTCGGCCAGCAGGAAAAGATCGATGCGCAGGTCGTTGTATTGGAAATGCTGGACGATCTGCATCAGGCCAACAATAACCCCAATCGCCACCATAATCCGGCGCGCCGATATGAGCAGGCTGCTTTGTGTGCGGTCAGGCGCCTTTTGCGACACTGTCGGTTGGTTGCGAGCGTTTTTATTCGAATCCACTGTGCGCCACTTCAGGCTCAACAAAAATTTGAACCGGCCCTAAGATAATAACACCCAACAATCAGTGATAGTTTCCATTAATTCAAATTTTCACGTTATACCAATTAAGATTCTAACGGAAATTTTAAGTTTGTCAAATGACAGATGTCAGCCATTATACAGTCAAATTAATCTAATTGTGTCCATTTTGTCGGTATTTACCCTGATTTTGGGTGTTTTGGCGGTTTCACGGCCCAAAATACCCAAAAGATGCTTTTGGGATTGGTATTTTTGTATAAGGTTGGCATGGCTGAGGCAAAAAGCTGCAATCTTGCGAGCAGGACCTACCCCCAACCCCTCCCTTTGGGAGGGGAGCATTCTTATTTTGGGTTTTTTGTCCCGCTGAGCGGGACAAAAAACCCTTAAATTCTTTCTCCCCTCCCGGAGGGAGGGGCCGGGGGTGGGCGGTTTTGGACATTCCCCGGCATGACGGTCATGCCCAAACCGGCATGACCGTCATGTCGCACACCTGACCCCAGCTGGTGACGCCTGGCACATGCGCCAGAAGCCACAGAAAAGTATTATAGAACCGTAAGCGCAAACCAACGAATTCACTCGCCCGGCCCTGGTTGGGCGAGAAAAAATCAAGCTTTTTTGAGGAGAATGCAATGTCTGAACAAACTTTCACCACCCACAATCCTGGCACTCGCCGCCACAGCGGCATCGTGGGGGGCGCCATCCTGATCACCATCGGCCTGTTCGCCCTGCTGCAGAATTTTGTGCCCGTCAACTGGGGCCTGTATTTCCTACCCTTCCTGGCCCTCATCTTTTTGTCAGCCGGCATCCTGACCCGGCGGCCCGGCCTGCTGATCCCCGGCGGCATCCTGGCGGGGGTTGGGGCCGGCGCCATCGCCGTGCAGAGCTCGCTCTTTGTTTCCATGGGTGAGCCCATGCGGGGCGGCCTGTTCATGCTCATCTTTGCCTGCGGCTGGACCGTGATCACGGCGGCCTCTTACCTGGTAGGTAAGGTGATGCTGTGGCCGCTCATCCCGGCTGGCTTGATGGGCCTGTTCGGCCTGACCCTGCTGGCCGGTGAATTTGGCCTGCCGTTCCTCACCCTGGCCCGCTTCTTCTGGCCGGTGGCGCTGATCGCCCTGGGTCTTTTCCTGGTGCTGCGGCGCAAGAGCCAGTAAAATAATGTGAGGGATTGACCGCCATCTGCGATGGCGGTCAATCCCTCACATTGGCTTCAGCCAAAAAATAGATTTTGAGTGTTTTTTTGTCCCACTACGTGGGACAAAAAAACACTCAAAAATAGGTTTATGAGGTGCAGTATGTCCGAACAAAATCCATTCCCAGAGCCTGCAAACCCCGACCCGCTGCCACCCAGGCGGCGCAGGGGCGGGGTGGTGGGCGGCGCCATCCTGATTACGATTGGCCTGTTTGCCCTGCTGCAGCAGTTCGTGCGCTTTGACGCCGGGCTGTTCTTTCTGCCCCTGCTGGCGCTGGTCTTCCTGGTAGCCGGCACTGTGGGCCGGCGGCCCGGGCTGATCATCCCCGGCGGCATCCTGGCAGGCATCGGCGCCGGCTCCATCCTGGTGCAGGGCCCCTTCTCTTACCTGGAGGACCCGGCCCGGGGCGGGGTGTTCATGCTGGCTTTCTCGGCCGGCTGGCTGCTGATCACCCTGGCTTCGCTGCTGGTGGGGCGGCTGATGCTGTGGCCGCTGATCCCGGGGGCGTTCATGGCGGTCATCGGCCTGGCCCTGACCGCCGGCCAAACCGGGCTGCAGTTCCTGCAGCTGGCCGGGGTGGGCTGGCCCATCATCCTGATCGCATTGGGCATCTATTTGGTATTTCGAAGAAAAGAACTCCAAAAATAAATACAGGATTGCATGGGGGCGGTAGTAGCCCGCCCCCATGCAATCCTGTATATTTTTTAATTTGTCTTTTGCGAGGCTCCATGGATACCATTTTCACCAACATGTTCGCACTCGGCCTGCCGCTTATCCTGGAAAAAGTGCTGCGCACGATCATTATCTATGCCGCATTAATCATCGGCCTGCGCCTGGCAGGCAAGCGCGAGCTGGCCCAGCTCAACCCCTTCGACCTGGTGGTGCTGCTGACCATCTCCAACACGGTGCAAAATGCCATTATTGGCAACGACAACACGGTATCCGGCGGGATTATCGGGGTAGCCACCCTGCTGCTGGTCAACTACCTGGTGGTCCGTTTCGTCTATACGAATAACAAAATTGAGCAGCTGGTGCAGGGCAGCGAAGATGTGCTGATCCTGGATGGCGTGCTGCAAACGAAAGCCATGGCGACCGAGACGATCAGCGTGAACGAACTGGAGATTGCGGCCCACAAACAGGGCATTCGCTCGCTCAAAGAAGTTGAAAGCGCTATCCTTGAGCCGGATGGCGATATTTCATTTACTACCCACACCCCAAAACCGGACGAAATCCGCCATCAAGAACTGGTTGCCAGGCTGGAAAGCCTCACCAATGAAGTGGCAGCCCTGCGGGCCGAGGTGGCCAAAAAACCAGCAGCCTCTTAAAACAAAAACTGCCGAATCCCCAAGTGCATCGGCAGTCTGTAAAGCTTGCGATAGCATCATCTGTTTTCCCCGTAATTTAGATAATGTTTATCCAAGTACCGTTGATTATAAACATAAAAATGAATTTGTCAATCCCGAAATCCGTATCTTTTAGGGTGGAATAGATACGGATTTTTTCTCCATTTTTTCCCACAGTTCTGGGCGGGCGGGCCCGCCCGGGTTTAAATAAAGAGCAGCACCAATTGACGTGGTTTTCATTGGAACTCACAATCAATGAAATTTTTGCTTCCCAGGCCCACTTCTACCCAACAATACCACTACCTATGGGTAATAAAAAGCGGTACTCTTGATACTCTTGAACTTCTTAAGCTGAACAAGGGTGCGGCTTGCCGCACCATTTCTCGGTTTCCATAAAATATTGGACAAGGGATCGAAATGGTGGCGGGCAAAGATGGTGCGGCGAGCCGCACCCTACTGAACAGGTTTTAAGAAACCTGTCAGGTCTTCCTCCCGGCGGGCCAGCCGCATTTTCAATATTTATGGCAGGGTTGCCCGGCCGCCGGGCTGGGGGGCGGGGCGGGGGCGGCGACCCTGCCAGTAGGACAGGCCAAAGGCCAGGACCAGTAGCAGCGCCAGCAGGCCGGAGAGGACGCTGAGGGCATCCTTCCAGGGCGAGCGCGAGATTAATGTGGGCTGCAGGTCGCCCAGGGGCAGCAGGGTCCAGGTGAAGCTGGCCACGCTGTCGGGGATGCCCTTACGCCGCACCACCACATCCATCTTCCAGCGCCCGGGCTGGGTGAGCGAATCCAGCGAAGCGCGGTAGGCATCCGGGCCGGCCGGCTGGGCGTCGACGCTGAGGGCGCCAAAATCCTGCTCCAGGTAGGTCATGCGCACAATCACCCGCAGCACTTCGGCCGGGGCCGGGCGGCGGGTGCTGGGGGCCAGGATATTGATCACATTGGAGCCCGGGCGGTTGGGCTTGACCGCCAGGGTGACCACCAGGTCGTCCACCTGGGCCACCAGCTGGGCAGGCTGGGCCTCGGGAGCAATCGAATACTTCACTGCATCGGCCGGGGCCAGGCTGGTGAGGGCCCCCGCCAGCAGGACAATGACAATTCCCAGGCCCATTTCAACCAGGATCAGCCCCGGCAGGCGGCGGACCGCAAAGGGCGTCCAGCCGGGCGGCTTTTTGAGCCAGCGCCCCAGGGGCGCCGAGAGGGCCGGGTGCAGGCTGAGGCTGTTCAGCAGGCCGGCCAGGCCGGCGAAGAGCATCAACCCAATTTTGACCGCCAGCAGCTGGCCGTAGCTGGTCAGCAGCAGGGCATCGGCCGAGATGACCCGCTGCCCGGTGCTGTACAGGCCGGTGGCAAGCACCACCCCCACGCTGAACGCCGCCAGGGGGCCAAAGCGGCCCCAGGTGGCCCGGGCGATGGTCTTAAAATCGAACTGCTCCTGCTTGAGGATGGGCAAAATGCTCACCCCCAGGGCAAACAGGCCGCCCACCCACAGGCCCACAAAGAGCAGGTGCAGCCAGTCGACCAGCACGGGCAGGGCCGGGCTGCGCCCGCCGGCGGCGTGGCTGGTGACGGCCTGGGCCGCCAGGGCCGCGGCGATGAGCCCAAACGCCAGCCAGCGCAAATATCTCGAAGGCAGGCTGGCCTGGGCCAGGCCGGTGAAAAGCGGGATCAGCACCGCCGCCAGGGCCTGGCGGGCAATCCAGGCATAGCCCCACGAAGTATGAAAGAGCATCTGGTTGACAGCCGAAAGCGAGGCGGGGGCCGAGTCCGAAGTGGCCAGGGAAGCCATCTGCCAGACCAGGTACAGCAGGCCCACCGCAAACACAAAGGACGCCGCCAGGGCCCCCAGCAGATAGATGCGCCCGGTGACCCGGCGGTAAAAGCTGGACAGGCCCGGAATTTCGGCCGCCCCGGATTGGCTGGCGGAAGGGGGCACGATCACCAGCAGGGGAATGCCAGCCGCCCCCACCAGGGCCAGCAGGCCAAAATAATTCAGCCAGCGCAGGATGCTCTCGGGCAGGGAGAGCGGCGGGCTATCGGAGGCCGCCCCGGAAGCGCCAGCCGCCGGCCCGGCGGCGCCAGCGCTGCCTACCCGGAAAACAAACAGCCCGCTGGTGGCATGGGCGTCGGAGGCAGAGGCTGCCCGCCAGGTGACCGTGTAAATGCCGTCGCCCAGGGCGGGCGGTTCCAGAATCAGCAGGGTGGGATCGGAAGCGTCGAAGCGCACCGACTGGGGAGTGGTGACCTGGACGCCGTTCACATCCAGCAGGTTGGCCGTGCTGAAATCGGGGGCAACTGGCTCGCTGAACCAGATTTTAATCAGGGGCGGAAAAGCGGGCAGCACGCTGTTGTCGGCCGGGTCCGAGCGCAGGATGTTGGCGTGGGCCTGGGCCTGGATGGCCTGGCCCAGGGCCAGGAACCCGGCCAGCAGGCTGACAGCCGCAATGCGCAGCCAGAAACCGGGAGCAGGTTTAAACCTCATGGTTTTGAAAGACGTTTGCGGCTGAAGAGAACAATAGCGGACGCCGCTGCCACCAATAAAACAGCGGCTACCGTCCAGATGGCGGCGGAGGGCGTCGAGCCGCCAGGTGCGGCCGGGGCGGGGGACGGATCCGCCGGCAGGGTTACGCTGCCCACCCCAAAGTAATACTGGCCCTGGCTGGAATCACCGTCCGAGAGGGCAATTTTCCATTTGACCAGGTACACCCCCTGGGCCAGGACGGGCAGCTTCACCGCCAGGGTGGCGTGGTTGGGGTCGTTCAGGTCCACCCCGCCGCCGCCCAGGTCCACCTGCTGGCCCTGCTGGTCGAAGACCTGCACGTAGCTGTCTTTTTCGCCGGCTTCTTCCGGAAAAATGAGGGTCACCTGGCCGGGGGGCTGGGTTAAAACCGCCCCATCGGCCGGGCTGGAAGTGCTGGGAACAACCTGGTGGGCGCTGGCGGCAGATAAGCCAGCCAGGAACAATAATCCGAACACTGCAAAAACGGACAGGGCAAGAACTTTCAGCGCAGCTCGCTTGCCTGGATCCTTCCGACCCATAAAGGCGATCATGAATATCACACCTCACCATTATTATAATTGTAATCATGAATGCCTCACTTTCAATCGCCTGAAGGAGTGACGGGAAAATAGATTTATTATTGAGATATTGAAAAAGCTTCGCTTTTTCAATATCTCGAATATGAATCTATGGTTAAATTAACCCATGTTCCCCACCTTCATTCCCTGCGGCGATGCGGCCCTGCTGGTGACTTTCGGCGAGACGATCGAGCTGGCCACCAACCGCCAGGCCCACGCCCTGGCCCACCTGCTGCAGCCCGAGCTGCTGCCCGGCCTGGGCGAGGCCGTGCCGGGCTACACCACCCTGCTGGTGCATTACGACCCGCTCCAGCTGGATTATGCCCAGGTGCTGGCATTGGTCCAGCGGCGGTCGGCCCTGGCCCTGCAGGCCGGCGAGAGCATTCTGCCGGCCGCCCGGCGGGTGGAGGTGCCGGTGTTCTACGGCGGGGCCCTGGGCCCGGACCTGGAGTTCGTGGCCAAACACAACGGGCTGCAGCCAGATGACGTCATCCGCCGGCATACTTCCCGGGACTACCCGGTTTACCTGGTGGGCTTCACCCCGGGCTTTCCTTACCTGGGCGGGCTGGACGCCAGCATTGCTGCTCCCCGTTTACCCTCGCCCCGCCAGCAGGTGCCGGCGGGCTCGGTGGGCATTGCCGGGCAGCAGACCGGCATCTACTCGGTCGAAGCGCCCGGGGGCTGGCGCCTGATCGGCTGGACCCCGCTGAAGCTGTTCGACCCGGCCCGCCAGCCGCCCTCGCTGCTGGCCCCGGGGGACGTGGTGAGGTTTGTAAAACAGCAGTGACCCAATTCATCACCCTCGATCCCGGTTTTCTGACCACCGTCCAGGACCTGGGCCGGCAGGGCTGCGAGCGCGGCGGCGTGCCGGTCAGCGGGGCCATGGACCGCCTGGCGCTGATGGCGGCCAACGCCCTGGTGGGCAACCCGCCGAACGCGGCCGGGCTGGAGTTTGCCCTGAGCGGGCCGGTCTTCCAGCCATCCGGCGGGGGCTGCCTGGTGGCAGCCAGCGGGCGGGGTTTCAGCCTGCGAGTGGGCGGGCGGGCCATCCCGCTGTGGATGGCGGCCTGGGTGCGGGCCGGCGAGAGCATCAGCCTGCAGGCCAGCGGCAGCGGCTGGGGCTACCTGGCCGTGGGCGGCGGAATCGACGTGCCGCTGGTGATGGGCTCGCGGGCCACTTACCTGCGGGGCGGTTTTGGCGGGCTGGAGGGGCGCAGCCTGCAGGCCGGCGACCGGCTGGCGGTTGGCCCGGGCGGCTCATACGAGCTGGCCGGGCAGGAGCTGCCGGACGAGCAGCGCCCGGCCTACAGCGACCAGCCTACCCTGGATGTGATCCTGGGGCCGCAGGAGCGGGCTTTCAGCGAGGCGGGGCTGGCAGCCTTCCTGGGTGAAGAATACACCCTGACCAACGCCTGCGACCGGATGGGCTACCGCCTGGCCGGCCCGCGCATCGCGGCCCTGAAGGGGGCGGATGTGTTCTCGGAGGGCATTCCGCTGGGGGCGGTGCAGGTGCCCGGCGACGGGCAGCCGATTGTGCTGATGGCCGACCGCCAGAC
>Ga0182021_10012002_pt1 | contig 10297 bp, 7 predicted proteins | sample 612E3MmetaG_FD_120493 | JGI IMG/M metagenome (GOLD analysis project Ga0182021, IMG submission 120493) | Permafrost microbial communities from Stordalen Mire, Sweden - 612E3M metaG (Illumina Assembly) | ecosystem: Environmental > Terrestrial > Soil > Wetlands > Permafrost | place: Sweden... | reverse complement strand
CGGCCTCGACAAGAACGAACTCGCCGACATCCGCAATCAGAAGCTGGGGTTTGTCTTTCAGGGATTCAATCTCCTCTCACGCACCACGGCGTTGGAGAATGTCGAGCTGCCCTGCCTTTACGGAAAAAAACGTCTCTCCTCGCGAAAGATGCGTGAGCGCGCCCTGCACTGTCTCGACATTGTCGGCCTCTCCAATCGCGCGGACCATATGCCCAACCAGCTCTCGGGGGGACAGCAGCAGCGCGTCGCCATCGCCCGCGCGCTCGTCAACGAGCCGCAGCTCCTCCTCGCCGACGAACCGACCGGCAATCTCGACAGCCGGACCTCCATCGAGGTCATGGGCGTGTTCCAAAAACTCAACGATCAGGGCATCACCATCGTGATGGTCACCCACGAACTCGACGTGGCCCGCTACTGCAAACGCTACCTCATCCTCCGCGATGGTGTGGTCGTCCGTGACGAGCCTACGCAGGATCGCAGCCTTGCCGAGACCGAGCTCGGCAAGCTCCGCGAGGCGGAAGCCGCCGCCAAACTCACCGGCCATCCCGCCGCCTGATCCCTTTCGCCGTTTCCGACATTCATGCGCTTTTTTATCACCCTTCGGATGGCCTTGCGAGCCCTCAGCCGCAACACCATGCGGTCGATCCTGACCGCTCTCGGCATTATCATCGGCGTCGCCGCGGTGATCGTGATGGTCAGCCTCGGCAACGGCACCAAGACCCAGGTTCAGGCCGCCATTGCCAGCCTCGGGGATAATCTCGTTCTCATTTTTCCGGGCAACCAGGGCCAGGGCGGCGGCGTCCGCAGCGGCTTCGGCGGCGCCACCACCCTCACGGTGGCAGACGCAGATGCGATTATTTCCAGTTTCCAACACGGCGATTCCGACAAGGAAAATACCGTTGGTGCCATCAGCCCTTACGTCACCGGGCGCGGCCAGATTCTGGCCAATGGTTTGAATTGGGGCACCCAGGTCTATGGCGTATCGCCGGATTTTCCGTTGATCCGCAGTTGGCGGGTGGCCGAGGGAGTCTTTTTCGACGACGCCGAAGTCGTGTCCACCGCCAAGGTCGCCGTGGTCGGCAAGACGATTATCGACAATCTTTTCCCCGACAGCGACACGGCAAGCGTCATCGGACAGAGCATCCGCATCTTTGGGCAGGGCGGCGGCGGTGGCACGCCCTTCCGCATTATTGGCGTGATGGCCTCAAAGGGATTCAGCGGCAACCAGGATCAAGACGACGTGATTTTCATTCCGTACACGAGTCACATGAAGCGCATTTCCCGCCGCACGTCTCTCAGTCAAATTTATGTGCAGGCCAAGAACGAGGATTCCGTCGCCAAGGCGAAATCCGACATCAGCGACCTGCTGACCCAGCGTCATAACGGCACGGTCGACTTCTCAGTGCAGGATCAGGCCGACATCACCGCGGCCCGGACCGCCTCGACGGAAGCGATGACCTACCTGCTTGGCGCCATCGCCGGTGTCTCGCTCTTCGTCGGCGGCATCGGCATCATGAACATCATGCTCGTCTCCGTGACCGAACGCACCCGCGAGATCGGCATCCGCCTTGCCGTGGGTGCACACGGCAGCGATGTACTCATGCAATTCCTCATTGAGGCGATCGTCCTCAGCTCCCTGGGTGGCCTGATCGGCGTGGTTCTCGGCATCGTCGGATCCATCCTCCTCGGCAACTACAAGGGTTGGCCCGTGGAGCCGTCCACTCCCGCCATGGCCATCGCTGTTGCGTTCAGCGCCGCCGTCGGCGTGTTCTTCGGGTTCTACCCGGCCCGCAAGGCCGCCCAGCTCGATCCGATCGACGCCCTGCGTTACGAGTAAACGCTTGAGCCCGTCCGGCCGTAGCGCGGTCAACCTGACCGCGACTTTCCGGTCAACCCGGCCAAGCGGTTGGCGGCAGGAATCCCTCCGAAGTGGAGCGCGTTGTCCCCAACGCGCTAAAAACGTCCTGCGCGTACCCAACCGTAGCGCGCTTGCCCGGCCTGCGACCTTCCGGTCGGCACCGCCAACTCCGGCCTGCGCCCCCGGCCCCGCCCCGTTCGCGTTCCCCGCTTGCCTATCGGACGCGCCTCGTTGACCTAGGACAATCTATGTCCGAGCAGCCGTCGCCCATTGTCGAATTCCGCGCGGTCGAAAAGCGCTATGGCGATGGTCCGCTCGTGCTCGACCGCATCAGCTTCTCCGCCCAGGCCGACGATTTTGTCAGCGTCATCGGCCCGAGCGGCTGCGGCAAAACGACGCTCCTGCGCCTGCTCGCCGGCGTGAGCGCAGTCACGGACGGCGAACTGGTGATCGATGGCCAGTCACCCGAAGCCGCCGCGCAGGAGTTGGCCTATGTTTTTCAGGAACCCACGCTGTTGCCCTGGCTCACAGTCGACAAAAATGTGCAACTTTTGCTCCGGTTGCGGGGCGTGCCAGCGGCCGAGCGCGCCGCCGTGGGCGACCGCGCCCTCCGCCTCGCGCGCCTGTCCGGCAAGGATCGCTGCTACCCCTGCCAGCTTTCCGGCGGCCAGAAAATGCGCGTCTCCCTCGCCCGCGCCCTTTCGCTTTCGCCGAAAATCCTCCTCCTCGACGAACCTTTTGGTGCGCTCGACGAGATGTCGCGCGAGCACCTCAACGAGGAGCTGCTCGCCGTGCGCGCCCTGCAGACCTGGACCGCCTTTTTTGTCACCCATTCCGTGGCCGAGGCGGTGTTTCTCTCGAACCGCATCCTCGTCATGTCCGCCAATCCCGGTCGCATCCATCGCGAGGTCCGCGTCGATCTGCCCTACCCGCGCACGCCCGACACCCGCGAATCCGCCGCCTACCTCCAGCTCGTCGCCGAGGTGTCGCGGCTGTTGCGCTCCGTCGAACACTACCAACCGTGAGGAGCGTTCCCATGTCCGCCCGCACCCAACGTATCCTCCTGCCCGTCCTGACCGCACCGCTGCTCATCGGTTTGTGGTACCTCGTCTGCTTTCTGCTCGCCCCCGACCGGCGGATCTTTCTGCCGGCGCCCCATCAGATCCTGCATGCCCTCGTCGCCAGCCGGGCCGAACTTTTCTCCGCTTGGCTCAACACCGGCGCCGGCGCCTTGGCGGGATTTCTTCTGGCGATCGCCGTGAGTGGCTTGTGCGCCCTGCTGCTCTCCCTTTCGCCTTGGGTGCGCGCCAGCCTTTATCCGTATCTGATGATCCTCCAGATGACGCCAGTCGTCGTGCTCGCGCCCATGCTCATCATCTGGGTCGGCGCCGGCTTCAAGAGCGTCGCGTTGATCACGTTTCTCATCTGCGTCTTTCCGCTCGTGGTCAACTCCACCCAGGGTCTCATCTCCGTCGATCGGCACTTGGTGGAGCTTTTCCGCATGGCGCGGGCTTCTCGACGGCAGGAGGTGCTTCTGCTGCGGATTCCGGCCGCCCTCCCGTACTTCTTCACCGGTCTCCGCATCGCCGCCACCCTCGCCCCCATCGGCGCCGTCGTGGGCGACTTCACGGCCGGCAACTCGGCCGGCGCGGGCCTCGGTTTCCTGACCATCATTTACAGCGCCAATTTCCGCTACCCCGAACTCTTCGCCACCGTGGCCGCCACCTGCGCGCTCGGCTTTCTCTTCACCGGGGGCGTCCTGGGGCTGAGCTGGCTGGCCCTGCACCACTGGCACGACTCCTACGGTCGCACCGACACTTGACCGGCCCTCTCCGCATGACGCCCACCGAACCAACTGCCCGCGACCGTTTCCTCACCCTGCTGCGCGCCGCCGTGTCCGATGGCGCCCTCGAAAAACTCACGCTCGGCAAACACCGCGGCGCCGATGCCACCCTGCGCAACCTTTTCATCCGCCCCGTCGCGCTCAAGGCCGCACCGCAGCTCTGCTTCGTGTGGCGCCACGACACGCGCGACATCACCAAAAATCTTTCGCCCGCCGACGCCCTCGCCCAGATCGAATCCCTGCTCGGCTCCACGTTCCTCGACGCCCATCTCTTCACGCCGGGCCAGATCGCCCAAGTCGAGTGCGAACCCGACGGCCGCTCCCGTCTCGCGGTGAAAACCGTCGCAGCCGGGCCGCGCGCCGCGGCGCCCGACGGACACGATCGCCCCAAAAGTCATCTGATTCCGGCCACCAGCACCTGGCTGCGCGCCCTCGGTGTCACCAACGACCGCGGCCAGCCCCGCGCCGAGATGGCGGCCAAATTCCGTCAGATTCAAAAATTCACCGAGCTTCTGCGCGATCTGCTCGACGAGGCCAAGCTCCTCCCTGTTTCCGCGCCCGGTAGCCACGAGCGCCAGCGAGTGGACGATCGTCCCCTCCGGATTGTCGACATGGGCTGCGGCAAGGGCTATCTCACATTTGCCCTCGCCACCCTGCTTGGCGCGCGGGCGGATATACTGGGCGTCGAAGTCCGGCCCGAGCTCGTCGCCCCGTGCAACGACCTCGCCCGTTCCCAGGGTTTCGCGCAATTGCGCTTTGCCGCCGGCTCGATCGCCGACACACCGCTTGAAGGCGCCGATGTCGTCATCGCCCTCCACGCCTGCGACACCGCCACCGACGATGCCCTCGCGCGCGGCCTCGCCGCCAGCGCGTCGCTGCTGGTCGTCGCGCCCTGCTGCCAGAAGGAGCTCCGCCCCCAACTCGCCGCCCCGCCCGTGCTCGCCGACGCACTCCGCCACGGAATTTTTCAAGAGCGCCAGGCCGAATTCGCCACCGACGCCCTCCGCGCCCAGCTGCTGGAATGGGCCGGTTACCGCACGAAAGTCTTCGAGTTCATCTCGACCGAGCACACACCCAAAAACCTCATGCTCGCCGCCATCAAATCCGGGCCGCGCGGCTCGGCGGACGACGCCCTCGCCGCGCGGATCCGCGACTTCGCCCGCTTCTACGGCATCCGCACCCAACACCTCGCCACCCACCTCGCCTTCCCGCTCGTATGAACCACCCCCACCCCATTTGTTACGTATTACGTATCAATTTCTCTGTTTCCATTTTCAGAGGAGAAAACCGCCTGTTTGATACGTATTACGTAACAAATCTTGTTGAATGCAGCAGCGGCTTCCGGCCGGGAAACCATGGGCGTGAGTTGGGTATTTTTGGAAGCCCGCCGACGTCGTTATGAAATGGACCGAGCTTGACTGGAAAGCGCTGGACCGGTTGCGCGATCAGTTTCTCCGCGGCGGCACCGCGGCCGGCCCATATTGGCAGTCGTCCACCGAACTCGCGCACTACGACCTTACCTACGGCGAACGCATCGGTTGGAAATGGGACGCCGTCCTGCGCGAGCTCCGGATTCGCGGTTGGAAACCGAACACGCGGCAAATCCTCGACTGGGGCTGCGGCAGCGGCAGCGCCGGCCGTCGGGTGCTGGCGGCCTTCGGGGCGGACCATTTTGACGAGCTGCTTGTCTGGGACCATTCGCCACTCGCGACCGATTTTGCGGTCGAGGCCGCCGAGCAGGCTTTCCCGCGAGTACGTGTCTCGGCCGTCACGCCCGGTTTCCTCGCCAGCGACGCGCCAATCGGGCTCCTGGTGGTAAGCCATGTCCTAAACGAACTTCCTACCGAGGCGCTCGCAGAGTTACGGCAATTGATCCTGCGCTCGACCGCCGTGTTGTGGGTCGAGCCAGGCACGCACGAGTTGGCGCGCGGACTGCAGACGATCCGCGATGAGTTGCGTGCAGAGTTTCGCGTCGTCGCCCCGTGCACCCACCAGAACCGCTGCGGACTGCTCGCGGAGGGCCGCGATCGCGACTGGTGCCACTTTTTCGCCCCGCCGCCCTCGGAGATTTTCGCCAATCCCGACTGGGTGAAATTCGGCCAGCGCGCCGGCATCGACCTGCGCAGCCTGCCCTACTGCTTTCTGGCGCTGGATAGAAATAAAACTGCTGGCCAGGTCGGCGACCTGGCGGCCCGACCAACGGTCGGGCCTACAACCTTGCCTACCACCGAACTCTCCCGGGTGATCGGCCGACCGAAACTCTTCAAGCCCTATGCCCGACTGTTGAACTGCGACGCGACCGGCGTGGCCGAGCTCACGTTGCAGAAACGGGACGATCTCGCGTTGTACAAGGAGCTCGACCGCACCAAGGCGCCGCTGGTTTACCGGTGGCGACGGGACGGCACCCACCTGCTCGGCGGCGAGCTCCTGGGAGCCTGTCGAACTCGCCAATAAATATCGCAACTTCCGCTATGGTTTGCATCGCGATGGAGGGAATCCGCCTCGACAGGCTCCCTAAGCAGCGCTCCGCGCTGTCTCGACAGGGTATTCCCTTCGATTGTCCGCCGCGACGCGGCGGATTAGGGAGTTTGTCGGTCGCGGCGGATTGCTTCGCAACGCAATCGCGAGCTCTTTCCGGACTAATATTCAAACCCGACAAACTCCCAGCGGGCTTGACTCAGGCGCATCGGTATCGACAACTATTGCCCCACTATGGGTCAACAAACGAACAAGGTAGTTAAACGTCGTCGTCGCGCCGCGTATTTGAAGCGCAAAAATGAAGCCACCAAGAAGGTGGCGAAGGCCAAGAAATAACCCAAACCGCGGCCCAAACGCCGCGGTTTTCAGTTTATTTCGCAGGAGCCTGCTTGCAGGCGAGGGCGCAGCCTCCACCGTATCGGTCCATCGCCCGCCAGCGGGCGCCTACAACGCGCATGATCAAAGTCAGTCTCATCTCGCTCGGCTGCGCCAAGAATCTCGTCGACAGCGAAATCATGGTCGGCCACCTGCAGCAGGCCGGCATGCAGGTGATCCCCGAGGCGAACCTGGCCGACGTTGTCATCGTCAACACCTGCTCGTTCATCGATTCCTCGAAGGAAGAGTCGATCAGCCAGATTCTCGAAGTGAACCAGCACCGCGGCCTGAGGAAGCGCCGCCGGGAACAAAAGCTCATCGTCGCCGGCTGCATGGCGCAGCGCTTCGCCAAGGAGCTGCCCGGCGCGATGCCGGAGGTCGATGCCTTCATCGGCCTCGATCAGGTCACCCGGGTTGCGCCCATCATCGCGGAGCTGTTCGCCCGCGAGCCCGGCAAGAGACACATTCCGGAGAATTTCGTCACGCCGCGATCGACCTTCATCCCCGACTACGACACGCCGCGTTTCCGGCTCACGCCGCGCCATTTCGCCTACGTGAAGATCGCCGAGGGCTGCAACCACCCGTGCACGTTCTGCATCATCCCGCAGATTCGCGGACGCCATCGCAGCCGCACGGTCGAGAGCGTGGTTGCCGAGGCGCGCCAACTCGTGGCCGAGGGCGTGAAGGAGCTCAACCTGATTTCCCAGGACACGACCTATTTCGGCATGGACACATGGGAACAACGGGCCGGCCCGCGCGCGCCGGTCGATTCCTCCCGCGGTTCCGCGCTCACCACGCTCCTCCGCGAGTTGCAGGCGATCGAGGGCGATTTTTGGGTCCGCCTGCTCTATACCCACCCCGCACATTGGAGCGACGAGCTCATCCGGACGATCGCCGAATGCCCGAAAGTCGCCCGCTACGTGGACATGCCGCTGCAACACATCAGCGACCGCATGCTGGAGACGATGCAACGCGAGACGAGCGGCGCCTACATCCGCGACCTGATCCACCGCATCCGTGCCGGCATTCCCGGCATCGCGTTGCGCACGACGTTCATCGTCGGCTTCCCCGGCGAAACCGAGGCCGACGTCGACGAACTCTGCACGTTCATTCGCGAAACGAAATTCGAGCGGCTCGGCGTCTTCCGGTTTTCGCAGGAAGATGGCACGCGGGCGGCAAAACTACCCCACCAGATTCCGGCCAAGGAGAAGGAGCGCCGCTGGCATCGCACGATGGCATTGCAGAAGGAAATCGCCGCCGCAGTCAGCAAGGCGCACGTCGGCCAAAGGCTGCGCGTGCTCATCGAAGAACCCGGCGTGGCCCGCGGCGAGGCCGATGCGCCGGACATTGACGGGCGCGTTTACGTGCCCGCCAAGCTAAAGGTGGGCGAGTTCGCCGAAGTGAAGATTACCGGCTACCACGACTATGACCTGCTCGCGCTCTCGCCCGGCGAAAGGCCGGCGCATTGGAAAATAGCCAGGCAGGCGCAGTGACGCAGGTGGCAGAAGGCGTAGGGTGGCATCGCCGAATGCCGCCGTCCGTTGTCAATGTCATATGGTTTTCAGAGTGTAGGGCCGGACCTTGTGTCCGGGCCGTCACGAAAATCTCGGCCCGCCGGCAAGCGGCGGCCCTACAAAAAACCAAGAAACTGACGCCTGATGCAATTTCTCGACCGTCACCGGCCACCACCGATTCAGGCGGGATTCGGCGATCCCGCCCTACATTCACCGCGCCGGGCCCCAGCGACGGGTGAAGGGGAAATAGATGAACAGCGGCCGGCCCACCGCGTCCTTGGCCGGCACGAAGCCCCAATAGCGACCGTCCGCGCTGTTGGCGGAATTGTCGCCGAGCGCCAGAAAACCGTCCGGAGGCACCGTCATCGTCTGCCCGACGGCAAGGCCCCGCTGATTGCGGTAGCCGACATAATCTCCCTCGCGGCGGGCGTTCTTGGCAAACGCGGCTGCTCCCTCGATCGGCCGGCCGTTGCGGTAGAGCGTAAAGTTCTTGATTTCGAGCGTGTCGCCCGGGACGCCCACGAGCCGCTTGATGTAGTATTGCTCCGCCTCCGGGCCACCAAAACGACCGACGAGGTTTTTGGTATTGAACACGAAGCCGTCACCCACGCTCGGTCGCACGAAATGGTAGCTCATGCGGTCGACGAACAATTGGTCGCCCGTCGCAATATCGAATGCCATCACGCGTTCGCCTTTTTTCACCTTTTTTCCCGTGCGGAGTAATTGCATCTGTCCACCCATGGCAGTGATCTTTTCTTTCTGTGCGGCCAATAAACGCGCCAAATCCACCCTCGCGGGCTCGTGCGACGATACTGCGTTGGGGGAAAAGGAATCGCGCACCGCCCACTCGAAATCGAAATCGGCCGGCACCCGCACCGTCACCGGCTGTTGGCCGACCAGAAGCGTGAATTCCCTGAGCGTCGTCGGGAAAACCAACCAACTCCGACCCGGCACTTTGTTGTAGGGAATAAAAGCACCATCAATTGTCAGGTAAACCGGAATCAAAATCTCGCCGTCATCCGGCGCATCGACGCGGGTCGTAGTTCCGTACACGACATAGGACAGGGCTTGTGTCAGAAAACCCGACTCTTCGCTGGGGCGGTGAAATACTTCCGGAGTCATGCCGTAGTACGAGGGCCACATCGAATTCGTCGGAATCTTGAACGGCTGCACAAAATACGTGCGGATGCCGATGATCACGATCGCCGCGATCAGGAAAAATTCGACGTTCTCGACCAATGCGGTCTTCGGATAAATCTTGCCGCCGAGGCGTTGCAGCACCGGCTCGAGCGCCTCGATGCCAAGCTTGAGCTTCGCCGCCTCCGCCCGGGCGGCAACCTGCTGGCGCAAACCCTCGATGCGGGCGCGCAGCTCACGCGCATCGGCGTCGCTCAACTGGTCGCGCCGGTAGTGCCAGACCTTGTCGGCCAGCTCGAGCCAGTTGCGGGCGTTGGCCCGCATCTTTTTGTCCTGAGAGTCAAAAAATCCGAACACGGTGGTGGGTCGTTAAAGATTTGGTTGCTGGAGCGGCGGTCTAGGAATTGTTTCTCAGCACCTGAATGAAGGCGTCCGGAGGGATCGAGACCCGGCCAATCTGTTTCATCTTCTTTTTGCCCTCCTTCTGTTTGTCGAGGAGCTTGCGCTTGCGGGTGATATCGCCGCCGTAGCATTTCGCGGTGACGTCCTTGCGCATCTCGCGCACGTTGCCGCGAGCGATGATCTTGCCGCCGATCGCCGCCTGCACCGCGATCTTGAACATCTGCGGGGGAATGATGTCGGCGAGCTTCTCGCACATCACCCGGCCCTGCCCCTCGGCCTTGGTCCGGTGCACGATGCTCGAGAACGCATCCACCGGCTCGCCGTTCACGAGGATGTCCATTTTCACCAGATCCGACGGCCGGTACTCGCCGAGCTCGTAGTCCATCGAACCGTAGCCGTGGGTGATGCTCTTCAGGCGGTCGTTGAAATCGACCAGAATTTCGTTGAGCGGCAGCGTGCAGGTCACCATGACGCGCGTGGCGTCAAGCGTGTCGGTGTGATCGCATGAACCCCGTTTCTCCATTACCAGATTGAGGATGTCGCCCAGATAATCGTTGGGAATGTGAATCGACGCCTTGATGGTCGGCTCGTAAATGAACTCGATGGTCCCCGGATCGGGCAGGTTGACGGGGTTATCCACTTCGATCACGTCGCGCCCCTGCGCCTTCACCTTGTAGACGACGCTCGGGT
>Ga0182021_10012001_pt1 | contig 10297 bp, 7 predicted proteins | sample 612E3MmetaG_FD_120493 | JGI IMG/M metagenome (GOLD analysis project Ga0182021, IMG submission 120493) | Permafrost microbial communities from Stordalen Mire, Sweden - 612E3M metaG (Illumina Assembly) | ecosystem: Environmental > Terrestrial > Soil > Wetlands > Permafrost | place: Sweden... | reverse complement strand
TGCCCTGCATCGCCAAAAAGGAGGAGGCAAAACGCCCCGAGTTCGCCCGCAACGGTCAGAGCGACGTGGACGTCGTGCTGACCACGCGCGAATTCGCCAGGCTGCTCAAGCGCGAAGGTATCTGGCTTCCCGGCCTCGATGAAGGCGGATTCGATAACCCGTGGATGGGAGAATACACCGGCGCCGGAGCACTGTTTGGCACAACCGGAGGCGTCGCCGAAGCCGTCCTGCGCACTTTGAACTATCTGATCACAGGTACGGAAATCAAGGTCGTCGAAGTCCCCCGGCTGCGCGGAACCAACGGCGTTCGCCAGTCTGAGATCGACCTGGGCGGATTCGGCAAGGCGCGCATCGCCATCGCTGTCGGCGCCAAGGCGGCGCGGCCGCTGATCGAAGAAGTGTGCGCCGGCATTTCTCCCTTTGCGTTCATCGAAGTCATGGGCTGCCCGGGCGGCTGCATGGGGGGAGGCGGACAGCCGCGCAACAAAAAAAACTATCAGACTTTCTGGCATCCTCGCCAGCAAGCCATCTATGAAATCGACCGCCACATGCCTATCCGTCAAGCCCACAACAACCCGCAGATCCGGAGGATCTACGAAGAATTCCTGGAGCGCCCCCTTTCGCCCAAAGCGCACGAGATCCTGCATACCCGCTACCACAGTCGCAAGCATCAGGTCCATCACACGATCCGCGAGATCTGGAAAGAAATCCGCGAACGGAGGATCTAAAAACACGCCCGCGTTTGCGGCGCCCCCCGGATCGATCCCGGACAAACAAGGCCCCTTGACAAAAGGCCGTTTTTTATATATCCTTAATGCCTTAGGCGGGAATAGCTCAATGGTAGAGCGCAACCTTGCCAAGGTTGATGTTGCGGGTTCAAATCCCGTTTCCCGCTCCATTGGCGGCGTAGCCAAGTGGTAAGGCAGCGGTCTGCAAAACCGTTATTCATCGGTTCAAATCCGGTCGCCGCCTGTTTCCTCCCACCTTATGAAACGGATTGTTTTTATTCGCCGAACAGGTCGATAATTTCCGGCTTCAAGGATTTCAGATCTCCCAGGATCTGGGTGGCGTTGCCCACGATCACGATGATCCCTTTTTCCCGGATTCCCGCCTTCTGATTGATCAGGAAATAATTGCCCGCCACATCATTGATCTTTTCCAGACTCACATTCTGAATCGCGTCGGATGCGGGTTTCGGGAGGTATCGCTCATTGCTGGCGGTGATCGCCTTGTTGATTTCGATCTCCACGTCGTTTTCATAGTCCTCGGTATTGACCATCAACTTGCCGCGGAAATAATTCAGCGCGTTGACGAATTCGTTCTTTTCAACCGAGTGAAGGTTCAGCCGCTTCTTCTCCTGATCCACCAGGGTGACAAGGTTCTCGATATCTCCATGATTGACCCAGGAATAACTGCAAAGGACGGAAATGCCTTTGTGCACGACGATTTCGTTGTTGAGCTGGTAATTTCGCACGTGCAGAAGCTGGGTCCGGTCCGACTGATACAGACGGCCGATGGGATAATGGAAAAGGGTATAGTTGACGATGAAAAAAGGGATGAAATCGATATTATCGGATGGGGGGGCGATATCGAAAAAAAACACCATCGGCAGGTCGCTGTCCTTGGAATTCAATAAAAAAACGCGCCGGCTGTTGTTGACGACCAGCATTTCTTTTTTTTCCTCCACTTTGACCGGTTTCAGATTGAACTGCATTTCCCGTTCGAGCAGGCCCATGGTGCTGTTCGGATTGATATTCCCCTTGAGGATCAGCATGGCATTTTCGGGACGGAAATTATTTTGGCAGAAGGAACGAAGCTGGGCCAGGTTGATGGTCTTCAACAGCTCGGGGGTGATCAGCGTCAGCCCCAACTGGTGGCTGGAAAAAAATTGACTGTAGGCGATCTGGGAAGCCACCTCCTTCTTCCACTCCTTCCGGTTCTGCAGATACCCCCAGTAATTTTCCTTGCTTTCCGCAAAGGCTTTCAGCCGGAACGAATCGTAGGTGAACAATTCGTTCAGAAACCCGCCGAATTGCGAAATCCGGTCGGGCAGGAAGTTCACGACGATCTTGGTATAATCGGGGCTGTTTTCCACACGGTAATCGTTGCCCAGCTTTCGCAGACTCCCCAGCAAAGCGGAAGGGGATTCGCGAATATCGCTGCTGAACATGTTGAAAATCGTCAAATAGGGAATACCCGGTTGCGATAGATACGTCGACATGTTTTCGTAGAAAACAACCAGCTGCGAATGGACAAACAGCATCTCCTTTTCCTGGATAAATCGGATTCTCAATCCCCTGGAGGTCTTTAAATCGATCACCTTGCTTTCGGCGGCGACCAAACCGATCCCGGCGGCGGCGATGAGCAGGAGGATCCCCCAAAAACCGTATCGTCCGCATCCAAACGTCTTATTTCGCCGGTACCACATTTAGGGTTACCTGATTTTCTTTGATCAAGTACTTCTGGACGGTATTCATTATATCATAGGAGGTTATTTTCCTGATCCTTGCCAAATAGGTATTGTAGTAATTCAGGTCGTTGGTCAAATGAAACAGTTCGGCGATTTTTTGACATTTGGATTCCGGAAGTGAGAGAGCCTTCAAGAAATCGAGTTCCATCAGCGATTTGACGGCCCGTAAGTCCGGATTGGAAACGGGGAATCTGCACATCGCCGTCAATTCCAAGTTGACGATTTCCTTGGACCGTTCCAAGTCCACACGGCTGGGACTGGTCATTTGAATGAGAAAGGAATTGGCGTTAAAAAAATCTGAAAGGTCGGCGGTGATGTCCACATCAAGGCCGTTTACGCTTCGGAGAATATGGCTTAAGCGGGAAATCCGCTCATCGCACAGATAATAACGGAGGAATTCAAAATACAGATAATCATAATAAAACCGTGCCGGCGCGCGAAAACCGAATATGACAAAATTCTTAGGCAGCCCCGGGATGAGCCAGTTCTTGTATAGGTAGGCCCGGCTGTTTTCGCCGGAAGATGAAAATGTGGCCTTCGGCCGCGAAGAGGGACTCAAGTCCACGAACCAGGTATTGATGATGCTTCGCAACTCGAGGATGTTCACTTTCCCGGCAATCAGCAGCAAGATATTGGCCGGATTTCGAAAAATGCGGTACAACTCTCGAATCCGGTCGTTATTGAAACTCCTGATCTTGTTCAAGTCTCCGTAAACAGGGATCCCATAAGGCGTCCCCTCGAGGAGCTTGGCATTTACCCAACTCTGGGCTCTGAAGGGGATATTCGTTTCGAGCATGCGGCTGAAACGATTGTAAATCTGGGTTTTCTGGGATTCGATGAGGGGATCCTCCAAGCGCAGGCTATGGAGGCGTTCGCTTTCATATTTCAAGGCCGTCTTGATTTCCGATGCCGGAACGACCTGTGAAAAAAACGAATTATCGTAATTAACCCGTCCCCCGATAACCCCTCCGACCTTGTTCACGAACAGCACATGATCGTAGGGCTCGAAGTTCTCCGTTCCCAGAAACATCAGATTCTGGTATAGGTAGGATCCTCCCTGGACATCGGGCGGATCATAGCGGACGCCATGCAGGAAATAGACGCAAACCGCCACCGCCTCCATATTGGAATCGGGCGAAAAAATCACCCGCAGCCCATTGGGCAGTTCAAAGGTGTTTATCTCCAACAAATCGGGATAAAGGAAAAAGGAGAGGCAGCACCCCGAGAGAACCGCCAGGAGGATTTTCTTCACCCCGATATTTTACAGACTCCAGCGGGCAATGTCAACCGGCCTCAGCTTCGCCAGAGTCGTTCGGGTGGGAAAACGCTTGACAATCGTTGAATATCAATTATAATTACAGATTCGACTTCACGCAGGGAGGACCCCTAATGAAAAAAATTCTCGTCCCCATGTTGCTCACATGTTTGTTGGGCTTCACCATGATGTATTCGGTCGACAAGAAGCAGATGGAGAAATGGGTCACCATCATCACCGAAAAAGACGCTCCGACCAAGATGCAGAAACTCGAAGAATTTCATGCCGAATACGGCGATAAAAACGACCAGATGACGCGACTCATTTACATGAATCTGACGATCACAGCCTATCAGATTCAGAAATTCGATAAAACCATTGAATACGGCGAGAAAGCGTTGGAGTCCAAAGAGATTGAAAGTTCCGACAAACTGAAACTCTATTTGAGCCTGGCCAATGCCTATTTTATCACCAAAACGGACATGGAAAAAGCCAACAATTACGCCAACCTGGTGATCGAACTGGCAAAATCGCTGCGGGAAGCCGTTAAAACAACCCAACTCGAAACCCAGTATATCGCTCCCGCCCTCCGCCTTCAGGCGAAAATCATCGATTCCAAGGGAAAAAGCTTGAAAAACACGACCGAAGCGCTGAATAAGGCCCTTGAAGCTCTGAAGATCGACAAAACGGAAAGTTCCATCAAACTGGTTCTGCCTCTGGCCACCGAAGTAAACAAACAGGGACAAATCGACCTGGCTCTGGTTGCGTATGAAAGCGTATTTGAGGTCAAGCCAAGCGCCGAACTGGCCAAAGCGATCGGATTCATGTACCTCAAGAAGGGAAACGACGCCAAAACAATCGATTTTCTAAAAGCATCCTATCAACTGCAGAAGACGGCAAAACTGGCTTTCGACCTGGGGATCTTGTATAACAAAACCCAGGACATCGATAACGCGATTAATTACTTTGCCGAATCCTTTGTACTATATGAAAAAGCGGGGAACGACCCCGATGGAATGACCAAAGCCAAAAGCACTCTCGAACACCTCTATTTCAACATAAAGGCCAAGGATATCGCCAGTCAGGATGAAAAGGAAAAGGGGTATCAGGAGCTTATGGCTGCCGCCAGGACCCGGCTGGGAATCGTCCCGACCGCACCGGTTTCTTAGGCGCTGACCAGAATTTTTCTCTTGTCGCCCTGGCGCTGGGTGATCTGCCGCGAATCGAAATATTCGAATAAAACGATCAAATACTTCCGGCTCAGCGAGGTCATTTCCCGAAAAGCGATGAAATCGATCATCTCTCCCTGATTCCGCTTATACTTTTTTAACCGGTTGACGATCTTGTTCAGCTCCTCGGAAAAGACGAAATAGCGATCGTCCACTTGAACGATCCGTTCTTCATTCTGCAAATACCAGAGAGAATCGTTGACCTGACTGGAATTCAGCCCGGAGAATTTCACCGCATCCGCGAAGGTAAAAACGACGAGCTTGTTCTTTTTCAGCGCTTTTTCAATCTGGACGATCAGTTCTTTTTCATTTTCGGAGAGGGGAAGTTTCTGCAGAATGACCACATCCCTGACGATTTTGATCGGCAGCACAACCTGAAATGACCTCAGCAGATACTTGAAAAAAATGGTCGAATGGGAAATTTTCAGTTTTTTCTCTAGGTCGGCCAACCGGATCGACTTGATCCGGCTTTCGTAAGATTGAGTCAAAACCGATTTCATCTCGGCAAACGTCTCCAGGTAATGGTCATAGGAAGTAACCAGGAGGTGGTGCAGGCTGATGATTTTGATACATTGGTCGATTTCCAGTCGCAACAACAGGGGGATGATATCCGCATTGTCCCGGGGGAAAAAATCGAGCAATTTGTCGGTTTCAATGAACCGATCGATCTTCAGCAGCTGGATCACGGCCTCGGCGAAACCGGTGAGCCCGTCGCCCGAGTACAGCTCGCTGATTTTTTTCAGTTTTCTCTGGTTGTATTTGAATAGAACCGGCAACAATATCCGCAGCGTGGATTGGCTGCTTTTAAAGGGGATTTCCTGGAAATATCCCAATTCAACCTGATTCTGAAAAAACACGATAAACAAATCGGGACCGATTTTCCGGAAATTGGCGGGAACGCTTTCCCGGGCGACCAGCAGGTTTCCAGAAAAATTCGGCTCGGAATGGCGCATGCGGGCGAAATATGAATTGAATTTCATGAAAAGGTGTGGGAACTCTTTTTCAATGCGTACCGGGCCATTCTCTTCATTTTTCCGCAGGATTTCCCTGAAGAAATTACTGGATCACGCCGACCGTGGTTTTCTTGATCGGCATCCTGTTCTTCAATATTGTGGAAAAGGACAGGAAGGAAATATAAAGATACCCATATTGAAAAAGGACCAGGAAAGGGAGGGTCAGCCAGATGCCCTCGATGATCGAGATAATCACGGTGACGGTAAAGTAGAAGCCCAGTATCAGTTCGATGACCGGGATGAGGACGCTCTTGTCTCCCTTGTATTTTTTGGTAATCCAACTGTCTTTCTTGTTCTCGATTCCGAATTTCGGAGTCCGGACGAATTCGGATTCCTTGTTGGCCAACGCTTCCACCACGGCGAACGAATTGTTCACCGAAAGGCCGATGCCCAGCCCCATCAACAGGGGCAGGTACTTGAACGTGGAGGTCCAGTCCGAATAAAGCTCTCTTTGGGAAACGATATAGAAAGCGGAAACCGATGCCGTGGCCAGAAGAAACAGCGGAACGTCGATGATGATCAACTGGTTCCAATTCAGATTCCGTCTCAGGTTGACGACAGGCAGGATCGAAATCGAGAGCGGAATCATCAGCAGGTAGGCAAAGTTGGCCGCCAAATGGAAAAAAGACTCGAACTTGACCTTCAGGGGAAGCTGGGACCGGAAGATCTTGGGCAGCAGTTTCTTTGCCGTCTGAACCGACCCTTTCGCCCAGCGGTGCTGTTGATTTTTAAACGCCACGATATCAACCGGCAACTCCGCCGGGACTGAAAATTCCGGCAGATAGATGAACTTCCACCCTTTCATCTGCGCCCGGTAACTCAAATCAAGGTCCTCGGTCAGGGTATCGTGCTGCCAGCCGCCGCCGTCGACAATCGCGGCCTTTCGCCAGATGCCTGCCGTGCCGTTGAAGTTGAAAAACCGCCCGGAGCGATTCCGGGCCGTGTGTTCAATCACGAAATGGCCATCCAGGAAAATCGACTGCAGATTGGTCATCAGGGAGAAGTTCCGGTTCAAGTGGCTCCAGCGCATCTGCACCATTCCGATATTCGGATCGGTAAAAAATTGGATGGTGTTCTTCAAAAAATATTTATAGGGGATAAAATCGGCGTCAAAGATGGCAATGTACTCCCCTTTGGCCACCTTCATCCCCGCTTCCAAAGCTCCGGCTTTGAAACCCTTGCGGTTTTCCCGATGGAGATAGGAGATGTCAATCCCCTTTTCCCGGAAGTAATCGACACGCCGGGAGGCGATATGAACCGTCTCGTCGGTTGAATCGTCCAGCACCTGGATTTCCATCCGGTCCAGAGGATAATCCATCTTGATCACGGCGTCGATAAGCCGCTCGGCCACATACATCTCGTTGTACATCGGAAGTTGAATGGTGACAAATGGAAACTCCGGGAACTCTCCCTTCGGCTTGGGGGTGTTTTTCCTGTTTTTCAGATAGAGATAAACCATATAGTACCGATGGGCTCCGAAGCAGGCGAGAATGGTCAGGACCAGAAAGTAAACAACGATGATGAAGATATTCATATTTTCCATTGGTTGGGCGCTCTTTTCATTACCCGAACATTATATAATACAATCGAACCCAAATCAAGCGAGCTGCCAGGCGGATAAAATCGGGGTGAGAGGATTTGAACCTCCGACCTTTCCGACCCGAACGGAACGCGCTAGCCAGGCTGCGCTACACCCCGAAATTTCATTCTACCATAAAACAACCGTTTTGAGAATCCCGGAAAAATCCCGGTGAATCGACCGGACATTGACCCGACCGAGAATCCGGAGTATAAAAGAATTTGCGGCATGGGGGCATGAATGAAAAGAGCGTTGATCAGCGTTTATCATAAAGAGGAAATCGAAAGGACCGCCGCCGTTCTGAAGAGATGCGGTTGGGACATCCTCTCGACCGGAGGAACCGCCCGCTACCTTCAAGACCGTCAGATTCCCACCACCGAAGTTTCCGCGATCACCGGTTTCCCCGAAGTCCTTGACGGCAGGGTCAAGACGCTCCACCCGTTCGTGTTCGCGCCGATTCTGGCGAAAGGATGCGCCGCTCATCAATCGGAGCTGGCGGGCCTGTCTCTTCCCCGGATCGACCTGGTGATCGTCAACTTTTATCCATTCGCCGAGGCCCTGAAGCAGAGGGACAAGGGAATCGAATGGCTGCTCGAGAACATCGATATCGGCGGTCCGGCGATGGTCCGGGCGGCCGCAAAAAACTTCCAAAACGTGATCGTCGTGGTCGACGGCGGCGATTATCTGCCGGTGGCGGAAACCATCGAACGGGAGGGAGATGTTCCCCCGGCGCAGAGAAAAAAACTGGCGCAAAAGGCATTCGCCTATACCTCCCATTACGACTCGCTGATCGCCCGCTTTCTGCAGGAAAATCAAGACGAGCCGCCCGATTATCAGAATATCTCCGGCCGGTTGGCGCAGAAATTGCGCTATGGGGAGAATCCGCACCAGACGGGCGCCCTGTATATCTCGGACCCCGATTCCCCTTTCCGGCAATTGGAGCAGCTGCAGGGAAAACAGCTCTCGTTCAACAACATTTTGGATGCCGCCATGGTTTATGAAACGTTGAACGAATTTCAAGGCGATTCTCCGTTCGCCGTAATCGTCAAACACCAGAATCCCTGCGGCGCGGCCCTGAATCCCGATCAGCAGCGGGCGTTCCGGAACGCTCTGGCCGGAGATCCCAAGTCGGCATTCGGGGGAATCGTCGGTTTCAATTCGCCGCTGGCCGGAGATACGGCCGAGGCCATGAAGGATGTTTTCTTCGAAGTGATCATCGCTCCCGATTTCTCAGCCGCGGCGCTGGCGATCCTCCAAAAGAAAAAGAACCTGCGCCTCATCCGGATGCCCATGGGCTACAAAGAGAACGCCGATTTTAAAACCATCCCGGGAGGCTTCGTTTATCAAAGCCGCGACAATGACGCCGCTGCCGCCGACCGATTCGTCCTGAAAACCGATCGCCCGATCCGCGAGGACGAGAAGACGGACATCGCCTTCGGCTGGAAATTGATCAAGTTCGTCAAGTCGAACGGCATCATTTTGGTCCGGGACCGGACGCTGATCGGGGTCGGCGCCGGGCAGATGAGCCGGGTCGACGCCGTCGAACTGGCGATCCGCAAAAGCCTCGTTCCGCTGAAGGGTTCGATCCTCCTCTCCGACGCCTATTTCCCCTTCGCCGATTCCGTTGAGATCGCCGCCAGCCATCAGATTCAGGTGATCGTCGAGCCCGGCGGTTCGGTCCGCGATGCGGAGGTGATCGAGGCGGCGCGCCGCCGCGGCATCTCGCTCGTCTTCACCGGTATCCGCCATTTCCGCCATTGAACCTCCGCCGTTTCGGTTGACAACCCCGGACGGTTCCAGTATCGTACCTGCATGAAACCGCAACCCTGGCAGATCCGGCTGTTCGAGAAAAGCCTGATGAAAAAGGAAAAAGTCAGGCTGATCCGCAAAAAGGTGAACTTCGCCCGGCAGCGGATCGTCGAACTCGGCTGCGCGCAGGGGACGGTATCCTATCAGCTGCGGAGGGGAGGAGGAGAGTGGATTCACTGCGATACCGATCTGGCAAACCTGAAGAGTTCCCAAGCGCTTCTGGAAAAAAACCTCGCTCAGATCGAGCCCGGGAATCTCCCTTTCAAGGACCGCTGTTGCGACATCGTCCTGGCGCTCGATTTCCTGGAACACGTCGACCGCGACGACCGGTTTCTCCGGGAGGCTCAACGCATCTTGGGGGAAAACGGCCGGATCGTGGTTTCGACCCCGATATCGGGGCGGTTCTTCCTGCTCAATTGGATCAAAAGGCGGATCGGCCTGAAACCGGAAATTTTCGGCCACAGGCGGGAAGGGTACGGCCTCAACCAGTTGACATCCCTGCTCGAGGAAAACGGGTTCCGGGTGGAAGAGAAGACGACCTATGCCAAATTCTGGGTCGAGGTTTTTGAGATGACGATCGACTTCGCCTATTTCCGGAAAAACCGGACCGGAGCCGCCGGGCTGAGGACCGGTTCCATATCCCCCTCTTCGGCAAACGACCTCGAGCGCCATCGCCGGCTGTTTGCCTTGTATGCCCATGTCGTTTATCCCCTTCTCTATCTCGTTTCGCGTCTCGACCGGCTCTTGTTTTTCAAGACCGGGTATGCCACACTTGTCTTCGGCAGAAAAAAATGAAGATCTCGGTGATGATCATCACCGGTAACGAAGAAGACCGGATCCGGCCGGCCCTGGAAAGCGCGGCGCCGATCGCCGACGAGATCATCGTCCTCGATTCGGAATCGACCGACCGAACCGTGGAAATCGCCCGCGAATTCGGCGCCC
>Ga0182021_10012000_pt1 | contig 10297 bp, 12 predicted proteins | sample 612E3MmetaG_FD_120493 | JGI IMG/M metagenome (GOLD analysis project Ga0182021, IMG submission 120493) | Permafrost microbial communities from Stordalen Mire, Sweden - 612E3M metaG (Illumina Assembly) | ecosystem: Environmental > Terrestrial > Soil > Wetlands > Permafrost | place: Sweden... | reverse complement strand
GAATGATCCCATTGGAAAAAAGGAATCGGAGGTTCTCAGTAAATTTAGAAGTTTTTCGTTTTCAGTCAAAAATTATTCCTCCTCTTCCCCTGCATGATATCCTTTTGAAGACATGGATATTACTTTTTGAACTGGTTCGAAGGAGATTGGCAACTTCATTGATTCCAGTATTTTCCTGACTTTTTCTTCACCTATTGTAACAGGAACAAATACAGCGTTATCTTCCATCAAAACCTCAAGATGCCGATTACCTAAATTGTAACCTAATTTCACTGCTTTCTCTATAAGATCATTGCTTTGTGATTCGTCCAAAGTAACCTTTATTACAAGTTCAGGCTCGATGAGAATTTTGTAGTAGTCTCCTTTTTCTGAAGGCCCGAAAATGTCACCTTGCATAATAGATTGGCCTCTGGGCAAATTGATTATAAGATCTTCTCCATCGCTTAGCTTAGTCCTTACTCTACCTCTCATTGCATCTTGCCTGTTAGTTGTGACTTCTTTAATCTTTTCGACGTTAACTTGGCTAGCTAATTTTTCAAAAACAATCATTCAACAACCTTCTCCTTGTATTTAGTTTCCTTAGAAATTTCTTCTCTTAGCTGTTCAGTCCTTTCGGCTTCATCAACAAACCCTAAATGCTTGTATGCTTGAGGACTCACAAGAGCGGACATTAACCTTTCATCCTTGGTTATTATCTTGCTGTTTAACTCTAAATTCTCTGCTATGTACACTTCTCGCATGAGATGTTTGGGAAAATCTAAATTTAAATGAGTCTGTGGATCAATCCAACCGGAAAGATTTGAAATTTTAAGAGCAGTAATTTCTCCATGCTTAACTTTTTGGGGATCCATTACTTCTCCGTTTTTCACGTTCGAAATTAATGTAAAATGTCTAATCAAATTAATGTTACTCCAAAAAAAAGGATGGAAGACTCAGAATCTATACTAAATGATAGAGCTGAGTTAACGGTAATGTTTTTGCAGGTTCACAAGTTGCCAGCTTACCATTGAATGTTACTTTGTATGTTTCCGGATCGATTTTTATTTCGCCGAGGGTGCTGTTCCGAATCATATGTTGCTTACCCAAGTTTCTTACGTTGTATACTGGTAGAACTTGACGTTTTATGCCGTATTTTTCTTTGATGCCGTTTTCAATTGCTAGTTTTGATGTGAATAATGCCGATGTTGTTGATCTTGCTGCGCCGAATCCTCCAAACATTGGTCTGAAGAAAACTGGTTCAACTGGTGGAACTGATGCATTGGGATCACCCATCATTGCGTAGGCCATAAAGCCTCCCTTGAAAACTATGTTTGGCTTTGCTCCAAAGAATCTTGGATCCCATAGAACTATGTCAGCCATTTTTCCTTTTTCAAGACTGCCTACGTAATCGGAAACGCCGTTGGTTATTGCTGGGTTTATGTTCAGCTTAGCTAAGTATCTCAAAACTCTAAAGTTGTCATTTCCTGGAGCGTCTTCAGGGAGTTTGCCAAATTCTGCTTTCATTTTGTGTGCAGTCTGCCAGCATCTGGTTGAAACTTCTCCTGTTCTACCCATTGCTTGGCTGTCAGCTGAATACATACTAAGAATGCCCCAATCGTGGAATACGTCTTCCGCAGCTATTGTTTCGGCTCTGATTCTTGATTCGGCAAATGCTACATCTTCAGGGACTTTAGGATTGAGGTGATGAGTTACCATGACCATGTCAAGATGTTCATCTAAAGTGTTAACGGTATATGGTCTCGTGGGGTTTGTTGAAGATGGTAATGCGTTGGGTTCTCCAGATATTTTCATAATGTCTGGGGCATGTCCTCCTCCAGCGCCTTCAGTGTGGTAAGTGTGTACAGTCCTTCCATCTATTGCATCGATGGAGTCGTCAACGTAGCCTCCTTCGTTTAGTGAATCCGTGTGTATCGCTATTTGAACGTCATATTCGTCTGCAACGTTTAAACCGGTGTCCAAAGATGCCCGGGTAGCTCCCCAGTCTTCATGCATTTTAAGTCCTCCGGCTCCTGCAGCAAGTTGTTCAACTATCGTGTCTGGTTTACTATCATTTGCTTTGCCTAGAAAAAGCCAGTTGAGTGGTAAGCCTTCAATTGCTTCTATCATTTTTCTTATGTTCCAAGGTCCAGGTGTACAGGTAGTTGCGTTTGTTCCATCGGCTGGTCCTGTGCCTCCCCCGATATATGTTGTGATGCCGTTTCCTATTGCATGGTATACTTGCTGTGGAGATATCATGTGTACGTGTGTGTCGAAGAAGCCGGCGGTGGCTATCAGACCTTCACCTGCAGTTACTTCGGTTGAGTTGCTTACGACCATGTTTTCAGTGACGTTATCCATTGTACTTGGATTTCCAGCTTTTCCGATTGCGGCGATCAGGCCGTTTCTAATGCCTATGTCAGCTTTAACAACACCCAGTATCGCATCCAACACTACAACGTTGGTGATGACATGGTCAAGAGCGCCATCTGCTTGTGTGGTGCCAGCCGCTAAGCCCATTCCTTGTCTAGCAGTCTTTCCACCACCGAAGACTAACTCGTCGCCATATGACGTGCAATCTTTTTCTACTTCAATGATCAAGTTTGTGTCTGCTAATTGAATTTTATCGCCTGTGGTGGGGCCATACAGGTCTAGATATTGTTTTCTTGGAATTTTCATTTTTTTCATGCTCCTTTGAACTTAAGTTCCTTAGCTTTTCTAAGTGCCATGTCTTTTCGGTATATGGTTCGTACGCTGCCATCGACGAGGTTGTTGAATCCGTGTATGTATTTTTTGCCTCCGTATTCTACAAGTGTCACTTCTTTTTCTTGGCCGGGTTCAAATCTTACGCTTGTGCCTGCTGGAATTGCAAGTTTCATGCCATATGCCTTTTCTCTGTTAAAGTCTAATGCTCTATTCGCTTCAAAGAAGTGGAAGTGCGAACCTACTTGGATTCCTCTGTCACCGGTATTCTTTACTTTTAATTTAATTGATTTTCTTGTTTCGAATGCCTCTATGTCTCCTTTTCCAAGAGTTATTTGGCCTACAGTGTTTGGAGTCATTTTTTACCTTCTCCCTTTGGTTGGATAGGATTATGTACACTAACTAGTTTGGTTCCATCTGGAAATGTTGCCTCAACCTGCACCAGAGTTATCATGTCCGCTACGTTAGGCATAACGTCAGCCATTGTCAAAACGTGCCTAGCATCTTTGGCTATTTGAGCTACCATTACGCCTCGCCTAGCGCCTTCTTGAACAAAATCAGCTATGATTGCAACCGCTTCAGGATAATTCAGTTTTAGCCCGTCTTTCATTCTTCGCTCAGCCATTCGTGCAGCAGTGAAAATCATCATTTTTTCTGTTTCACGTGGTAATAATCTCATTTTTTCACCCTTAAATTTAAAAAAACAACAACCTTAGAAGGGTCATAGCTTGGTTTAAGACTATGCTGTAACAATTTGTAAAAACATAATCATAAATGGGCTTGCCACAATGTTGTCAATGAGTGATTTTTTGGATCCAATTTCAGGAACTATTAATTTTATTCTTAACGGAGTTGCTCAAGTTTTCTTCATGGGGTCGCCTTTAGTTGGAATTATCTTTGTAGTTGCCCTAGCTATTAATTCAAAAAGAGCAGCTGCCTTCGCTGTCATTGGTTCAATAGCTGGTAGTTTGGTGGGTTTAGCTCTAGGAATAGAGTTGATTCCAGCTTCACTATCTTCGCCCGACAATGCGCTAACTTATGGAATCTTTGGATTTAACTCCGTTTTAACGGCCATCGCCTTAGGCGACACATTTTTTGAGAAAGGAAGATCAGCAACAACCGCAGCGGTTATAGGCGCACTTGTAACTGGTTTTATTACTGCTTCGTTAATTTGGTTCACTAAAATTTTTGGACTTCCTGTGGAAACTTCAGCGTTTGTATTAACAACTTGGATGTTCTTGTTTGCAGCTAAAAAGTTCTCCGGCGTGAAGTTGGCTGGTCCTCCACCTGCGCCAAAACAAAGAAGCACATTACTCAAAAATCCTCAAGACACAGAGAAAAAAGAGCCTCTGAGATTAAGTGAATTCACCGCTGGCGGATTTGTAAAATTGATCTTTACAGGCATCGCTCAAGTATTTTTTCAAGAAAACTGGAAAACAGGCGTTTTAATTTTCATCGGACTAACTGTCGCCACCATTCCATTAAACCCCTATGGGTTTCCAGTGCAATATCCAATATATTTTGCTGGAATCACAGCATTCATAGGCACTCTTTCTGCAACATTAGCTGCGATTGCTTTCAAAGCTGACAGGTCATCGATCCTAATTGGGCTGTACGGTTTTAACGGAACCTTAACGGCCTTGGCCGTCATGGGTGTTTTTCTCGGATTTTTTTGGCCAATAAATCCCTTTAATGGTGCACCAATTAACTTAATAGTCATGCTTTTCGCCACAGCTTTCTCGACTGTAGTAACGGCTTTCATCGGCACAATAACCAGTCGTTTCAATCTACCGACGTTAACTGGCCCATTTGTGTTTACAGCATGGCTAATAATCCTAGGAGCGAAAATTTTTCCATCAATAGCACAAGCAACGTTGTCTTTATTGCCGATAGGCAGTTCAGGGTTATTGCTATTAACGAGCCATTTGGGACTGATTGCGACAATAATTTTGCACTAATGGAGAGAGCACCGAGATGTCTGCGCTTCCAACAGAAAATCTCTTCAATAACCTTTGGGTCTTGATATGCGGTGTCCTAGTTTTCCTCATGACTATTTCAGTTGGAATACTAGAGAGAGGCGAACTTGGCAGAGGCGCTAACAGAGCCTTAATGAAGAATATCATGATATCGTGCTCAGGTTTTTTTTTCATGGCATTTCTCGGCTTTAGCGTTGCCTTTGCACCCGCAATCGGCAACGGTATAATGGGCAATCCACTTTATAATTTTCCATTTATGGGTGGTTTTCAAAGCAATTCTGCAGACATATTTACGCAGGTTTGGTGGTCAATGGGTCCAAAGTATTTTGACAACCTAGTTACTCTTCCTTCTTACTTTTTCTTTGAAACAGCTTTTGCTACAGTAACACTTGCATTGGTTGGCGTAATTGTTTTAAGAAAGATGAAACTGGAAGCCTTTTTTCTTTATTCAATTCCCTACTTTATTCTAATTTGGGCTTTGCCTGCTGCTTGGATTTGGAATCCTCAAGGCTGGCTCTTTATTATGGGTGTAAGAGATTTTGCAGGTGGATTGGTTGTTCATGGAGCGGCTGGGGCAGCAGGTTTAGCTATTGTTTTGAGAGTTTGGCAAGAGGAAAAAAAGAAAGGATTCAAAGAAAGTCCGCAAGTAAAGCCTAAGCCAAACACTCCTTGGTTGTCTTTGTCAATTCTTTTGCTTTGGCTTGGCTGGTTTGGTTTCAATCCAGGAAGCACATTAGCGCTAAATATTCAATCCTACATTGTGGTTTTGATAACTTTTTTGGCTGCTTCAACTGGCTTTATATTTACCATGTTTTTCAAGTACCTTGAAATAAGAAAAATGCCTAGAATAATGTATGCAGCAAATGGTATACTAATCGGTTTAATCGTTATCACACCCGTTGCTGGCTACGTTAGCCCTGGAAGCGCCGTAATTCTTGGAGTATTAGGCTCGATTGTATTCCTTTTAGGCGAGAAATTATTTCAAAGAGTCAAATGGTTCACTGACCCAGTAGGCCTATTTTCAGGTCACTTTCTCGGCGGCATATTTGGCTTTATCATGGTCGCATTCTTTACACAATATTCATATGCTTCCTTTGGAGGCGGCTCTGGCTTACCAAATGGTCTATTATTTGGCGGTGGCATGCAAGCCTTGCATCAACTTGGGCTGCAATTGCTTGCTATACCAGTAGTTCTTGGCACAGTTTTTGTATTATCCTATGTCTTTATGTGGATAATAAGCAAAGGAATTCATGGAATACTTAGAGAATACACTGATGTAGAACTTAGAGAGCAAAAAATAAAGTCAAGCGAGAGTCTACACCAAGGGTTCTAGTTATCTTTGTATTTGGCTCCAAAGAAGAAAAATTAAACACGCTAACGCATTTAAAAGAATACATTGAGACCAAACTAAAATAAATTATTCAAAGAGGATGAAAATGTCAATCAAGAAATCAGAAAAAATCGACTGGAAAGAAGCAGAAGTTATTTTGACAAAAGAAGAAATAGCAGAGTCAATCAAAAAACTTCACGGCTGGCGTTTGAAAGGCACAACTATAGAAAAAACTTTCAAGTTCAACAACTTTGAACAAGCTATTAATTTCATTATCAAAGTTGCCTACATCGCATCAGTTGAAAATCACCATCCTGATATTTTGCTTTGGAACATCAATAACGTGAAACTAATGATAACAACGTTTTGCACTGGAGCATTATCCAAACTTGATTTCATTCTCGCATCAAAAATCGATCAAATCTAGGAAACAAAACTGAACTATTTTTCTTGAGAAAAAGTATGCACTGTAATCATTGGAAGAATTAGAAGGGGTTTTACGGAGGCATTTCTTAGCGCTCCAAGATCTTGTTTAACTCAACATGTCAGGATGATATTTCAATCAAAATTTATTTTCGAATTGCATTTTCAAATACTCACCTACTAAAATGGCTGCTGGATAGAGCACCTCTTCTTCGGTTTGCGCGTGCAATGATAGTTTTTCTGCAAATTGGACACAATCAAGCTTGTTTTCTTTCAGAGCCGCTTCTGTCAATGTTTTGAATCGAGCAACTATTTCTTTATGTTCACTGAGCATTTGGTTAACTTCTGCTCTTAGTCTATCGGCCATAGCTATTGCATCTTTCATTTCTAGCGTTATTTGACCGTTCGAAAGTTTAGATAGCAATCCAAGTGGCGGCAATGCGAATTCTTCCTCCTTCAAAAAATGCGGCTGCAGAACCTATTGCACAGCTTTTGCTGCGTCTCCAACTAAACCAGATGCCATTGTTGCTTCTTCAAGGTCTTCATGGAGTTCCTCATGCTCCAACTTTATTGATTTTGCATACTATTCCCAGCAGTAATGTGGAACCCTTTTGCAATTAATGTTTGGCGTAGTAGTCGGCTACGGCTTTGAAGGATTCTTTGGGTTCCCACGGCATGTCTGGATATGTACTTCCGCGTTTGCCGATGACACTGGCGAACTTGTCTAAGAGGTCTGGCGCTGAATCTAAGCCGAGTTCCTTTGCCTGTTTTGCGTTCTCCAAAACAATCTGTTTGAATGTATCTCTCTCAGGGTAGCTTTTTACAAGGCTAAAGCTGCCTAAATCAATATCGAACCTTGGGTCATCATTGTGGGCAGAGGTCGGAGAAACAAAACAGAAGACGAACGCGCCCTCCACGCCAGCAGAATCGAATATTGCGAGTTCTTCAACAATTTCCTTTGCCTGCACGCCTTCATCGCGAATGTAGTGCCCGTCAACTTTCGGAATCATTTTGAGCATTTCGTCAAAGGGTGTGGGCACGGATAGTTTTCCCCCAAGATAATCTTTCATCATGCCATATACCACGATGAAGCCGCTTGCCCCCAGCAAATCTGCTCCACGGTAATTGCAGCAACCGAACTCGCCAATCACAACAGGCTTTTTGAAAACAGAATAACTCTTGGCCATTGTCTCAAAAATATTCTTTGTCCTGGCATCTCGGTAAAGATCAACGCCGACAAAATCGAATGGGGTCCAATCAACCTTTTCAAAAGGATTGAAAAATACGTTACTTCACCTTTGAAGGTCTGCCTAACAGTGCGGCAGGCTTTAGACAGAAATGCGTTGAGAGCTTCATTGTGTTTTCCCGCTTGGATGTCCATCCAAAATGAAGGGTTATTAAGTCTCTGCATGAAATTCTCACCCACAACAATACCTTGCATGAAAAGCGTGGCCTCTGAGCCAACGCTCAAAACCACTCTACCTGGAAATCGCTGCCGCAGAGCTTCCGCAACCTCTGCCGCATTCTTGAGGTACGCAAGGGTTTCTTCTTGGCTTCTATCCCACAGCTCAGGCGACAGCCAAACCTCCAGACCCTGAATCAATGCATCCTCAGCTGCGGTTTCAAGACGCTTCAAATCTAAGCCACAGACCCTAACTGTGTTGCAGTGCAGGTCGTTTTTGATTATTTCAAGTTCACGGTGTACCTGTTTGGGGTCGAATTTGGGTCGCCATTGGCTTCCCATCATCACACGTCCAACATCATAGGAAACTCCTTTTCGACTCATTTTTTTCGATTTCTCGCCCTGATTTTCAGGTCTAAGCATCCGAAGAATGATGTTTGCATCGGGAAAATGGTGCGGGTTATCGGCGGAGTTAAGCATCATTGATCTTTTTACTAAGCCCTGAAAACAGGCGAGCAGCGCAACCATCAATTGGTCAGGGTCATCCTTTGCTATTTCTCCAGTAGCCTGTCCATCTACGATAAGCTGACGCATTACGCCTTGAATTTCCTTGCCGTTTCTTTGAACAAGAACTTTGAGGTCCTTGGGAGCATTTTCATCCTCCAAAACATTATACATCAATTGGGAGAAGCCTGGGTTCACGCGATTGTTTTCTAATATGTAAGTGATTAGAAGAGCAAGGCGAGTGCCTGGTGTACCTTGGATTTGGTTAGTACGCTTAACTGGGCCACCGCCAGCTTCGGTTACCCGTTTAACCAAGATTGCGAAAATTTCGTCTTTACTTTTGAAGTAGTGGTAAGCCAACCCTTGGCTGATTCCAGCCTTTGCAGCAATGTCAGCCATTGTTGCAGCTTGACCTTTTTTGGAAAAGACTGCTGTCGCGGCATCAAGAATTTTCTGGGTTGTTTCTTTTCTCAACTTTTCATTCGTCTGCTCATTTCGCGGCAATTACGATCACTTTCATTGATTGAAGGATTCAATCAGTTTTTAAGCTTTATGGTAGCCTCCCTTAGATTTAATGCCCATTCATCTTATTCTGACAAGTTTGTACAAGTTAGGTGTAATTTACGGATGCAAACATCGAGTCTAACATAAGAGCGTTTGATGGAGCATCATACAACAAGCACAACTGAGAACGGCATGAAGGTAAATTCAGATTTCTATTTTGACCAAGCCACCGGCATGATGGTGGAGTGGCGCCAAGAAACCATTCAGACAAACAGCAACCTGCAGACCAACAGCACCCAAATGATGAAGATAACCTCGTCTTCCGTTTGGGTAGTTCCGGAGTTTCCATCATCTATTTTAGTTTCAGCTTATATCGCCATTGTATTTGCTTCAGCATTAGTTGTGGTGGGAATTGCAAAGTTCAGACGGACTCGCCCAATAATATTTAATAAATTCATTAGCTAGCGCTATGATACTTGATGGTTGACCAATAAAGTAGAATTAAAATTTATTGCTCTGATCTTTCTTTCGTTACCTAACCAGCAGAAGAAGATTCTACTTCTGTTATTAAATTGGCTTCTTGAGTAAATGAGTTTTTAGTTGGTCATTTACCAATAACCCAAACACAAAGAACCATGCCAACGCTATCATGACGTTTATGGGTGATATCGGTGTTAAACCAGGGATTCCGATAATTGAAATAATCGATGAAATGACAATGTCTGCGATTATTGCAATTAGAAGCGGTCGGCTTGGTTTTGACTTCCAGAAATTGCCTCTTTCCCGAACAACAAAGATAGTGAATAATCCGCCGAATAATAACATGTCAAACGAGAAAGTATTTAATGCTGCAGTATTTGATAACCCCAAGTAATTAAGTCCCAAAAAAAGCAGCCCCAGAGACTCAAGAACACTTGCAACCCCTAGTATTGTAGCGCCCTTAACAAGAGGCGTAATATTCCATGTTTCAGGTTTTTCCGATGGTCGTACATTATCAGTTGAAAGAGAAATCGTAACAAAGTCCACCAAGAAAAGCAGTAAAACCACTTGGAAAGCGCTAACAACGAACAAGCCAGTAAGTAGGAACGCAACGATAACAAACAGGACTACTTGGAAAGTTTTTACTATCTTATTAAAAATCCAAGTTAATATCCGCTGATAAATCATTCTGCCGGTTACAACTAAATTTACAACGTTGGATAAACCTTCTTCAGTTAAAACAACACTGGCTGAACCTTTTGCCACATCCGTAGCGTTGCTTACGGCTATTCCAACCTCCGCCTGCTTTAATGCGGCGGCGTCGTTTATTCCGTCGCCAGTCATTCCGACAACATGCTTTTCTGCCTGCAAGCCTTTGACAATACGGTACTTGCCTTCCGGATAAATCTCAGCAAAGCCATCACTTTTATCAACAATCTCCGCTGCAACCATACCGTCTTGGCTTCTGGTGCTCTCAACGTCCGCCATACGCGAAATCTT
>Ga0182021_10011997_pt1 | contig 10298 bp, 6 predicted proteins | sample 612E3MmetaG_FD_120493 | JGI IMG/M metagenome (GOLD analysis project Ga0182021, IMG submission 120493) | Permafrost microbial communities from Stordalen Mire, Sweden - 612E3M metaG (Illumina Assembly) | ecosystem: Environmental > Terrestrial > Soil > Wetlands > Permafrost | place: Sweden... | reverse complement strand
GGCCTCGTCCGTGGGCATCACCGCGAGGCTGGCCCATCCCCAGTTCACGTTCATGTAGCGGTGGAAGGTGACCCACGGCATGATCACGGAGTAGTCGTTGCCGCCGCCGAACAGGTTGGGTGGCGGCTCGTACACCCCGATGACCCTGTACTCCTGACCGTAGATCTTCACGGTGCGATCGACCGGGTCGGCCTGCGGGAAGAAGCGCACCGCGAGCTTGGTGTTGAGGACGACGACCTTGTCTCCCGCCGCGTCCTCGAGGTCGGTATAGGAGCGCCCGGCCGTGAGGTCGCCACCCGAGACCCGGGGCCAGCTCGCACCGCTCCCCTGGATCTGGACCTGGTCCTCGCTCTCGCTGCCCGCCTGAACCGACGTCTGGCGGTTCTCGGACAAGATCACGGCCTTGATGGACGGCAGGCGCTCGATCACCCTGGCATCGTCCTGCGTGATCGGCGGGTAGTGCCGCCAGGGCGCGTTGCGGTCCCCGCCGTTGATCTGGATCCCGCCGCTGAAGTACCGGAACACGAAGAAGGTCTTGGGGCCTAGCGAGGAGATCGCGCTCTCGAAGCTGGTGTTGATGCCTTTCACCGCTGCCGACATCCCCGTCACGACCATCACGCCGATCGCGACGCCGACGATGGTCAGGGCCGCGCGGGTCTTGTTCGCGCGCAGCGAGTCGAGCGCGATGCCGACGCCCTCGAGCAGGGTGGTGACGACCGACGTGGTGCGCGAGGAGGTCACTCGAACCTCAGCGCCGCGACCGGATCGAGGCTGGCGGCCCGGCTGGCGGGATAGACGCCGGCGATCATCCCGACCCCCACGCCGAGGATCAGGCCGATCACGATGGACATCGGCGAGACCCCCATGGGCAGCGGCGAGACGGCCTGGACCAGCCGCGCCAGGCCGAGCCCGGCCAGGATCCCGAGCGTCGCACCGGTGGTCGAGAGCGTGGCCGCCTCGACCAGGAACTGCGCCAGGATGTCGCGGCGGCGCGCACCCAGCGACTTGCGGACCCCGATCTCCCGGGTCCGCTCGGCCACCGCCATCAGCATGATGTTCATGATCACGATCCCGCCCACGACCAGCGAGACGCCCACCAGGAGGGGCAGGGCTGTGTACAGCACCTTGGCGATCTTCGACCAGAAGCTCAGCACGTCTTCCTGGGTGTCGAGGTGGAAATCGTCCTCGTCCTCGGGACGCAGGTGATGACGGCCGCGCATCACGCCCTCGACCCGGTCCATCGCTTCACGCATCATCGGGTCGTCCGGCGCCTTGACGATGATGCCGTCCACCACCTTGTGCGGGTTGACGACCTTCTTGATCTCGGAGGTATAGGGCGCAATGGCGAAGCGATCGAGGGAGATCCCGAAGACGTTCCCCTGCTTCTCGACCACCCCGATGACGGTGTAGGGGAAGCCGGCGACGCGGATGCTCTTGCCGAGCGGGTCAGCGCCGGTGAACAAGCTGTCCGCGATGTCCGCGCCGATCACCATGACATTGGCGGAGTGCGAGATTTCCTGGGGCGTGAAGAAGCGCCCCTCGGCCACCCGGTAGTCGCGGATCTTGAACAGGTCTTCGGAGACCCCGGAAACCTGGATGTAGTCGGAACGCTTCGTGCCGACCACGCCTTCCGCCTGGTTGCGGCTCTCGACGGCGACCAGGTACTCGGACGGGAGCGCGGCCCGGATCGCGTGGAAGTCGTCCTCGTAAAGCTCCGGGCGGCGCCGCCAGGAGCGCCGGATCGCGTCGCTCACGTTGCCGAACTGCACGCCCGGCCGCCGGGTCACGGTGAACGTGTTGATGCCGAAGATCTTGGCGGCAAAGTCCTCCTGCACGTACTTGTCCATCCCCTTCACGATCGAAACCACCGCGATGAGGAACATCACGCCGATGAACGCGCCGATGGTCGAGAAGAAGCTCTTCAGCTTCTGGGCGCGAATCATCCCGAACGCGAGGCGGATGGCTTCGAAGATGGACACGGCGCGCTAGGCGGCCTTGAGTTGGTCGGAGGAGATCAGGCCGTCGTGAAGGGTGACCACGCGCGCGGCGTGCCGCGCGATGTCGGCTTCATGCGTCACCATCACGATGGTCTGGCCGCGGCTGCGGTGCAGCTCCTCGAAGATCTTCATGATCTCCTCGCTCGTCGTGGAGTCGAGGTTCCCGGTCGGCTCGTCGGCGAGGATGATGCTCGGCTCCGTCACCAGCGCCCGCGCGATCGCGACCCGCTGGCGTTGACCGCCCGACAACTCGGCGGGGCGGTGCCCCATCCGGTCGGCGAGCCCCACCGAGGCGAGCGCCGCCTCCGCGCGCTGATGCCGCTCCTTGGCCGGGAGGCCGGCGTAGACCAGGGGCAGCTCCACGTTGTGCAGGCTCGAGGCGCGAGGCAGCAGGTTGAAGGTCTGGAAGACGAAGCCGATCTGCCGGTTGCGGACCCGCGCCAGCTCGTCGTCGCTCATGCGTGATACCTCGAGGCCCGCCAGCCAGTACTGGCCTGCCGTCGGCGTGTCGAGGCAGCCGATCAGGTTCATCAGTGTGGACTTGCCCGACCCCGACGGCCCCATGATGGCGATGAACTCGTTGGGCGGGATCTCGAGGTCCACGCCACGCAGGGCGCGCACGGTTTCGCCGCCCATCGGATAGTCGCGGGTCAGGCCGATGGTGCGGATGACGGGCTCGCTCACGACGCGGCCGTACCGCCCGCGGCGCGCGGCGGTTGCTGCCCCTTCACCCGGCTCCCGTCCTTGAGGTCCTTGATCGCCTGGTAGGAGCCACTCACGATCGTCTCCCCGCCCTTCAGGCCGCTGAGCAGCTCGAAGTACTGATCGCCGGAGATCCCGACCTTGACCGGGATGAAGTGCGCGACGTGGGTCGCCGTGTCCACCACGAACACGCCTTCGGTCTCCTTAAGGCGGTGGGCCTGGGTGGTGTCGGTTCCCATGGTGTACCGCTGCGCGGTGGCCGCCGCCGGCGCGGCGCGCGCGCCGCCCTTGGCGACCGGGGCCGCGGTGGTGTCGTGGGGAGGCTCGCGCACCGTGAGCGCGATGATCGGGACCGATAGCACCTGCTTGCGCGTATCGGTGACGATCCGCGCCGTCGCCGAGAGATCGGGCCGCAAGTTCCGCGGCGGGTGGTCCAGCGTCACCCGTACCTCGAAGTCCACGGCCTGAGCCGCGGTCTGGAGCCCGCTGGTCGAGGCGCTGCCCGCGGTCGTGGACGAGTTGCCGATCTTGGTCACGTGCCCCGCGAAGGACGTATCCGGGAAGGCGTCAATCGAGACCTGGGCCGAGTCGCCGAGCTTCACGCGCACCACGTCCGTCTCGTCCACGTTCACCCGCGCCTCGATGACCGACATGTCGGAGACGGTCATGAGCAGCCCGGTCTCCCGCGAGAAGGTGCCGGGAACGGCCACCTCTCCCTGCTTCACCGCCAGCCTCGTCACCTGGCCCGACAGGGGGGCGACGATCGTGGTCTTGGCGATCTGGTCCCGCGCGTCCCGGAGGTTGGCGACGGCCTGCTCCACCTGACGCTGCATCGCATCCAGGTTGGCGACGGCCACCTCCTGGGCGGTCTGCGCCTGCTCCAGCGCTTCCTGCGATATCAGCTGGACGTTCTGCGCCCGGACGTCGCGCGCACGGTTGTACGCGCGCTGCGCCTGGTCGAGGTTGGCCTGGGCCTGCGCCACGTTGGCCCGCGCCGACGCGACGCCCGCCTGCGCCCGTTCGACCGCGGCCGCGTACGACGCCGTGTCGAGCTTGACCAGGATCTGGCCCCTCTGGACGAGGTCGCCTTCCTTCACGGGCAGGTAGACGATGCGGCCCATGATGTCGGAGAGGATGTCCACCGACTGCTCGGGCTCGATCTTCCCGCTCGACGTGACGACCGAGACCAGGTCGCGGCGGGAGACCTTCTCGAGCTTGACGCTCACCGCCGGTTGGCGCCGCTTCGATACGCCGAGCGTCACGAAGCCGGCCAGCACCAGCACGCCGCCAATGATGAGGATGATTTTTCCGCGAGTGCTCATGGATTTCCTGTCCGATCCCCTAACGAAGAGGCAGGCCGACCGCCTGCTCGAGCGCGGCAATGGCCTTGTGATAGTCGTACACCGCGTTGATGTACGTCACTCCCGCCTGTTCCGACGTGACCCTCGCGTCCAGCAGCTCGATGATCGAGCCCGAGCCCACCCGGTAGCGCTCTGTCGCGAGGGACAACGCCTCGTCCGCCGCGGCGCGGTTGTTGACTTGAACCGCGATGGTCCGGTAGGCAGTCATCAGCGCCAGGTAGGCCGCGCTCACGTTCCCGCGAACCAGCAACTCCTCCTTGCGGACGGACTGGTTCAGGCTCTCTTGCGCGGCGTTCGCCTGCGAGATCTGATAGTTGCGCGAGAACGCGTCGTAGATCGGGAGCGAGAGGCCGAGCGAGATATACCACGGGTTCTTCTGGTTATAGCTCGTTGTGCCCTGGGTGATCCAAGACCTCCCGGTGCCGGCGTTTGCCTGCAAGCTGGGCAGATACTGCGAGTAGGCGCCGCGCACATTCCATCGCGCGGCTCCCTCCCGAGCCCGGATGGCGCGAAGTGTCGGGTTCGCCTGAAGGGCCAGTGCCACCAGCGAGTCCTGGTTATAGCCGGGCTCCACGACCGGGAACGTGTCCGTCGGTTCGACATGCGGCGGCTCCGGCGCGGGAACGCCAAGCCACTGGTAGAGCTTCAAGACCTCGATGTCCACGTTCTGGCGGGCCTGGAGCAACGCCACGTCGGCCGTGCCCTTGTCCACCTGCGCGCGCCGGACGTCAATCATCGTGCCCTGGCCGACGTTGTACCGGGCCTCGGCGAGGTTCAGCACTTCCTGGGCGCGGTTCACGACGTGCTCCGCGTAGTCCGCCTGGGCTCGCGCCTCCAGCAAGTTTATGTACTCCTGCTTCACCGACGTCTGGAGCAGGGTCAGGGCGCCGGCTATGTCCATATCCGCCGCGTGCAGCTGCGACGCCGCGTAGCCGCGATTCGCGAAGCTGGTGCCCGAGAGCTGATAGCTCAGGCCGAACGTCAGGTTGCTCTGGTGATAGCTCGGCGTCGCGGGGATCTGGAACCCCTGGATGATCTGCCCGCTGGCGGCTGCCTGGGCCGTGTAGCCGCCGGTAACGCCGGCCGTCGGCGTGAACAGGCGTGCGGTCGAATTGGTGAGCGACCACGACGCGGGCGCCCGCGCACTTACGTAGGTCAGGTAGTCCGGGTTGTTCTGGCGCGCTATGTCCAAGGCCTCGTTCAGCGACAGGCGTCGGACCGGCGCCTCCTGGGCGTACCCGATCGCCGCAACCATGGTCAGAACCACCAGCCATCCCACAATCAGTCGAGCCCGCATGTTCGCCCCTGGATTTGTCTTATCGTCTGCGTGCCCTACGTCACTCTGCCACCGTGAGTTTCAGGTCGCTGACTGGCTTCTCCACGGGGCATACGCGGCAACCTAGACTGATGTTGACCGCGGTCAAGCATCGATCGCGCGCCAACCCGGTTCGAATTGTCGTGTTTTAGCGAGCTAGCGAGTCGGCAGACTGGAGCGGATTGCGACGATGGAGCGAGCGGGGATGGCGACCTTGAGAAGGCTCCCGGAGGGCGAGAACCAGAACTCGCGCGGGTCGCTGCCCGGCAGGGTGAGCGCATAGTGCTCGGCGGGCACTCCGCGGGTACCAACCATGACCGTATCCATTCCCATTGCACGCACCTCGCCGGCGACCACGCGCCCTTCGCGAGGCCGCAGGACGCTCACGGGCCGGGTGGCATCGGCGCCGGGGCGCGGGAGAAAGTAGAACTGGTTGAAGCCGTTGTCGTCGAGCACCACGACGCCCACGGGGACGGCGAGTTCCCGGACGAACTCGCCGGCCGGAGTGACGTTCCGCACTGCGAAGCGCCCGCGGCCGAGTTGCCCGCTGAGACGCTCGGTCAGGCGGCCGGCGACCGTCACGTCCACCTGATAGGAGACGGGGACGTGGTCGTTGGTGAGATCCAGGGCAGCCCGGATTTCCCGTTCCCGATAGCGGTCGGTGGCGACCGCCAGTACGCCGGGGCGGCCCTGTCGGCCAGGCGTCGCGTGGATCGCGAACTCCTCTCGGCCGATCTCCGCACCATCGCGCGAGATCACGAAGACGCCCTGGTCCAGGACTGCCTGCGCGACACCCGTCGCCGGTGCGGCAAACGTCAGTGCCGTCGCGACGGCCAGCGCCAGCCCGGTCCTCACGGCGCTTGCACCGCGGCGGTCGGGTTGACGCCGATGACCCGCTCGTAGATCCGGCTCCGGATGAAGTCGTAGATGATGCGTCCCCTTTCGGCGCTGGCGCGCGTTGGCGCGCCGACGGACCCCTGCGAGGCGGCGGGCAGGTGCATCATGGTGCCCCGGCGGTAGCGCCGGCGCTCCGTCTCCGGCAAGATACAGTCCCGGGCGAGGTCCATGCGCACCAAGTGCGGGGCAATGTACAGCATGAGCGAGGTGTCCACTTCTCCGCCGTGGATCGGTCCGTCGGCGGTCTCGGCCACGGTCGCGAGGTCCATCGCGAAGATGTCAACGACTCGCACGCGGGCTCGATCGGTCATGACGGTGGCGAGCGCTTCCTGGTGGGGGGCGTGGCCGTGCGCGGTGAGCACGAGGAACTCCTCGACGCCGTTTCTTTCCCAGTCGGGGAGCAGGTCGTTGAGCCAGCGGCGCAACGTCTTGCGCCGGACCGAGGCGCTGCCGGGCAGGACTTCGGCGGTGACGGCATTGACGCCGTACTCGATGGTGGGGGCGCGCACGATCCCGAACTCCGCCGACAGATCGTCCGCGAGGCGGTCCACAATGATCGCGTCGCTCCCCATCGGTAGATGCGGGCCGTGCTGTTCGCACGTGCCGGCTGGCACGATGAGGCGGGGGTTGAGGCCGATGGCGAATGCGACGTCGCCGGGCGTCATCTCCTTGAGGCGCAGCGGGGGTCTCATCTGAGCAGGCCTCGGCCGGTCTGGCTCGCCGCCGTCGCCGCCGCCGCCGCGCTCAGCGCGGAGTGGATGCGGGCGCCGGGTTGGATTCTCGCCGCGGGGCTCACGCTGCTGGGCATGGTGGCGGTGGTGGCCGCATGGCGGGACGGGCACGGGACGTCCGGCTGGGCCGTGCGGATGGCGGCTGCCCTGCTCGCCCTGACTCTCGGGCTCGCGTCCTGCGGCTTCACGTGGCGGCTGGGCCAGCTGCGCGAAGCGTGGCCGCGCGTCCGCGAGCAGGTGGTGACGCGGGCGTCGTCACGGCTCCAGGACGACCTTGCCGCCGCCTTCGGCGACGTGGGCCGGCTGGCGGATCGCGCCGCGTCCCTGGTCGGGCTCTCGGGCGAGCCGGCGTTCCGGCGGCTCGAGGCGCTGGTGCGGGATCGGGAGCCGGCTCGCGGCGTCGTGCTGTTCGACGCGCTGGGCCGGCCCACGGCCTGGGCGGGGACGTTGAGGGTGGCGCTCAGCCCGGCGGGTCCGGAACTCTCGACGGTCACGACACCATTCTACCTTTGGCTCGTGGCCCGCCGCCAGGCGCACGACGGGACGGCTGTCGCGGCAGTGCTGCTGGCCCGCGCGTCGTACGCGCCCAAGGCCGGCGTCGCGCTCACGGACCGGTTCGCGGACCAGGTGGGCGTTGGGCTGCATTTCTACCCGCCGGGCGGCGCGCCGGCCGACTCCGACGTGTTCGATTACGTGCTGCCGCGCGCTCTGGCCGGCGGCGACACGCTGTTCACGGTGCAGCCCGTGCCGCCGGAGCAGGATGGGGCCATCTCCGACCTGCTGGCTTCGGCGCGCCGCGTCAGCTCTTGGATCGTGGTCGCGCTGCTCCTCGCGGGCATCGTCGGGGCGGTGCGTGGCGGCTTGCCGGCGGCCGGTGCGGGGGCCATGGCCGCGGCGGCCGCGCTGTGCGTGGCCCGCGCGCCGCTTGGCGAGGCCTTCGGGCCGGATAGCGTCTTCTCGTCGGCCAGCTACTACCAGGACGTGCTCGGGCCGTTCTCGCGTTCCGCTGGCACGGTCATCCTGACCAGCTTCGTCGTCGCGCTGGTGGCCTGCGCGCTATGGCGGCGCGGGCTCAAGCCCGGACTGCTGCGCAGGCTCGCGGCGCTGGGAGTCACCGTGCTGGCTCCCTACCTGCTGCAGGATCTGGCGCGCGGCATTACGCCTCCCGCCGCCGGCGTGCCTCTCGCGCTGTGGCTCACCTGGCAGATCGCGCTGGTGCTCTCGGCTTCGGCGCTGGTGCTGATCGCCGCCGCGCTGGTGCGCGGTCCCGCCGTGCCGGCGCATGGGGGCGTCTGGCCGTTCCTGGCCTCGCTGCTGGCGATCGCACTCGCGGTGGCGGGCCTGTTCCTCTGGGAGCCGCGGGGCGCCTGGCCCGAGTGGTACCCGTACCTCTGGCTTCCAGCGCTCCTGGTCGCGATCAAGCCGATGCCGTTCCGCAGCACGATCGCGACCGTGGCGGTGGTCGCCGGTTCGGCGGCGGTCCTCCTGGAGTGGGGGACCACGACCGGGAGCCGGATTTCGCTGGCGACGCAGGACATGGAGGGGCTTGGCGACAAGCCGGACGCGCTGAAGGTCGCGTTGTTCGACCGGCTGGTCCGCAGCACGCCGCCGACGATTGCGCCGGAGACGGCGGGTGATCTCTACCTGTTGTGGCGGCGGACCGACTTCGCGGCGCACAACTACCCGGCGGCGCTGTCGCTCTGGTCGGCCACGGCGGAGCGTGCTCTGCAGCTCGATCTGGCCCAGCTCGACCTGCCGGCGGGCCTGGTGCAAGGACAGGTGCGGGAGGCGCTGATCGAACGGCTGCCGCTGGTCCGCTCGTATCTGCGCCGCGAAGGTGTATACGGTCTGGCTACCATCCCGCTGGCCGACGGGCGCGTCGTCGCGGTGGCCGTCGGTCCAAAGTCGAGCCTGGTCGCACCAAGTCGCGTGGCGCGCTTCCTCGCGGGATCGGAGGAAGAGCCAGAGCCGCCGTACCGGCTCACTCTGTCGCCGCTCGATCTCGGTGGTCCCCCGCCCGACGCGCGGGCGACGTGGAGCCGTGCCGGCTGGATCATCCGTGGGGAGCGTGTGGTGCAGCTCCCGGGCGGGCACCGGCACGTCCACGCTCAGGTGGACCTCGGCGGGCTGTCCGGATTGCTGCAGCGCGGCCTGCTGCTGCTGGTGCTCGACTTCGGGGTTCTCGCCGCACTCTGGCTGGTCGTGGACGTGATCGGCGGGCGGTTCGTCCCCAACGTCAGCGCCTGGCTGCCGAGCGTGCACCGCTCGCTCCGGGCGCGCCTCACCCTGAGCTTCGCGGCGTTCTTCGTGTTGCCAACCGTCGTGTTCGCGCTGTGGAGCTATTCCCGGCAGGGCGACGAGTTCCGGCGCTCGCGCGAACTGTTGATCGGACGCACCCTCCAGGATGCCGCGGCCGCGCTCGAGGAGGGATCCACCGAGAAGGCGCTCGCGCTTCCCGACGTCGCCCAGCGGGTGGATGCGGAGCTGGTGCTGAGCCGTGGTGGAGCGCTGCAGGCCAGCTCCGCGCCGGTCCTCGCCGACCTGGGGTTGGTGGACTGGCTGGTGCCGCCGGACGCGTTCACGCGGCTGGCGCTCCGCGACTACCTCGAGGTGACCGGGAAACAGGAGGACACGCCCCAGCCGGTGCTGGTCGGCTACCATCTGCTGCGGCAGGCCGAGCCGCTCGAGATTTCCATCCTTGCGTCGCCGCAGTTGCTGAGCGACCCGGCGCTGAGCGGCCGAGAGGAGGATCTGAGCATCGCGGTGCTGGTCGCCGCCGTCCTCGGGATCGTCGCGGCCCTGGTGCTGTCGGGCCTCGCCGCGCGCGCTCTCGCCCGCCCGATCCGCGAGCTGACCCGGGCCGCGCTGCTGGCGGGGAGCGGCGAGCGGCCCGCGCCGGTACGCGGTGCGATGCCCAGCGAGCTGGTTCCGGTGTACCGGGCCATCGAGCAGGCGGCCGCCGACGTGGAGCGGGGACACGAGGCGCAGCGTGTCCTTGCGTGGGGAGAGATGGCGCGCCAGGTCGCGCACGAAATCAAGAACCCGCTCACCCCGATCCGGCTCGGCATCCAGCACCTGATGCGGCTGAGACGGGAGCGGCCCGCCGAACTCGGCGGCGTGCTCGACGGCACTGGCCAGCGCATCCTCGCGGAGATTGACCGGCTGGATGCCATCGCGCGGGCCTTCAGCCGCTTCGCGCTTCCCTCGCCCGAGCGGCCGCCGGTCGAGGTGGTGAACGCGGGGGAGGTTCTGCGGGAGGTGGTCGGCCTCTACCAGCTCGGCGACACGCCGGTCC
>Ga0182021_10011996_pt1 | contig 10298 bp, 12 predicted proteins | sample 612E3MmetaG_FD_120493 | JGI IMG/M metagenome (GOLD analysis project Ga0182021, IMG submission 120493) | Permafrost microbial communities from Stordalen Mire, Sweden - 612E3M metaG (Illumina Assembly) | ecosystem: Environmental > Terrestrial > Soil > Wetlands > Permafrost | place: Sweden... | reverse complement strand
GTAAGATGTCGTCACCTCAGCGGGAATCGTTGTCGTTACCGTAATATTTTGAGGTGAACCGGAACTGTTGACCACATAAGACCACTCAGACGGCGCACCTAAGATCAAGTTAGAGTTTGCATCTGTGTAGCCCCATACCACGGCGTAAGCCACTTGCGAATTGTTAAGAATCGCGGTTCCCGTTCCCGTTGCCAAAAGGGTCGTGGTCACATCCAATGCCTGAGGCCCACCCGCTCTCCGTGGAGTCCCTGTTACTGAGTCGAGCTTGTAAACCCCGTTGTTTGTCGTGAAATAAAAATTCCCTGACGCTTGAGTGGAATTGACAAAGTTGTTCGTCGGTGGAAAGAAACTCCCCGAGTAATTAATCCACGTTCCCACCCCGTCGGAATCATAAGCAAGTTGGCCTCCGTGGCAATACCAAAGGAGCGTATTGTTATAGACAAAACCTTTGATCGCGTAAGACGTTAAAGCAGTCCCATAGAAATCGAATCCTCTGCGAGTTTCCGCAATACCCGGACGATCGATCACGACGTTCTGGGCAATCGTCATCGCACCCGGAGGAACCTGACTGAGCAGATTGCTATACGTAAAAAGTCCTTTGTTATCTAATTGTAAAACTGGGAGCATCGTTTCTCCTTAGTTTATTAATGATCCAGAAAATGATGTATATGGTTGCGAATACACGCCAACCACTTTTGTCGCTCCAGAGACTTGAACTGTGACATAAGCGGTATGTCCTGCGCTCATATCTGCAATTACCATGACGTTAAATGACCGCTCGCCTATTGTTAAGTTTTGATTTTCTGTCGTATAGGATCTATTCGTTGTGACAATAGCGACAGACGATACAGTGTGTCCGACGAGATTCCCGCTTGTCATTAAATTAAGACAGAGCAAATATTTACCGGCAACGGGAGCAGTAAAAGTATTGGACGAAAAATTATTTCCCTGATCATAAACTTCCGTGCCCCATGCAACCGTATAGGATGTCCCGTCTCCGGTAGCATTGGTTGCCGTGGCTGAGGTTATGACAAGGAACGACGGTTGATTAGGACGTGTCATTGTCCCATTGAAGACCGTATCCCCGTTTATGGTTTTAGTGCCTTCCGATAAAAGAAAGTTCGCGTTATTACCGGCATCAGGAATCGTATAAGTCCGATCCGCCGTCGCTATGGCGGCGTTGGTAAGAATCGCATAATGAGTCCCCACCGACGCAGCGATTATGCTAATTCCGCCGGAGGTCGCTCCGTTCAATCTGAACTCTCCACTCGCGCCCTGAGCCTCAATAAGTCCTCCGACAATAGTCCCTGAAAAGGTTTTCGTCCCTGCTATCGTCTGGTTCCCGGCTGTCATAACAAACGCGGCAGTAGCTCCTACATCGGCAATCGTATAAATAGAGGAAGATGCCGGAGCGGTCGCGGAGATCGTCGTTGTGTTTGTGGTTCCGAGAACGATTTGATTTGTTACGGGAGTGATTGTAATCGGACTTGAAAAAGAAGTGGCTCCCGCTATACCACCACTAAACGTCGTCGCACCGCTGAAAGTTTTGTTCCCCGCTATCGTCTGGGTTCCGACGTTCACCACGCTCGAAGCCAAGGCAACGAGATAAGCGGAGAGGTTTCCCGGTCCTTGTGCGTATCCGGTATCACCATAACTCGGGACTGTGTAATTTGTCCCATTGAATACAACAATAGTGCTCATAGTTACCTCGATATTGCCCGATTGTAATTCCAGCCAAACGAGGCCGTTCTGTTAACAATCTTTTTGGGCGTTCCTTGAATTCTGGGTGAAACTGTCCTCGCAAAATCTACCGCCATGTCCTGATATCTCCGCTCCGCTATCTGTAGGTTCTGACTATCCCCGAGAGCCTCGAGCATCTTAATCACCCCTCTCTGCGCGAGTAAGGGAAAGAGATCAAACGGAACCTGAGGGATAGGGGAAAGAGTCGCGGGGCAAACCCAATCGCCAACCGCCAAGCCTGTAGGAAGCGTATTAAACGTCAAGACGTTGGATGAGACATTCGAAACCGTGAGATCATCGCCTCTACTCGTAAACTGGGGCGTGTTCGGAATCACGTCAAAGGTTGTCGCGGTCGTCCATGAACCGTCGCCGGCCGCTGTTAACGTCACTTGCTTAGTCCCCGTATTAATCAGTTGAACTTGTCCGCAGTTCGCGTAACTCGTTAAAGAGTTCGGCCTCCTTTTTATCTTCATCCTCAATGTATATTGAGTCGGAGTCTGGATCGTGTTCGGCCAGAGAATAATATGATCGTTTTGGAGGATGAACCCGAAGGTGTAGAGCGGAGGCATATTCCCGACGGGATAGGTGATCTTCAAATACTCAGGGCTCAAGTTCGTCATGTTGATCTCGTTTCCTAACTGGTCAACAAAAACAATATCACGCCACGTCGCAAAAGCGGCCCGAGTCGGGATCGTGTAATTAAAGACTCCCGCCTGAACTGCTTGATCGTAATTCTGGACGAAATATTCCTCCTGCGCCGCCAGCACAAGAGGAATGATCGTGCTTCTCATTTCCTCATCGAGAAGAATAATCAGATCAGCCGGCTGGATAGCGTTCTGAGAGTTGGGTGCAAGTGTACGCCGATAGACGCTCTGAACCAAGCTATTCGTCGTCTGATCAACGGTATAATCCGCTGACGTTGTCATGATTCCCCCCTACTTAACGCGATCCGTGCATTTGGGCCATCAAAGGCGACATCTTCGAAATGCCTTTGAATTTATCTTCGTCCTCGTCCTCCACTTCGTCGATATTAAGTCCCCTGTCTTTACCGTCATCCTGGGGGTCTTTCCCGCCTTCGCGGGCGGCCACCATTAGAGGTTCAATTGTGATCTTCATGCCGCCGCTTTCCTTTGACGCAGGCTCGGCGTTCTCGGCCGTTCCGTGGAGATCGTCTTTATCGTCGAACAATTCTCCTGACTGGATGTTGTCCAAGTCCCCGAAGAGCTTGTTATAGGTAAAGTCCATAATCTCGTCGTCTGTCATTCTCTTTGTCATAAGTCCTCCTAAAGACCAGCCGAGAGAGTCGCGTTGTGCGCTTGAGTCCCGCCTGTCGAGAGTGTCGTATCCGCGAGCGTGAAGTTGTCCAGCGATTCCGTCATTGGAATATTAAGTCCAACCGAACCCGGAACAATCGAAAAGAACGTCACAACACCAAGAGCCGAAGTCGCCCCAACCGTGTTAATAACTTTCGCTGTTGTGGATGCGTTAATCGCCGCCGCCAGATTCGCAGCCGTCGCGGTGACTGATGTTCCGATATTGAACTCATTGGCCACAGCTCCAGAAGCCCGAGCCGTAAACGTCACCCCGTTGACCGTCATTGTCTGACCCGCTGTCGGAGCCCCTGTAAACGTACCCGTCGTGGAAGCGGAAACGGCTGTATCAAAATATCGAATATTGATGCCCCGACCCGCTTCTGCTTCGGATTGCAGGAACTTTCCGATGTTATCAATGGCCGACCACGCTCCTCCGCCCGGCGTATAAGGCGATCCGGGGTTGCTCGTCACCGGAGCAATCTCTCCGGCCGTCGTACCCGCATCATTATTTGTCGTCACTACCAGAACAAACTTGCTTGACATAATTTATCTCCTTTCTACTTAACCGTTAATTCATCTGCTCGACGACGTAAGAATTCGCCTGCAAAGAACTGCCCACGACACTCCATGTGAACGTCGGATTGAAAGCTCCGCCGATAGGAATATTGAGAATAGGCGAAGGGGTCGATGAACTGATCATCACCGGAGTCGCCAACGAAGTCGATGAGAGAGTCACATCAATCGAGCAGAGCCACGTCGACGTGCTCGTTCCCACCGTCGCCAACGTCACAAGCGCGTTTTCAGTCCAATATTGATTGGTCTGATTCGCAAGAGCAACACCCGTCGCCGAACAAAGAGGATAGGTGCCGATGGATATGCCCCACGTCCAATTCGTTGCCGTCGCATTCGTCGAATAAAGACCCTTTCCAATTATTTGGATCGTCTTTCCGGGGCTTGTATACCAAGCCGATGAAAGCGTCGATCCGCCAATACCCGTCTGAGCGGTAAAGGTCGAAGGAGCCAGTGTTGCGTTAAAACTAATGACATTCGTCGAGACATATGAAGCATAATTACCCGCGTTTAAAAAAGCCGTTCCGCCGGCCAATGAAAGTCCTGCGCCTGTCGAACCGATCAATGAACCCCTGTTCAATGTCCAACTTGCAGGAAGCTGCTGAAGCGTCCAGCCTGATCCGTTGCTGACTGCAATCGTATCCGACGCGGCTCCGATAGGGAGCAAATCAGTATAGGCAAACGATTGAGCGCAGAAGAACAGTGAGACAAGAACCACTGCTGTTAATTCTTTTAAAAACCTTTTCATCTTAAAAACCTCCTATTTAAAATTCCCCGCCCCTGAGAGTGATAGGGCTCTCAAGGGCAGGGATGAAGCACTATTGATTCACGATGGTTGTTCCAAGAACGCCCTTGAAGGGCGAATTCAAGAACGCAGCTTGAAGCGTATAGCAGCGAAGTTCGTACGCTGTGTAACCCGGCAACTGAAGGAAGAACTCACCCGGCATTCCAGGGAGAGTAAAGGTCAGATCAGTCGCGCCCGTTCTCTGGCATCTCTTCAAAGGAAGGGTAAAGCAATATCCCTGCTTCATAAAGATATGAGGAACGAGTTCGATCCGGCCGTTTGGCCCCCAGAAAGTAAGCCCTTGGGATCCATTTTCCAGTTCCTTGGACTTGTACGAAGAGTCGTAACGCCGCGCTCCTGCTTGGCTTGTCACGATATTCGCGAAGGTCGTCGGATTCACAATCACCACAACATCTTCCATCAATCCACGTGCGGTAGCCAAAGCCACCATGCTCTGGATCTTGCCGAAGTTAGCGGCGGTCGATCCGAACGGGTAGGTGTTGGCTTGCCACAAGGCATAAGTCGCGGCCGAGATATTGAACAGCGTCCCGGTATTCGCGAGGATGTTATAGAAGCCGTTCATCTCGTTTCCAACAGCCAGATACGGATAAAGCTGTAAAGCGGTTCCGTTTAAGGCGTTGATCGCGGTGACATCCGAAGAATTCCCTGAGTAGGATATAACGCGAGTGGAAGGATTGACGGCGGTGATAACAACGGCGGCGTTGGTGTTGACTTTAACGGTTCCTGCGGTCTGATAAACGTCGATGGACATATTCTCGAGTCCGCCCCAAATGCCTGTGGCCCATTCGGCCAAGTCAATGGTCAGCGTCCCGGTTGTTCCTGATCCCGCATTAACCGAAGCTTCTCCGAGAGTTCCATGCGCATCATTTCCCCAGAGCAGTTCAATTTCAATGAACTTGGACATGGACTGGGTGAGAGCGTCAACGATCAGTTCAGTGGCTTCAATGAAAGCCCGAACGCCACCCGAAGCCGCTTTAGCCGCGACATCGTAGGTGATCCGGTCAGCCAAGGTCATCCCAGCACCCGTGATCTGAGCGTCGCCCATGGTCGAGGCAATCGGGTTATTAAGCGCAACTGCGCCCACTCCGAAGGTGAGACCAGAAGGCAAGGCAAGCAAAACGGGTTGGTGGAGCATCCGGCCTTCCCGTTTGTCGTTTTCTATGAACTTAATCCTCTTTTGGAAGATCGATGATTCCGGGACAAGGTTGACAATCTTGTCTTCGTAAACATCTTTGAACATACCCGTTAGGGTTGTTTGTGTTTCAAACTGTGATTGAGACATTTGTTTTCTCCTTTATAATGGGAGAAAAGTCCGATCCTCAGCGTCTTCAATGTCTCAGGTAGATCCTATCCATCGCCCTCGAATTTCTGATAGCTTGTGTCTTTTCTAGCGGGTTATTAACCCTTCCCTGTTTTCTTCAAATTCTCCAGATAATCGTGCATGTCGTCAGGCGTAATAACCTTCCGTTCACCCGCACGAGTCGGAGCCTTCGATACCGTGGACTCCTTCTGCGATTCCTTGACCAGCTTCAAATAGTATTTCTTGACCTTCTCCGCGTTCTTCTCTCCGATCTCTTTCACGATTGATTCTTCATCAAGATCGTCCAGCCAAGAGGTTGTATAAGATTTCAATTCAGCCCGCGCTCTTACCATCGCATCTTTAGGCGTGATTGCCTGCCTCTGAAAGTAACCCAGTCTCATGATATCCGCGACCCTGCGGGCAAGCATGACTCCGATAGCTGAATTATTATCTTTAATCCCGGACTCTTTCATCGCCTCTCCAATCTGAGCTTTGATCTGGGCCATCGCCAACTGAGAGCGAGTCTGGTTCTCATATTCTATCGCCTTCTCATATTGCGCTTTCTGTTGCGATTCCAACTGCATAAGCTTAGATTTGTTCTGCCGCGCTTCCAACTGTTCGGGTGTCATCTTCATCGGCTCAATAACGTTGTGGTAGTACCAACTCCCCAGCATCTCTTTAACATCATCACCAATATTGTCCGAGTTCAATACCCTTTCAAGGACTGCTTTCGGCGTATGCCCGATCCGCTTGTCAAATAGTATCTGTTCCGGGTTCGTCTTTAACTGCTGTAAAAAAGCTCCTGTCTCTTGCTCAAGTTTGGCAAGCTGAGACATCTTCGGCTCAAAGGCCATCCCCTTCTGAACCCATCTCACCCGCTCTTCGGGTGTTAAATAAACCTTCTGCCCGTTAACAGTATATTCTTCCTTCCCTAAGTTCGGATCAACAGCCTTCGGGGTCGTTTCCTTTGTAGGGGCGGAACCCGTCGGGACTTTCCCAGTGGCCTTGTCCTGAATGGCTTGTGCTATATTCCCGGCAATAGTGCCTGATCCTGTTGTCGGTGCTGTCGGTATGGCTGTGTCTACCATGTGTTTTCTCCTTGGGCGTCCTGTTATGGATGGCCTTATTCTTCGCTGTAGTAAAGTGTCCCTGTGATTGACGCATTGACGCTCGCCGTTCCTTTCAGAACATTGTCCGCTGTCGGTGATAAATAACCCGGGCCAAGATCGAACTGATAGGGAGTGTTGGCCGCCATTAAGGGAGTCTGATAAACCGTGGTGCCCGCCGCATTGTCCTCAAATAAAATACTCGCGGCCGCGCTTAACGAGATGTCCCCGCCAAGCAAGCGATACTTTTTTCCTGAGGTCGGAGTCAAAACCGTGGCAATCGAATTCAAAGACGCGGCGGCCAAAGCCTTCCTCTTCCCTGCATTCCTTACCGAAGTTGTTGACGTCGCTCCGACCGTAAAACCTGGACTGGATGAATAACTCATTCTATTTCTCCTTTATGCGGCAATTCTTTTTGAAGTAAATTGATCTCGAGTTGGATCGCGGCGAGACATGAGACCTTTACGTTCCGCGCCATACTTTTAATCATCGGGTCTCGCTCGCCTATCATTCGCGCATCGGATATGATCCTTTGCTTCTCCGACTCCAACTCACCGATAATCTGCTCCGCTGTAAATCCAAGTCCTTTCGCTTTATCCACCCAGAGCTCGTATTTTGAATAGGTCGTCGGTTTTTTCTTTTCTTGAAGCTGACCGTTAAAATTCACAGAAGGCCACTTCATCGAAGGACGCCCATCTGAGGCCCTGGAGCCCCAGTTTGAGGCAAAGTTTGAGCAGGTAAAGCCGGAGTACCGGGTTTCCCTTGCGGTTGAGTTGGCCCGGCTTGCGGAGGCTTCTGAGGCGGCGGCCCACCTTGAGGCGGTGCGCCAGGCGGCGGTGCCATCCCCGGCTGTTGGGGTGGCAACTGAATCTGTGAAGGCGTGCCCGGAGGCAACGTGGGATCACCTATAATCCCCGCTAGAATAGGATTGATCGGCCCTTCAATCTTACCCGTCACCGGGTCTTGACCGCCTGCAAGCTTGTTCAAATGCTTCTGAATATGCATCAAAGCGTTCACTACCACGGGATCGTTTGGATTCATCCGCGCCTCGATGTTATCTATCACCTGAGTATGCTCCAAAATATGGGTTACATGGTTGTCCGTAATCGCAACCTCAGGACACGTCGACTTCATCAAAGCCTCGTTTTCCTGCTTGATCAGCTTTAACTGGGTCTCTTGTCTCCGGTAAAGCTGAGGCAAATCGCCTTCGGTATAGACTTGGATGTATTCTTGAGCGTCTTTAATTAAACCCGTCTTCATCAGGTTATCAGCCATACTCATCTTCCCGGCCGCCGTCTGGATCATCGGGTTAACCAACTCGACAGCGATCGAGTCTATGTCGATAAGGTCTGAGGATGTGAAGGTTTTGAGGTAAGGTTCAGAGTTGTTCCCAACTATCTTCGCGATCTTCTTACCAATCATATTCTTTCGGATCGTCTTAATGATCCCCGTCATCATCGCTTCCTGCTGTCGCGCGTAAGCTTTCTGTAAGCCTGAGTTAAAGATCACACTTTGAATATTCACCAACGCCGCGTATTGACCGCTTGTAATCGTTGCGTCCGGGTAGCCCCTCATCAAGCTGTCGACATGGGCCAGCATATTCATATTCTTAATCAGCATCTCTATAAACTGGTAGGTTTCAGGCTTTGAGGAAAGCAGGTTTAAAGGCTCGGGCTTCCCGGCCTGTCCCACTTTGGGGTCGTACTCGATAAAGCTCATCCCTGACGCAAGCTCTTGATATTGAAGGTTTGAGCCCTTCATTGCCATCACACACTGGATCGCGAAGTTAATATTGTTCGTGGTTACGGCTGAAACAAGTTCATTTAAACACTGTTGGAGCGGGATAAGATCGAACGCGACTGAGTAACCGTAGGGTGATCCTTGCATCGTCGAAACGATGTTGTCATACACTGGAATGTGATCGTATCCGCGCTTACCGTCACCCTGGTCAAGTGGCCCATCTTCGAAGATGCAAGTTGGATCGGCCATGACCATAAGTCGTCCTTTCGGGACTGCCGCCGTCTTTCCATGAAAGAAATAGAATATGGGGATCGTTTCGTTATCATGGTGAATAAGGCTAACCAGTTTCGTCGCATAACCGCTCTCCTGATCTGCAAATTGAGTTATCGTGGCGGCGAGTTTTGGATACATCGCTACCAAGTCATACTTATTAACCCACCTTCTGATACACCGCCATTGAATCTGTTCCCGGTCTTGATGGGTCGTGTTAATGATATCGTCCATCGGGGTCACGTTAAAGAACTCCATGTCCCCATCTCTTAGCATCTGACCGGTCTCGGGGTCCGGCATCATCTCTTCACCCTTAAACCTGTTCCAAAGCCCGACAACCGCGCTCGCACCCCAAACCAACGTGTCTTCTACCCCTTGTCTCGACTTCCCATCTAAATTGTATTCGATCCCTTCCGAATACCTTTCCGCCAGCCCGTTCGCAAACTCTATGTTCTGTGCTGAGCCCGCGTTCGAGTTCATCACCTGAGCCTTGTACGCGATCTTGTTCTGGGTCGTTAGCGTCTTAAGATCGAGTAAAAGAGCGCGTTCATGATTCCAGAAAGACCGCGTAAGCTCACCCATTTCGCCGCTTCGATACATAGAAGCGCGATAGATCCAACCCATATAAAAATTGGTATAAGAATTACGATAGAGAGCCAGACGCCCAGTCCGGCGCATCTCATTGTAGTACTCCTCAATCCTCGACCAAATCTCATAAGCACACTCCCTCGTTTCAAGGTTGGCGAAGTATCCAGACGTGGTGTCGCTCATCGGCGACTTGGTTAGGTCTGTTGAATCAAGCATTCAATTGCGCCGGATAGCTGTTATCCCATAGAATCGTGATCGTGGTCGTCGTTTGAGTTAACCTATAACCCAACTCGCTTAAGAGCTTTCTCATCCTCATCACGTCCTGAGCCGTCTTCCCCGAAACCGTTAACGTGCATGAATAAGCACCCGAAGCCACCGCAGTGGCAATCTGAGTCAAAGCCAATGCCATATAAGCCGAATCCGTCGCCGCGATCGAAGCCACTACGTCCTGACAATCTCTTGCTCTCGGTAGAATCATATCTTTCCCCCTACTTGGTCTATTCCCGCTATAAATCCGTTCTTTCTCGCACAACTTTGATGGGCCAAAGCCGTTGAATGAGGCACGACTTCAATCAGCCAGTCATGCTCCAAAGGCTTACCCCCGCAGTGCATACACTTAACCCACGCCGGCAACTTCTTCAAATCTTTACGGTCTTCCTCTTTTACTTCCACCGAACGCCTCCTGTAGAGCCTTCCCGCCTTCCGTCTTTGCCTTGGCTCCTACTTTATCGAAATTTAAGTCCAATACCCTCACCCCGTCGATCATAAAGTCAGCCGGGATCGGGTTCGTGCTCTGATCCCATATCCTCGTTAAGTAAACCAGAGCCATAAGATGATCAAAATGATGAGCAAATATATCTTGATCC
>Ga0182021_10011995_pt1 | contig 10299 bp, 17 predicted proteins | sample 612E3MmetaG_FD_120493 | JGI IMG/M metagenome (GOLD analysis project Ga0182021, IMG submission 120493) | Permafrost microbial communities from Stordalen Mire, Sweden - 612E3M metaG (Illumina Assembly) | ecosystem: Environmental > Terrestrial > Soil > Wetlands > Permafrost | place: Sweden... | reverse complement strand
GTGGCCGTTCTCGGCGGTGCCGGCGGTGTTACCGGCTCCGGGGCTTTCGGATTGTGCGGCGATACATCCCACTGCGCATTAGCTTCGTCGACAAACGATGGAACCCGCGCCAGTGCAGCGGCCAGGTTTCCCGTGAGCGTTGTCATCTTCGGGTCGGTGTCCTTCGCTTGCACAGCCAGGAAGACTTTATCGCCCTTGATGATGATGTTGATCTTTAGTTCTTCTCTTGCCATAATTCCTCCTTTTCTTTACTATCTTCGTATTCGTTGAGCAAGTTTCGACCTTTCGGCGTATTAAACGGGACGATCTCAAAACTCTTCCAATAAACGAGCTTACGGAATTCTTTAAGTCTCGAGTCCACCGTGTAGCCTTTAAAAGTAGGTAGTTTGTTCAAATATCTCCCCCTTTTCCACTTCTAAAAAGTAACCATAGCAACCAAGCCTGAATGAGGACGTAGGAAATAAATTGCGCAGGGCTGCCACGACGCCATAGAGTCCAAGGCCCTGTTCATCACGGTCATCAATAATGCTGAATTGCGCCGGAATGCCCCCCGTATGACTGTGCAGGTCGAGCACGGTATTCGGCCATGTCTCATATTGAACCGAACCGCCGGTTCCGGTCTGGGTCGGCTGCTTCAGGCAATATTTTCCATTTTCCCAGACAAAGGCAATAAACTGCTCGGTGTCTGGTTTCGCCATCAATATTGAGAGCGCCAGGTTAAATAAGTACATCGGTATCTTTCCATGAATAAGAGTTATCTCTTCGGCAACCGGCGCCAGACCGCGGACCTGCACATCGGCTATATTGACAGTGACATTCAGCCGGTCATTCTTTGTCCGGAGATACATTCCATCGGCCGCGGTGATATAGGAGTAAAAAATGCCCGGCTCTCCCTCGAGTCCTGTCAATGAATTAGTCAAATAGCCGACGGGCTTCATATGTGGTACCTATCACCCGTCGCACATTTATTTGCCATAAGTTCAACGATTTTCATGTCCATCATTCGGGAGACAACCATCGGCGTGGCCGGAATCGTGTGCATCGTTCCCGCATCCATATCAATGTATCTCCCCATATATTGGAGCGTTCCCCTGAGCAGGCGGTTTGTCATATCCAGCACTATCATCGCCATTGTCTGGTTGATTGTTGGCGACTGTTCGTTATTCTCGACCGCTTCGGCACAATCCTGCGACCGCGGAGTTTTCGCGACCGGCAACAATAGTGCCGGCTGCTGGACAGTGGGGATCGGCAGTGTCCTCACAAGATGCTCAATGGAGTCGAACGCCTCTTTCATCGAAGACTTTTCCCTGGCATTTCCGATAAGCACCTGACCTGAGTTAAACCCGTTCCCGCTGTCGATATACCACTTGTCCCAGGTGATACTCTCGGTAATACTACGTCTGGCTTCTGGATTGTCAACACACCCCAAGATAATCTGATTTCCAGCCGTTTTTGTGAAACCGTCGCCATGATGCACGTTGAACATATCTTTCTCGTAAGGCATGACACTGTAACCAATCTGTCGGCTGTACTGCCGCGACAACCTTTCAGCCAACGCTTGGGCTTTGAATTTTCCCAAGTCGGTGGCGAAGAAATTCTGGCGCATGAGATTCGGTTGCTCCACTCTATCCGGGTCAACCAGTATCACCGGTACGTCACTGCCGATAAGCAACCGGCATAATCCCTCGGCTACCAGCGATCCCGTGCCTCCTGTGCCCACGACGACGATTGTTGGGAGGCCCTGCATCCTCTCCAATGAAACGTTATAAGTCACGACTGTTCCTCCTGCTAATCCGCACGGTATTGCATTAAATCTGAGATAATTCCATGGGGCATAAGGTCCTCTAAGGGAAAGTTTTTCTTGCTATCCAAATCTTTCCATAAAAACAAGATGTTTTTGGGATACCTCTTAGACCGGCCCTCTAAGTTTGCGGCGGCGGTAAAGAATGATGTAAAGAAAGACTCTACTACATCCCCAATACTGTCGGGATATTTATTTGAACCGGGGCATGAACGCCCATTCGCAAATATGTTAGCCAACGGCGCTTTAAATACTTCGTCATTTTTTTTCGTAGGTCTCTTTTTTACGGCATAAACCCATGGGGCCGTACCTACCTTGCAAAGGAATATAAATCCGGGCAGCGGTGTTGTGTATCTTATCGGCGGTTTGGCAATATCTTCCTGCAGCGCAAGCTTCCGTATTTTCGGCTCGACATAGAGCGCGAAGATTGGACCATCCCGGTCATTGTTCCACCAAAGCGTGTTCTCCGGCAGTAAACCAGTGCCGAAAGTCAGATCACTGGCAAGGGCGTGGGCGCAGTCCATGGCGTCTACCACCTTGGTTGTCACAACATCGTTGTTTTCAAAATACGTCATTACTGTGGCTTGATGGTGGAAGTCCAACCGAAGCCGCAGCGGGTCCGCGGGGATCCCCAGCTCTTTGGGGACAACCCAGATCAAAACGGGGGTTTTATTGTCATCGTTCGGCAGCGACATCTTCTTCGTCCTCCTCTGCTGTATCTAATTGCTCTAAATCAATAACTTTTTCGTGCGGGTCGTAATATCGCTCGACTTTCTTCCGGGCATGCGCTTCGGTATTTCTCAGGCAGTGGTCGAGTAACCCGGTGAAACGACCAACCTGGTCGGCTTCCAGCCAATCTACGATGTGGTCCATCTTTTCCCGGATTTCCTTCACTCTCGGATAGTCGTGTGTTAGAAAGTCAACATTCCGCTGCGTCCATTTGAAGATTGGTTCCGTGTCGCCCTCGTTGTACTTCGCATCCTCATAATTGGAATCGAGCATAGTCGTGTTGGTATTCGAGCACGCCCAGTCCGCAAACACGCCCACGCCGTCGTAGATAGTGCCGTCCGTCATAAGATGCAGTTCTTCGGGAGTCCAGCCAGCAGCCGGTATCTTCGAGGCCATTTCCGTGCCGACTATGCGGGCTACGGAGTCGAGGAGCGGCATTCTGGGACCGATTAACTTCTGCTTGGCCGTTTTGCCGGTTCTGGGCGCTTTGACCTCGATACCCGCCTTTGCCGCCACCATAATCGTCCGGCGCACGAGTTCTCTCGCTTCCGGCGTGTCCACGATATTGGTAATTTTAATTTTGTTTTCGCCCGTCTTGACGATTTTGTACCCGACCGGGGCAATCCACACGCCGTCGATGGCAAGACTTGTAACTAAGTCTTTCGTCCATTTAATATCCGATTTTCTGACTTTGTAATTGTCTCGCTCGTTTATGAACTTGATCGATTTCATCGGGTCGAATGGGTCATACGGCACGTCATCATCTTCGCCGTCGCGCTCGTCTCCCTCAAAAGGATAGATAATGAGCGATAGCAGCATCACGAAGCCAGGCCGCATGTTCATATCGTGGTAGGCGGTATAGGAAAATCCCAGCAACTCGACGGGGATCCCCTGGGTCCAGAGCGACGGGCTGCAGTCGGTATTCGCCGGCAGCGGGTAGTATTTCTGGCCAAACCAGAAACAGAATTGGTACACCCGTTTATTCCGGGGAACTTGCATGATTTCTTTTTCATGCTCCGGCAGCAGCATCCTGACAAGTTCAATAAATTTCTCGATATCGCCGACACCCTCAAGGCATTTGATGATTTCATTCAGTTGCGGCGGCCCAACCTTGAGAATCTCGGCGAAATACGATAATGCCCACGCTTTCGGAAGCGGACGCTGTTCGGAATCTAATATTTGCGGCTGCATCAGTGTGTCAAGAGCTATCTGATTGTGCTGTCTGACAATTTCCTGAATATCCCAGATATCACACCTCCTCTCTGGCTTTCACTCTCACCAGCGAGTCCACGGCCTGAAGCGTGTGGGCGCCGTAGACTTTCGCTTCCTGGATGGCAAGATTTATTTCCAGCGTTTTATTTGATAATTTCTGATAATCGAGCTCACCATTAACAATAGGGATGCGGTTAACAATGTCAATAATGAGCAGTTTCTTTTCCGCCACTTTCCGGAGCACATCGACTACCCTTTCGATGTTTTCTGACTCTTTCATGGGCTATCCCTTTACGCCAACGCGCTTCGAAAACGTGTAAACGGTGTCATCGCCTTCTTTGGCGGTTTTGGTTTCCGCATTACTGAGTTCCGGCATGAATGTTGACAGGTTCTGTCTGACCTCATCAGCGGTCATGTTCGGGTCTGGGTCTGGGAAAATTCTCCCATCGATAACAAATTTCCTCACGTTAATCCTCCTTTTCTATTATTTTTTGTTCTTATTAGCGTAGTACTCTAACCATCGTAGACAGCGTTTACAGCTGACTTCAGTCTTCACGGTAGTAGGTGGGTTATCTGAATAAAATCCCGCTCCGCATAATGCCGGCTGTCCTGGCTTTTCAGACCAATGCTTAACCATTTAAAACCCCTTATTTAATAGACTTTGAAATAAGTTGTGGTGACCGCGCCATCGGGGACACATTCCCCCGGCTTGAGTTTGGCGACCGCGACCATGTCCCCGGTGCCGATAGCCACTAGCATATTAGTCCCGGTACTGGAAGACCGGATTAAAGTAGGCCGGCCTATCCGCAGTTCTCCTCTTGGAATGAAGAGCCGGAATTTTACTAGCCCTATTTTGCTTTCCAGTTTGGCGAGTTCGGCCAGGCCGTCAACATAAATCAGTTTGGATGTCATGAGATAACTCCTTTTCGCTTTAAAGGCGGGGTAACCAAGAAATTTCGCATCGGGGTTTTGTATTCAGGTCTGGGAATTATTTATCTTCTATTAAATTTCCAACATGTCCTTGATAAATTGGAGCGTCTTGGGGTTGTTCTTATACTTTTCAATAAGTTCGTTAATGGCTTTAGCGGTATAGGAACCGGGTTTGATTTCACTGGGATATGGTTTCATGCTTTCCGGGTCATAGTCGGGAATGATAACATCTGCGTTCGCATAAGGAACGAAGTCGGGATGATCTTCCATCCATTCGGTAATGAAGAAGTCGAAAGTGTCCCATGTAATACCGACACCGGCATCCGAACGGTCATCGATTTGGTCTATTATATCGTCCGCAACTTCATCGGGAAGCTGTACGCCCAAGTCGTGACCCTCACCAATTACATCTGCACGTTGCCAGATGATACCCCCGACGTGACCCTTAACCCCATCGAGACGAGATTTAAATTCTTCTATGGTTGGCACATATCACCTCCAATTATTATTAATTTTGAGTACCGTGCCATTGGTACACTGGGTACGTTACGACCTCGTGAGTAAACGAACATTGCAGGCATTCAGTGTACCAATCGTCGTGGTCATTATTCAGGAATAGATTTCCGCCACACCGCGGACAACGTTTCGGCGCACGTATATGATGGGACCCGTTCCTTTGCGGCTCCGATTCCGGAGCTGTATTTTGTAGCATAAGTTACTCCTTTAAAATAATATTCTCCCGGCTGCTCGCCGGAGCCCACCAGCCGCGCAATGTGGTTGCATCAATGCGCGACACTCCCAACGAGCTGGGAGAATACTATCATTCCCCGGTAATCATTCGGCCCGAAGTATAATCTTCCGTTTGGAGACGGTAAAGCCGTTCTTATCGGCCCAGTCGGTAAGTTTAGTTTTATCGACTTCCGATATTGGCGTGTCCTTTCTAATGCGGACAAGTAATGACTGAACATCGCCGCCGATGTTCACAAAAGCGTATTTACCAGATTCGTACATAACATGCCCCCCATTAATGTTCTTATCGTTAGCCAAGAGCGTTGATATTTCACTCGTGGCTAATCATAAAAACATCACATCGTGACCTCCACTAATTCTTTCCAGCTTTCGATTATAAGCCGACCATCATTGAATTCCCGTACCGAGCCGGCCAGCATCTTCAATTGATTCCGGGCGGTAGACTTGTCTACCAGTCCGTTCTTAAAGTCCGACTCCAGCGAGTCGAACAACGTGGTGAATTGCTTACTCCATTGATACCACACGATTCACCCCCTCATTTCATTCAATTGCTGATAATGAGCACGTTCCGAGTTACCTTATCCCGGTTGGCCATCGCTTCTGCCCGGTCAAAGGTGTACTCATCGCATCCCGGGCCATAAGGCCAGCAATCCGGGTCTTTGGCATCCCTGTGGCAGGTGGGATTATAGAGACAGCTCTGACATTTGGTACGGATTTCATTTTCCACGTTTATAACCTCCCCTGACTCAATTCAGTCTCAATAGTTATAAAAAAAGGCGTAGCTCACGCCACGCCCCGATATAGGCACACTTAAAACATACATAAGGAAACCCCGAACCTAATCGGAGTTCCTTAAAATGCGATTATTCTATTTAATAATTCAAATAAGCCTTGACCGCCAATTTTACTTTAGTATCAATCGTTTCTAATTCACGCTCATTTGGCAACTTACCATATTTGAGTATTTTACGCTTGCGATTTTTACTGATACCGATTAAACTGTTACCCAATTCAACATACAGATATTGCTTACTACTTGCCAATTTTACCCTTGCGTATGGTTGCATAGTTAAGCCATTCATACCGATAGATTCAAGATAGTATATAGGTTGGTTATCGTGAAATATCACGCTTGAAATATTGTTGAATCTACCACGCAAAGGGAATGAGCGTTCATTCCCTAATTTGTGTAACTCTCTTCTATCACGTTGCCAATTATCAAGCGTTTCACGCCTTGAATCATCACTCCAACACTTTACAGCGTTATCAATTAGTAATTCGTGCAAACGCTTATGTTTTACGCTCATTTTATCAGCGTCAAGGACTTCACACACGCTTGAAGTCGTATCAATGTGAATATTATTATAATCATCATCTATCTTGATAGGGACTATGTGTTCAATAGTGTATGTATAATAATTGTGTTCGGTATGTTCGTAATGTTCGGGAATAGTGCATAGATAATGACCTTGTAAGCAGTTATCGGGATATTCAAGAAACAAGCGTATCATCGTTTGTTTACGCTCATTAGTTAACCATTTCGGGTATTCACGCTTGATAAAATTCGGGTTAACTTTAGATTCGGGAATCTTGACAAGTAATGAATCTATGTTGCTCACTTTATCACCGCCTTGTGATAACAGATTCACACAGCCATATATCAAGGTTGGCTGTGTAGTGCTTAAATACACTTGCTTGGCTTGGTACTAATGAAATGGGGTTAGCTATTAGCTAACTGTAACCGCTTCGGGAATGTTGACTGCTTCGGCTTCGGCATTGGCTTTCGCTACGGCTTCGGCTTCGGCTTTGGTTTCTAAAGCCTTGCTGAGTTCGTTCCTATCGTGTGCGATGATAGGTAACGCCATTTTAACCGCAAGGTCAGTTTGTGCCTTAAATTCTGTGGGTAACGCCATTTTAACCCCATTGGCGTGTGCGATTAAAGACTGTTCAAAGTTAGCTTTAACCATATTGACGTTATCAGAAAGTTCTTTAGCGACACGAATGACGGGTTTGCCATTCTGTGAGAATCTTACAGTACCCGTTTTGTCATACTGTAAGCGTAATGGAGAGCCAAGTACATCAGGCGTTATCTCCGTTTTATGTTCAACATTCGTGCTGATAAAGAAAGGCAACCAAACTGTTTCAAGGTCAATTGACCAAACTTTTCTGCCTTGTGGCTTTCGGGTGATAGGCTGTAATAATCCGTTAATATCCAATTCTACATACTCCATAACCAAGCCAAGCAAGTACATTTAAGCGTGTTGGGAATCTACACAGCGTATTCATTATCTGTGAGCATTAGTCTATCTATCTATTACGCTTTCGGGATTGTGTCCGTAATAACCTTATAGCCTCAATAGTTTGTTAAAGTGCGTGTATCGAGTGCGGTATTTAAGATTGCCAGTCTATTTTTTGATTCTGTTAGCTTGTGCGTGTCCTCTTATTCGTAGATTATTATTCATTTTTCGTATCTACTACAGATAAGATTACTTTACAAAAGAGCCTTTGGGAAAGGATAAGAAGTAATTACTTTTTTGTAAGTAGGCTGAAATAGGGTTACACACGACAACTGCAAACTAATTGGTTATCAATCCACAGTTAATCTACAAAATCCGAAACTTAGCAGAACATAGCAAAAAAAGCAGATATCCTGTAGCGTAAGGAAGACCGAGCGCAAAATTGAGGGGGTTATCGTGAGGCAGATGCGTAAATAACGTTGCTGGGGTCTAAGCTTATTACAGTTGACGCTCGTGCTCGTTCAAACCGCATAACACTATTTGTTTACGTTAGATTTGTTTTCTGTTAGCGGTCATATAACAGGTTAAACGACTGTAAAATCTTTGTTTTAGAGATTTTAGAATTAGAAATTCCATAAGGGAGTCCCAAGTGGTCTATAGATCGTCTGTATTTTAATTCCATATTGGCGAGAATTTATTCTACGGATAGCCTGTAGATAAAGTGCATATTGCCGGGATAATTCCATGGATTGAATAGGTTCATTCGGGTTGTTTTAATGTGGGATTTAGAAAATCTATTGGCGGTTTCTTACCCACGGACTTTTCAAAAGTATCACTTGCAAGGCTTATAATCGATTTCCATTTTTGGAGTTCCTTGCGGCAGTCATAATTCATGTCCACGTCTGACAAAATATTCCCGATTGCCTCTTGTACGATAAAAGCAAGAAATATTAACTGCTCCATAGACTGCTCCATAGACTTGACGTCATTCTTTTCTTCAGTCTTCACTTTCATCTTCTTGTTTATAGAATAGACAGTTGTTCGTTTGAAGCCTTCCTTGATGAGATCCTGTGGTGTTTCTCCATTTTGCAATCGGTCCCTTATTTGTTTCATAATATTGTCCATAACTAAAATCTCCTCCTATCTGTATTTAATTAATCTATCTATGGAATTTTCCGTTATTATCACTGACTCCCTTTATATACTGACGACCGTCTCTACCGGAATTCCGGATGTGTAACTGAAATAGGATCTTCCCATGCCCTCACCTCGTTTCTGCCCCTCTCGGTTATCTGGTAAAAGCGTTTCTTGACCAGGAAATCGTATATAGCCGGCGCAGTATGAGATGTACGCTCAATTAAACCTAATATTTTAAACCAATGCCAGTATTTCGCAAAGGAGTTATACGTGCATCCCCTGATAGGTTTGTCACCAATTTCGATCCGCTCCTGGTTCATTTGGCTGAGAGATTCCTTCAGTGCAGAGAATACCTGGGACGCGGAGGTTTCACCGTGCTCCACAAGATATTGCTTGGCGAAAAGCCCAGGTCTGAATTCGCTGGCACTTCTGCCCCAAGGCACCGTTACCTTAGCCGAATGTGTTAATTTTCCGGCGTTGGATTTATCATTGGTTTCCTGATTAATCTTCGGTTTGTTTGTCATTCGATTCCTGTTTGTCATCTTCTTTGTCTTTCCAGAGTTTATCGTATTCAGACTTCAATTGCTCAAAATTTGTATCAACATATTCCATCGTAGTAGCTATAGAGGCATGCCCAAGCAACAACTGGAGCTTCTTCACATCCAGACCTTTCGCTACCCAAGTAGTGGCTAACAAATGACGCAGGGAATGGGGATGAAGTCCGGTTATTCCGGCACGCCGGCCAATTCTTTCGATCAACTGCCAACCCCGCTGTCTTGTGAAAGGAAAAAGGAACGGGCCACGGTACGAAAACCGGCGGCGCCACTTCAGGTATTTACTGATCAAGGCCAGTGTATCTTCGTCGATTGGAATGGTTCGCTGATGCCGCTGCTCGACCTTTTCTCGAATAGCTTTATCTACCTTGTTTCCACAGCCGGGGCAGAATATATGCCGTTTTCCTAAAATCGCGCCACAGCTGGGGCATTTAGATTTTAGCCGCTCTTTCAGATGTACTATGGACAAGGTTCCGTTAGTAAAGTCAATATCACTTTCTGTAATATGAATGGCTTCGGAAATTCGCAATCCATCTCTGGCGAGCAGGGCGACAAATGCCTCATCTCTAAAATTAGTTGCAGACTCGATTAGAAGTTCAAGCTGTTTTTTTGAGTTGTTTACTAAACTAATGTCCGTCATTTTATTCCCTCCCCATTTCGGTGATTTTGAATGGAAATAAATGCGACAAGTTGTGTAAATGATTGGACCGTTCTGCCAAAGTTTTACAGAAGTTAATAATCACAAATCACCCCCTAATGCTGTGGCGTTAGCGATTTGTGGTATATTGAAAGATTGAAATGCTCGCTTAAGTTGAGTTAAATTAAGCCCTAATTCTACTTTGTAGTTGCTGAACAAGTCTAGTAAGGGGAGCCAGATTCAGACATGGGTGCCCGAGTAGTTCAATACACAGAACTTTTTATCTCTACATTTACTTTTTGTGTTCAATAT
>Ga0182021_10011994_pt1 | contig 10299 bp, 4 predicted proteins | sample 612E3MmetaG_FD_120493 | JGI IMG/M metagenome (GOLD analysis project Ga0182021, IMG submission 120493) | Permafrost microbial communities from Stordalen Mire, Sweden - 612E3M metaG (Illumina Assembly) | ecosystem: Environmental > Terrestrial > Soil > Wetlands > Permafrost | place: Sweden... | reverse complement strand
CTCCTCAGAGCCTCGTAAACCTCGTAAGAGGAGATTAGCGTGCCAGGGGAAAAGAGGGAGGGGAGGTTGGGCGAGAGCCACGACAGTCTAGAGGCCATTAGAACGCCCTTGAGCCCGCCCTCGGTGTAGACGAAGCTCTTGGCTGTGTCTATCAGCACCCTGCCCTCCGGGATCATGGCTCCGTCCTTATGGTTGACCTTGCCATAGCTCCAGTAGGATTTGGAACTCATGGACTTGAAAAAACCGCTGCGGCTGAATGTGAGCTCGGGGCCGAGCTTTTTTGCCTTCTTTATGATGATAGGAACCCATGTGTCGGCGTAGGGAAAGAGGATAACGTCTGGGTCATGGACCTTGATGAACTCCAGGAGATCGGTTAGGACTACCTTCTCCGGCCCCTCGAACCTTTGCTTGCGCTCATTGAGTACCTGGACACAGGAGATGTTCCAGGGGAAGTTCGGATCTCCAGCTACCTCCATTCCCAGGCTGCTTAATGGATTCTCAAAGTCGGGAGAGAACCTGGACTCGTCTCTATCTCCGCAGGGGAACAGGTCTTTTTCGGCCAGGTACCGTTGATCCTGCCTGACATCTACGTTGTAGAGCTCGGCGGCGTAGCATGTCTGTATCTCGATCTTCTCAGCCACTTTCCTGCTGGCATAGATCTTGTGGCCCTCGAATGTGCCGAAGATGCTATTGAAGCTGCACTCCTCGACCCTGAGACGGTTTTCCAGAGCTTGGATCGTCTCCCAATGAGCATGAGGGTCTTTCAGGGGCATGTAGAACGATGGAGGATAGGCGGCGCTGATCCTTTCAAGTCCTCTCTGGCGGCTCCAGAGTTCAACGCAGCCCTTGAAGTAAGAGTCGAAATCCACATGCTATCCTCTCCCCAAAAGGGCTCTGATTTGGAGCGAGGTCATATTATTGCAACGAGAGGATAAGGGCTAGGCGAGGGAGGAGGAATGAGAATAGAATGATCGGATAGTTAAAGGGACCGATGCCTAGTGTTTAGCTTCCAAAATGGTTTGGCAATGGAAAAAGGATGTATTAAAAGCATCTAATTACTATGTTATTGTGAAATAGATATACCAGTTGTGAGTGTATGCGGGGATGAGACCCCGCACATGAGACGCTGCTCACATATCGGTCCGATCATTTCTTTCCACAAGTCGGACAAGGTTTGCTATCCTGAATATTCTGCGCTTTTGCAGTTACCTCCGTGCTTTTTGTGACCTCTACCTTTGTATTCTCGCTATTCATCCCTCCATTTTCTTGCTGGTTCTGAACACTCTGCGCTGTAGGTTGTGCTATCAGATTAGCTCCTGGATAAGGTCTGGTATTATAAGGTGTTGATCCCTTTCCGCAGTCGACTGCAATAGTCTGCTGAGTGCTGTAGACAGTTATCGTATAGTTGCCGTTTGTCGTGACGACCTCGCCGCTGGCCCAGGCCCAATCAGAGACTTTGCACGTGCAATTCGTACAATCCACGCACTTAGCGATGCTATTGATTGTAAATGTCTCGCAGTTATTCGGGGCCAAAGTATCAACTACGAAATTCTCTCCACTTAGGTAATCCTTTATTGTAACATTCTGGATATCAGTAGTACCGTTATTGCATACCTTGAGCGAGTAGGTTACTGGTGTTCCACATGGAACAAATGCAGTCGGGGCGTTTGGCGGAACATAAATAGGCTGATCCACGCTCAATTTCAGTGACATAAGGTTTGTGTCGCACCGAGATTTTGCCAGATCCTCGAAGCTCGACAGCAACATCGATTGCTCGCGGATAAGTGACTCAAAGCTGTCAAGGAATCTGAACCAAGCAGCATTCGTTGTCGTATTCATTTCAATGGTCTGCTGATAATGTAGCCAAGACTCGAACTTGGAGAGGAGCACCTTCTCGAACTTTATTCTGGACTCAAATTCGTTCAAGAATGTCGTCTGATTGTTGTGGTCCATCTTGCAGAACTCCCTCTTCAACAGGTCCTCGTTGCTTGAGAGCACGCTGAACTCGGAGTGCAATAGAGCCTCATAGCTATCTGTGAAGTTGATCTTCTGTTGAGTGGATAGTTCTGTCCAGTTATAAGTCACCAAGTCCTCGAAGCTGTAAATCCCCCTTTGTTGCCTGTACGCCAAATCATTAAAGCTGGCCAGAAATTTTGAACTCTGGTTGAGTTGGACTTCAGTGAAAGTAGTGTTCTTCAAAAGGGTCTCAAAACTCTTTATTAGGTCCACCTGCATTTTAAGCAAGGTTTCATAGCTCTCTATGGAGTTGTATCGATTCGTAGGCAGTTGTGCGCTGCAGGTGCAGGTCGAAACGACCGCGAGCACAAAGAAGCATACCACCACCCTCATCGCAAGACGATCCCATTTCATAATACTTACCTCATATTCTAATACTGTATTATCAGCTTTTTGTATATAAAATTTTTGTAAGTTATTTGATGAGGAGTATAGCACTCTTCTCATGCTTGGTGGTCAATAATTGATTTCATATCGTAGAAGGTCCGTAGGACGTGGGGGTGTTATAACTAAAAAATTTTCTATATATTTTTCAATGTAAATATAGAATCTAATGCTTTAAACTCTGTAATTGAATTGGCATTTAAGGGCCGATTCACCTTGTTCTTGTCGAGATTCTTTCAGATAATTGGCTTGATTACGAACTCAAAAAAATTAATGTTGCCCATTTAGGACAGAGTCAATTATCTAATGGGCAGCTTTAGATCCGCAAATACTGCACCTGGTCCCTTGATTGCCTCCCGATTTATTTATTAGAGAGCCTCGTTTGGCAGCCGAGTTCGCCGTAGCAGAGCTTTGAGCTACAACCGCTAGTGGCACTGGGTTCTCATTCATCAATCCTGGATAAATATGGCCAGAACTCAGCTGGCTGACGTTGACGCAGACGTCGTTGCTGACCGTACAGATTGGGATTTGAGGGGTTCCTGTGACATTTCCGCAGGCTATGGCAAAGTTGCACACCACGCATTGGCAGTTGTTGCAGTAATCACAGGTGAGCTTGGTAATATTGGAGTACGTTTTATTCTTCCCGGGCTCAAGAGTAATGCCTGGCGGACCCTGTATCACTCCCAATATGTAGTCGTTAATGGTGATGTTCGTTATATTCTTATCCCCGGTGTTGGCTACGGTTATGTTGTAACGAACATGTCCTCCCGAGCTGACGCTGGTAGTGTTCACATTTTTAGATAGAGTTAGATAGCTTCCATCGCAGCTGAATTTGCTGAGTTCCTGGAAGCTGGCAAGTATCCTGGACTGTCTTCGGATCAAATCTTCCAGGCTAGCCAGGAAACTGTTCCAGACCTGGACCTCTGAGGTCTTCAGGTTCCCCTGGCGGTCGATCAGATTAGTGAAGCTGATCAGGAGTGATTGCTCATACTCTATTCGTGACTCGAAGTTCCTTAAGAACAGGGTCTTGTTATCAGCCGAGAGCTTGCAGAATCCCATCTTCAATAGGTCATCATTGCTGGAAAGGATGTTAGATTGCCGCCTCAACAGATCCTCAAAACTTGAACTTAATTTTATTCTCTGAGATTGATTCAAGTCGTACCAGTTGCATCTGATTATGTTTTCAAAGCTGTTCAGCTCCAATTGCTGCCTGGAACTCAAATCATCAAAGCTGTCCAAGAACTTCACGCTAGCATTGGCGTCCAATGGGGTACTCTTCAACAGGGCTTCAAAGCTGGTTATCAGGTCTGTCTGTCCTCTTAGCATAGTCTCCATGCTGTCGAGTTCATAGACCGCTGAGGACCAGGCGTAGGCTACTATGCTGGTATTGCTGTAGACGCATCCCAAGGGACATGTTCCGCGGACAGTCACGTTATTTGTGTGGTTCAGTCCGCAGGTATCATTCGCCCGAGCCGTTATGACCCTCTGCCAGGTGCCAATTCCCTGGGGGACGGTCTGGTGCGTCCAATTTATAGTGGTGAAGTTGGGATAGGGCTTGTTGTGGATTTGAGTTCCATCGTTCGGCTGCACTACTATATTTGTGAACCCATCGCCGAGGACGTCTGTGATGCTGACGTTGTAGGCTGCTTCATTGCCATTGTTGTCGATGTACAAGGTCCATTTCACGTTCCCTAGGTGCTGGATGGATGGTTCTTTTCTAACGGCCAGAGGGGCTTTCTTGGGAATTACAGTGTCTGATCTGCCCTTGGAAAGCGGATCGCCACAGGAATTGGTGAAGTTGACCTCCAGGATGTTGTTGCTCGTAGTCACTGATGAGCAACAATTGACGCAGTTGATCAGCTGGAATTTTATCGATATGATCTCCCCCTGATAAATCTTATCTATATTTGTCGAGTTCCAGATCAGGGTCCTGTTTATTGAGCTGTAGTCGATTGGCTCATAGTTGACGATTGTGGCACCGTGAGTGGCATTGTTACTTGTAATCACTGCAGACAACTTCTTGTAGTTGAAACCTGCCGGTATGACCTCGGTTATGTTCTTTATCGAGGCTGTTGCTCCTTGGTTACTGATGACGAGGGTGATATTTCCCCCGCATGAGTCCAAACCTCCGTGGAAGTCGAGGTTAGGTGTAACTACGCTGGGCTGGGTTACGAGAACCGATTTCGATGTGGCACTAATCGGACAGCAGCGGTAAGAGACGGTTGCATTGTTATTGCCAGTTACCCCACAAGCAGTGACCGTCGCGTTCACTAGGATGGTCGCTCCAGACCCTTCAGGTATATCGGCCAACTTCCAGACCAGGGGGTCCACAGAAGTCCCAGTGCCTCCTGTTTTAGGCGGATAGCACGAACTAAATGCGGCATTGATTGGCAGGATGTCGTACAGGGTCACATTCTTGGACTCATAATTGCCGACATTGTTCAATGCAATAGTCCAGTGCACGATATCGCCGTTATTGGCGTAAACAGTCGATGGGGTCTTAGAGATGGTTAGCAGAGGCTGAGCCTTTTGCACTTCCACAGCGGTATCTACCTCGGGCCCGGGACGCCCGCACGGCTCCTTATAGTTGATTGTGACGAGGGAGTTACCTCTCTGGAATGCGCAAGGACCCGTTACTGTGGCGTTGAAGGTGATATTGATATCTGGTCCTGGAATCCAGCCCTGAAACTGATCGAACTTCCAGACAAGAGGGTTCCCACTATAGTCCTCTGAAGTTGGTGTGAGTCCTGTCACAACAGGCGTTCCATTCAGCTTCAGACCTGCAGGGAGGGTATCATTTATTGTAAGGTTATAAGCTGGGACCAGCCCACCATTTCGAACCTGGATGAAGAAGGTGGTGTTAGAGCCGCAATCGTCGACCAGTACCGCATCGTATTTAGCAGCAAATATTTGGGCATTGACCAGTTCAACCTTTGACATAGCACTAATGTTCTGGCATTCTATGCCGCCACAGCCCTGTCTCGCATAAGCCCAGTTGTTAAGGTTGTTGCATCCGATGATGGTAGCATTGAGCTTGACCAAAACCTCCTGCTTGGGGGCGAGATTGCCCAGATTCCATATAACCAGATTTGGATTCAATACGGTGGTATTTGATGGATCACTAACGATGGGACATAACAAACATTGACGAATCTTGGAATCGTTGTACTTCAAGCCAGTATCTAGCTTGTCAAGCAAGCTTACATTATATGCGGTCCCCGACCCAGTATTGGTGACATATATGTTCCAGCTGAGGTTCTTACTCAGTGCGTAGATGAGTTCAGGCGTCTTGAGTATTTTTAACGTTCCCTTTGTTATGAGGGGCTGGAAAGCTGTCGCAGTCCTGGTAAGACCCCATCCGCAGTTATCAGTATAATTGAGCGCTGCAAAAGCATTCGTGCCCAGAGGACAACCCTCTTCCACTTTGAAGGTGATGTTTCCACTGCGACTTACGTTCTTACCCAGGAACCAGGTGACGTTATGGCCTATTATTGCAGGAATTGGATTCGGCTTCGGCGATCCTGAGGGATAATTATCGATCCCCTTTATTGTGGCAGGACCTATGTATCTGTAATTTGAATCGTTGTAGGTCAAGTACATGTCATGGCCGATCCACTTAGGATCATCGTTGGGGCTATTCTTGTTCAGGTTTATGGTCAAGTTAAAGGCTATGCAAGACGACAATCTCCGAGGTACGCCTGTAATGTCTATGGAATAGTCGGCTCGGGCAACCGAAACCTGTACAGGTTCCTGGAAACAATGGACTTGGTCACAACTTGAATTATACCCATCTACACATAATTGGGACCAATCCAGGAAAGATCCTGTATCAGGCTCGCGCAAGGTATAGTTGATAGTTAAGACGTCACCTTTGTTGAGCTTTCCGCAGGCGTTCTCCAGGAAACCCAAGTTCTTCGCCATGTTCAGGGTTATCTTGGTCTTGTTAGTGCAGGCGTTGTTCACAGTAAAGTTGGCATAACCGGTTTGTGTTCCATCTTGGAAAGTCTGGCCATTAGTCCCAGGCTCAATGAAACTCACATTAGCCCAGCTCAGAGGAGTGCTGTTGTTGAACACGTAGGTGGTGTTATAAGTCATCGCTCGGCAGTTCTCTTGGAGAGTTGGATTCACGGTTTTGTTAGAATAACTCAATACGCTAGTGTTGAAACACCTGATAACTATGGGGAGTGAAGTGCCCGCTGCAAGGTTACACCCACAACAATCCTGGCCCCCACTGAAGTTGAACTGGTTGTAATGTACATCGCCACAGTCGCACATGGAGAAACTTGTGCTAGGTTTCAACAGTATGGTCCTAGACCAGTCTTTGGTATCATTGATATCCTGATTTATCCAGGTTATGGTGTGAGTTATATTGTCCACTTTCCCGGTGCCGTTGTCCACGACCTCAAAGTCCGGTGGATAGGCATCGACTAATATGTTATTAGTTATATTATGGATCGCACAGCCTCCGCTCTTATAATGGACGCTCAGATTATATTTTCCGGTCTCCAGCAGATCCAGGAATCCAGTGCCATCTTTGCTCACAGAAACGCTCGGAATGGTCGAAGGGTCCATGGAATAGTCAAGCTGAGAAACGTCAGCGAACCACTCATGTCCACACTCATCGAAGTAGTCAGGGTAAATGTTGATTGTTCCGCTCAACCCCTTTGCATTGCATCCACCGTGTGGCATTCCGAAATCGAATTTAAAGACCTTGGTGCCACTGGCAGGAATGTCTCCTATAATGAATGTATGATTGGTTTCATCCCAGGTTACACCTCCGGTTACATTGCTTATTCCATACTGAGTGGGCATGTCAATGAAGTCCAGACTCAGAGCAGATAAATTTCCGACAATAGGGCCTATATTAGTAAGAGTGGCAGTCACACTGGTTTTGTTGCAGTAGGGTACAACGATCGGATTGGGAGTGATGGTGTATACGAGGTTTGGATCGCTGGGGACGAACTTCACTGATGCCTTGGCATATGTCTCCTGACAGACATTGTTGCCGCATCCCCAGCTCACATTAGCAAAGTTGACCAGATCAGAGCACCCTATCACTTTGAAAGTGGCTTTGACCTGTTTGGTGACCAGAGGATCGATCTTATCATAAGACCATTTAGTGGAGCTATTGGGAGAGGAAATATTTATTAGCTTGAGGCCAGCCAGGTATGTGTCGTTTACCATGACATTGAATGCCGGACCTGTTCCCACATTTTGTATATTGATTGTCCAGTTTACAGTATCCCCTTTTCCGGCCTCAATTACGGCTGGCTCTTTAATTATCTTGAGCAATCCTCGATTTACCAGCATGGATAAGGAGTTCTCAGAAGCAAATCCCCCATTGTTATAGGTCACGTTTGTGACCAGGAGTTTGCCTGTGGGGGCTCCACAGCCTGCAGTCAGGTTAAATATGATCTTCAAATACTTGTTGTTACCCAAAGTCCATGACGAATTTGTCCAGTTGAGATGCTGTCCTATTATTGCTGGCGTTAACGCATAAGGTGGGTTAGGGGGAAAAGCGATAATAGAGGTCCCAGCGTCATAAGCAAAGTTCTGAGGTACGGAGACGTTGACAGCAATGTGATTCACTGTCGACCCTGTGTTGTTGACATATATTATGTACTTAGTGGGGTTGCAGATGTCTACCGCAGAAGGCGTCAGGGTGTTTATCTGAAGAGCTCCCAAAGCCGCAGGAATAGTCAACAAGACTAATACCGCCAGAAGGATCGGCTTGAGATTATTGGTAGGTGAACTGCGAGGGTTCTTGAGGAATTTAATAGAATTATTGAAAAATATATTACATATGATTAGGAAAATAATTCTGATCATACTATTGTGGAAGATTCTCGAACTTTCAAGTTCAATCCAATATCTGTTATCGATTAACTCTGACACAGCAACTCCCTTCATATTTTTTATCCCTGCAAAGAAGAATTACATCTTTGTATAAATAGTTTTTCTTAAAAAGAATTCATCTTGTGGAGATTTTCTGCCTCAATTTGCAATATGATCAAATAATATAGAGAATATATCTGCGCTTGCGCTCATATCGGACTCCCTTACGTCGCTTCTAGTTGTTCAGTTCTACCTGGCCAAGTCCACTACGGGAGATGCATATGGATGCGATTATGGTAGATGTGAAATGCATCGATAGGAAGTTTCCAGACCTACTCAACTCGCCCTTCGACGTGACAGCTTCATAATCACAATGTGACCGCTTCACAATCACAACCATATACTTGATTCCATGTCGTTTCACTTTTGACGAGTTAGTCAATATGCATCTTGTTCAACTTCATACCCCGACATGCACAGCTGGGATTGGACTTCCTGCAGAAAACTTATTGAACTGTGCAAAATTCGCATCAAACTAGGAAAGTATAAATGTAAGAAGGTAGTAGTTGTGATAGAAGGGGTAGGAATAGTAATGGGAGTAATAGGCGGTGCCAGTTTAGGCTTTATTCTAGCTGTAATCCTGGGACTCTTTATTATTTGTGCAGGAGGTACCCCTTTAGATCTTCCTATTCAACCAAATGACAATTCGCAATTCAATGATTCTTTTGCCAAATTCATCAAAATATCAGACAATCAATGTCCATCAACGTGTGATACTCTGATAAAGAATCAAAAATCTCAGCTAGAGATCGTAAATTCCTGTGACGTTACACCCACCCATCCCATAGACCCGAGAAGCTTAGCCATTATCGAAAAGGAACTACGGAAACAAGCTAATTTGACAGCAAGCTTCGAACAGATCTTGATGGAGAAATGGCCCGATCTGAGCCAAAGAGATCAGATCAATTCAACAACAAGTCTAGAAGATTTGCTCCGGAGGCAGGCAATTTCGCTAGAATCCTTTCAATCTAACCTAAAGGAGATCTGGTGTCTGCTTGATCCATCGCAAAAACAAAAATTCACCCTCAGTTATGAGGATCTATTAAAGAGACAATCTAACCTCTTGCTCCGGTTCGAAGGTTTCCTGCACCTGCAGCAGACTTTGGATCAGGCAACAACCGTGAAATACTTGGCAAGCTTTGAAGATTTGATCCGGAGAGAAGCCATTCTATTGGACAGTCTTGATGACTTATTGAAAGTTAAGTGCAATAAACTTCAGATCGATAAATCTGCAGATAAGCGCTGCCTTAGACCTGGCGAGGCCGCAGATTATACTTATATGATAACAAATACAGACAATTCATCAATAAAGGATGTTACTATTATTGATGACCAGCTTGGGTTGATTGCGAATGCCATCCAGTTAGGTCCCAAGGAGACGAAATCGTTCTCCAAATCGGTTTACTTAAATGGCTCGTGCGGATACAATATCTGTAACAGAGCTGAAGTATTCGGAATCGACTCAGAGGGATTTCTGGTTTATGGCGTAAGCCAAGAGGTCTGCATAAAAATTGTATGCGGCAATAACAATGTCGATTCCATAACTTTGGGGTCTCAGAGAGCCGTGGCCATAGCCACAGATCCAGCTATGGCGGATAACACCATTGAGATTTTGAAGAATGAGCAGAGCGGTTACTCAGAAGCCTGCAACTCGTTCAACAAAGATATTATGAGGATCGGGAACCAAACCGCAGGCGCATACGATAGTGGAAGCCAGGCTGCCAATCATATCAAGATAGAATCGAATGCGCATTGAGCGTACTCGCGTGACCTACTGCTCAGTAGAACAGGTCGTCCTAAGTATTTCATCAGAATGGCCTCAAGCTCTTCCTTCTTCACTGGCTTTACAATGTAATCATCCATGCCTGCCTCAAGGCATTTCTTCTTGACATCAGTATGAACATACGCCGTGAAGGCTACGATCTTGGGCAGCTCCGATGCGGGAAAACGTCTGCGAATCTCCTTAGTAGCTGCGATACCGTCCATCTCGGGCATCACGATGTT